>ERZ836760.2559-NODE-2559-length-14039-cov-6.495066_pt1 | contig 14039 bp, 9 predicted proteins | sample MGYA00519941_ERZ836760 | MGnify/ENA primary metagenome ERZ836760 (study PRJEB31850, sample SAMEA3708807) | human gut metagenome | biome: human gut; feature: human-associated habitat; material: faeces | place: China | collected 2014 ... | reverse complement strand
AAATATCAAAGTTTTTAGAGTTAGCATTTGAATTTAAACTATCTTTAATATCTTCATACTGGTGATCTGAAATTAAGTTATTTTCAATACTATCATTTCTTTTTATCTTTTGAAGAGCATAATCTTCAACTAAGGCTAAAACCTTTCTTCTTAAATCATTTAAAAGACTTAATTTAGGAATAAACAATCCATTATCTAAATCTATATTAAAATGTTTAAACTCAAATGGAGTAGAAGCTGTTTTTGAAAATTGACTTATTATAGTTTCTTCACTTAAAGGTCTATTTTTGGCCTCTAATGGAATTAAATCAGAAACATAATTTATAAATAAATCTTTATATAACTCTATATTAGAAGCTGAGGATACTGAAACTACAATAGGTTTTCCTTCCTTTATAGAAATATTACAATTAAGAGCAACTTTTCTATATTCTTTAGAATAACTTGATTTTGCTAAATCGCTTAATTCTTTTGAACTCATTTTATAAACATTATTACCTAATTTAATATTTCCCTTCATTCTACCAATAATTACAGTATCTCCAACATTAGTTTCAGTAATATTTTTATTATTACAATTCATCAACTCAGAAACAGTATAAGAACCTTGCTCATAATCAACAGAAATTGTATCACCAATCTTAATAGGTTCGTTTAGTTTTATTGTAATTAATCCTTTTTTTTCATTATATTTTTGAATCTTTCCTAAGTAAAGACCCATATTATTAGGCTTTTCCTTATAAACTAAATCTTTATTCCCAGAATTAGATAAATGCCCAGAAGAAGACATGCCTCTATTAAAAACTTGTAATAGTTCTTTTCTATCATTTTCATCGATAATATATTCTTCATTAGAATATGCTAAATCTATATATTTTCTATAAATTCTAGTTACAGTAGCAACATATTCAGGATTTTTCATTCTACCTTCAATTTTAAAACATTTAACACCTGATTCTATTAACTTAGGAATATAATCTAAACCACATAAATCACGAGTACTTAAAAGATATCCTGAATTTATTTTTTTATCATTTTCTAATAACTCAAAAGGTAATCTACAAGGACCAGCACATTTGCCCCTGTTGCCAGAACGGCCACCTATCATACTAGAAAAAAGACATTGACCAGAATAAGAAATACATAAAGCTCCATGGATAAAAGTTTCAATTTCTACATCAGTATTTTTACAAATGAAATCAATATCATTTACAGAAAGTTCTCTTGAAAGAACGATTCTTTTAAAACCTAAATCTTGTAACTTTAAAGCTCCATTTAAATTATGAACAGTCATTTGAGTACTAGCATGAATTGGCAAATCAGGAAAAGTTTTTATTAATTTCATTGCTAAACCTAAATCCTGAACAATAATTGCATCAATTCCAAATTTATAAGCTTTTTTAGCTAAGTTTAGAGCTGATTCAAGTTCATTATTTTTTATTAAAGTATTTAATGTAAGATTTGTTTTGACCCCTCTTGTTTTTGCATATTCAATAACTTTCTCTAAGGCTTCATCATCAAAATTAGTAGCAAAAGCTCGAGCACTAAAAATATCAGCACCACAATATACACTATTTGCACCATTTTGAACGGCAGCTTTTAAACATTCAAAATCACCAACAGGTGAAAGTAATTCAACCATAATTTTATATATAACCAATTCCTTTCATTTATTTTTAGTATTTTGAGTATATATCTATTAACTAAATTCCGACATTATTATATCATTTTCTATCTTTTTTGTAAAATTTTATTAAATATTAATTTTAAAACCAGTATTTTCATTGTATTTAAAAAATGTATGGTAATTTCGAGTAAAAATGTGCTATAATATTAAATATAAAATAAAATTTAAAATACATTTTAATTGTTAATGCTTATTTTGATATTCATATTAATATATAAATTAAAGTAAATAATGTATAACAATAAAAAAAGGAGAGTGAATATTATGGTATATACACTTTGCAAATATCCAGATGAAACAGAGGTAGTTTTTTCAGATATTCGTAAAAAAGACAATGGAGAAGAATATATTAGAGTTTCTTTTGAACGACCTACTGAACACGGATTTGATACAGTTGTTTTTGAACTTCCTAGTTATAAAATATTAGAGAGGGATGGACAATATTCAGATGAAGAGGTAGAAGAATTTAGAAAAATAGTTGAAAGAGGAGCACATCTATTTTTTAAGTATGCGCGTGAAGGAGGTCTTAAATTTGCCTAATTTATTAGAAATAATGCGGTTATAAAATTTATTTTTGGTCTAATGAGAACGATGAACCTATTCATGTGCATGTTTCAAAAGGGAAACCAACTGGAAATTCTACAAAAATTTGGCTTACAAAATCAGGAGACTGTATATTAGCTAATAATTTAAGTAAAATTCCAAAAAATGAATTGAATAGAATAATGGAAATTATCTCATTAAATTATTTTGGAATTGTTTCAAAATGGAAAGAAGTACAACAACAAAGTCCAGTTAAATTTTATTGCTAATATTACATGAAGACATAGCAAGGAGAGAAAAATATGTCAGAAGAAAATACAAAAACAAAAAAAGTAAAAGATATATTTAGTGATTACAAAACAAGTTCAAATATACAATATGCAAATATTGAAGGACTAAATGTAATAAAAAAGACAAATACATTGCAAGTATTAATATATTTTGACGAATATATAGAAATAAAAGAATTATGGTTTTTTGAAAAATTCCTAAGAGAAAGATTTCAATTTGAGCAAATTGACCTAAAGATAAAATATCATGAAGGAGTAAAACTAAATTCAATACAAAAAGAATGGAAAAATATCATCGCATATATGGCACATAAATATCCATTAATGAAGCCAATGTTATTATTAAAAAGTGATGTTAGTGTTGAAGGAAAAGAAATAAATGTAAAAATGCACATAAAAGGTGCAGATTTTTTAAAGGCTAAAAAGACAGATAAGGAATTAGAAAAAGTTCTTAAAAATATATTTGGAGTTGAATATAAGGTAAACTTGACAGAACAATTATCAAAAGAAGAAATCAAACAAATTGAAGAAGAAATAAAAGACGTAGAAGAAAAAGCTATTGCACATATTGAAGAATTAAATATGATGCAAGCTAAAGAAAATGAAAAAGAAGCAAATAATCAAAATAGCCAAGATGTGCCCGAATATAATGACCCAGACTATATGCCACCAACAGGACTAGAAGGATATATTCCAGAAGAGGAAATGGAGGGAGGCCTTCCACCAATACCAGATGATATTAATGAATATGAAGAACAAGAATATATAATGGGTAAACCATCTAAAGCCAAAGAAAATAAAGTAAATATCAAAGATATAACGGCTAGTAATTCCAGAATCACAATAGAAGGAAGAATATTAACAAGTGAATGTAGAGAAACAAGAACAGGAAAAGGAATGTTAATATTTGATATATATGATGGAACTGGGACAATTACTTGTAAATCTTTTGCAAAGGATATTTCAGAAGGAAAAGAAGTTATAGAAAAAATACAAAATGCAAAAGCAATAAAAGCAATAGGAAAAGCAGGACTAGATGCATATGCAGGAGATGTAACAATAATGGCAAATACTATTATTGCAAGTAACAGTGATGTGCCAGAACTTCCAGAAGATGATGAGGATACACCATTAATTTTAGGAATGAATCCAAATATAACAGAAAATGTAGTAAAAATTTCAGAATTAAATGTAGATGATGGAAAAGTAGCACTAGACGGTGAAATTATAGGAATGGAAGATAGAGAACTAAAATCTGGAAAAACACTTCTAAGTTTTGATTTATATGATGGTTCAAGTAGTATGACTTGTAAAGCATTTTTGAATAAAGAAGTTAGCAAGAAAATAATAAAAAGAATGAAAAAAGCAAAAGGAGTAAAAATTTCTGGAAATGCTCAAATGGATTCGTTTTCTAATGAATTAACAGTAATGGCAAATACAATAGTAGAAAGTGAAGGCTTAAAGAAAACAGTAAGACAAGATAATAGTGAAGTAAAAAGAGTAGAGTTACATATGCATACAAAAATGAGCCAAATGGATGCCATGACATCAGCAACAGATTTAATAAAAAGAGCAATGAAATGGGGAATGAAATCAATAGCAATAACAGACCATGGTGTAGTACAAGCATTTCCAGAAGCTCATAAAATGTTAGGATATGATAATAAAGATATAAAAATAATTTATGGAGTTGAAGCATATCTTGCTCCAGATAATACAAAAACAGTATATAATGGAAAAGGACAAAGTATAGATACAACATATTGTGTACTAGACTTAGAAACCACAGGATTTTCAGCTGTTACAGAAAAAATAACAGAAGTAGGAATAATGAAAGTAAAGAATGGAGAAGTAATTGATGAATTTAGTACATTTGTAAATCCAGAAAAACATATTCCAGAAAGAGTAACCGAAGTAACAAACATAACAGATGAAATGGTAAAAGATGCAGAGACTATAGAAAAAGTATTTCCAAAAATATTAGAGTTTTTAGGAGATGATAAAGAAACTGTAATAGTAGCACATAATGCAAATTTTGATGTAGGATTTCTAAAACAAAATGCAAAAGCTTTAGGATATGAATTTAACTATACATATTTAGATACATTAAGCTTAGCAAAAGATTTATTTCCAGACTATAAAAAATATAAACTTGGAAAAATAGCAGAAAATTTAGGAATAAAAGTAGAAGTAGCACACCGTGCTTTAGATGATGTTGATACAACTGTTAAAGTATTTAAGGTAATGATAGATATGTTAAAGAAAAAAGGTGCTGAGATAGTTGAAGATATAGAAAGAGTTGCAGCAGATTCAGAAGCTAAAAAAGAAGAATATAAAAAATTAAAGACATATCATGCAATAATATTAGCTAAAAATTATGTAGGGCTAAGAAATCTGTATAAATTAGTATCATTGTCACATTTACATTATTTTTATAGAAAACCAAGAATTTTAAAGAGTTTATATAAAAAATATTCAGAAGGATTAATACTAGGAAGTGCCTGTGAAGCAGGAGAAGTATATCAAGCAATAGAACTTGGTAAAACAGATGAAGAAATAGAAGAAATTGCAAGTGACTATGATTACTTAGAAATTCAACCAACAGGAAATAATGAATTTTTAATAAGAAATGAAAAGGTTGCTGATGAAGAAGCTTTAAGAGATATAAATAGGAAAATAGTAGCCTTAGGAGAAAAATTAAATAAACCAGTAGTAGCAACCTGTGATGTTCATTTTATGGACCCACAAGATGAAATATATAGGCGTATATTAGAAGCTGGACAAAAATATGATGATGCAGATAATCAAGCACCACTATACTTAAGAACAACAGAAGAAATGTTAGATGAATTTAGTTATTTAGGAAAAGAAAAAGCATATGAAGTTGTTGTAACAAATACAAATAAAATATCAGATATGTGTGACCAAATAAGTCCTATATCACCTGAAAAATGTCCTCCACACATACCGGGATGTGAGCAAACTATTAAAGACATAGCATATAATAAAGCACATGAGTTATATGGTGACCCACTTCCAGAAATAGTGCAGACAAGACTTGATAAAGAATTAGATTCAATCATAAAAAATGGATTTTCAGTTATGTATATAATTGCACAAAAATTAGTATGGAAGTCAAATGAAGATGGGTATATAGTTGGTTCAAGAGGGTCAGTAGGTTCTTCATTTGTTGCTAATATGACAGGAATAACAGAAGTAAATTCATTACCAGCACATTATAGATGTCCAAACTGTAAATATTCAGACTTTACAGATTATGGAGTAAAAAATGGATTTGACTTACCAGATAAGGAATGTCCAAAATGTGGTCATAAACTAGATAAAGATGGAATGGATATACCATTTGAAACTTTCTTAGGATTTAATGGTGATAAAGAGCCAGATATAGACTTAAACTTCTCAGGAGAATATCAAGCAAAAGCACATAAATATACAGAAGTAATATTTGGAAAAGGCACAACCTTTAAAGCAGGAACAATAGGTACAGTAGCAGATAAAACAGCATTTGGATATGTTAAAAATTATTATGAAGAAAGACATATTCCAGTAAATCAAGCAGAAATAAAAAGAATATCACAAGGATGCACAGGAATAAAAAGAACAACAGGTCAACATCCGGGGGGAATCATAGTAGTTCCAAAAGGAAGAGAAATATATGAATTTTGCCCAGTACAACACCCAGCAGATGACCCAAATTCAGACATCATAACAACACATTTTGACTATCACTCAATAGATGCAAACCTATTAAAACTAGATATACTAGGACACGACGATCCGACAGTTATAAGAATGCTACAAGACATAACAGGAATCGACCCAACAAAAATACCACTAGATGACAAAGAAACAATGTCAATATTTAGTTCAACAAAAGCACTAGGAGTAACACCTGAACAAATACACTCAGAAGTAGGCAGTTTTGGAATACCAGAGTTCGGAACAAAATTTGTTAGAGGAATGTTAGTAGACACAAAACCAACAACATTTGATGAGTTAATTCGTATATCAGGATTATCACATGGTACAGACGTGTGGTTAGGAAATGCACAAAGTTTAATAGAACAAGGAACAGTAACACTAACAGAAGCGATATGTTGTCGTGATGATATAATGATATACTTAATAAAACAAGGAGTACCACCAAATCCAGCATTTAAAATAATGGAAACAGTTCGTAAGGGAAAAGCCTTAAAAGACCCAGCAAAATGGGCAGAATATGTAAGTTTGATGAAAGAGCATAATGTACCAGACTGGTATATAAAATCCTGTGAAAAAATTAAATATATGTTCCCAAAAGCCCACGCAGCAGCATATGTAACAAATGCTTTTAGAATAGCATGGTTTAAAGTACATGAGCCTAAAGCATATTATACAGCATTTTTCTCAATAAGAGCAGCAGATGACTTCGATAGTGAAATTATGATATTTGGAAAAGAAAAAGTGAAAAATAAAATGAAAGAAATTGACTTATTAGGAAATAATGCAACTCCAAAAGACAAGACAATGTATCCAGTATTAGAACTTGTCTTAGAAATGTATGAAAGAGGAATAAAATTCTTACCAATAGATTTATATAAATCAAGTGCAACAAAATTTATTGTAGAAGAAGAGGGAATAAGACCACCTTTAAATAGTATTGCAGGACTAGGAACAGTTGCAGCATTAGGAATTGAAAATGCAAGAAAAGACGGAAAATTCATGTCAATAGATGATATGAAGATTCGTTCAAAAGTAGGAGATTCAGTAGCTGAACTTTTGAAGAAATTTGGATGTTTAGATGGAATGAGCCAGAGTAATCAGTTGAGTTTGTTTGGGTAGAGTAAGCAGTTAGTAATAGCATTTATGAATTAACCGCTGAAAATAGTTGATAATTATGTTTTTTTGGATTTTGACTACTTATTTCATTCAGAAAGAATTGGTAAGGCTTCCTAATGAGCCTCTCTCACTCAGACCCTTTCATACTTCAAGTACCGTGAGCATTCCTCATTCGAAAGCCTAACCAATTCTAATCTTCATTCCAGTCGAACGTCAAAATCCAAAAAAATCATAATTATCAACTATTTTCAGCTACTCTACAAGAAGAAACATTGTATACTATGATTAATATAAAAAGTAAAATATTGTATATTAATGATTAATATAAAAAGTAAAATAATATATATTAGTGAGTAATATAAAAAAGTAAAATAAAATATTGTATTTTTAAATGATTTAATATAAAATAGGCATAAAGAAAGTGAGGGTGATAACCGTGGAGAAAAACGAAAGTAGAAAAGTTTATGAGTCAAGAGAAGTGAAAACATATAGAGAAATGATAGAATATTCTACAAAAAATTATGCAGAAAATATTGCATATACATATAAAAAAGATTATACAGCAAAAGAAGTAGAATATGTAGAAAAAACATATGAACAAGTAGGAAAAGATGTAAAAGCATTTTCAACATTATTGTTAAATAAAAATTTAGAAGGAAAAAGAGTAGTTTTAATAGGAAATAATAGATACGAGTGGTGTATAACATATTTTGCAACGACAACAGGAAATATGGTAATAGTTCCAATGGACAAGGCTCTACCAGATAATGAAATAGAAAGTCTAGTAAAAAGAAGTGAAGCAGAAGTCGCTGTATTTGATAAAAAATATGCAGAAGTGATGAAAAAAATAAAAAAAGATGATAGCACAAATCTAAATATGTTAATTTGTATGGATGAAATAGAAGATAGTGAAATAGAAAAATTTAGTGATTTACTTGAAGAAGGTACTAAATTGGTAAAAAACGGAGATAAAAAATATGATGAAGTAAAAGTGAATCCAAATGAAATGTCAATAATGTTATTTACATCAGGAACAACAAACGAACCAAAAGCAGTAATGTTATCACAAGAAAATATATGTGCAAATCTTACTGATATAGCTTGCTGGGTAAAATTATATCCAACAGATAGATTATTATCATTTTTACCAATACACCATACATTTGAATGTACAATAACATTCTTATATGGATTTTATTCTGGTTGCACAGTTGCCTTTTGTGATGGATTAAAATATATTCAAAAGAATTTAGCTGAATACAAAATATCAATATTTGTAGCAGTTCCATTAGTTTTAGAAACAATGTATAAAAAGATAACAAAAGCAATTGAAGAAAAAGGAAAAACTAAATTAATAAATACAATGTCAAAAATCTCAAATGCATTATTGAAATGCAAGATAGACTTAAGAAAAGTATTTTTCAAACAAGTATTAGATAATTTTGGAGGGAACTTAAGATTAGTACTATATGGAGCAGCTCCAATGAACAAAGATACAATAGTAGGATTTAACAACTTAGGAATAGATTTAGTACAAGGATATGGATTAACAGAAACATCACCAGTAATTTCAGCAGAAACAGATAAAGAAAAACGACCAGGTTCAGTAGGTTTAGTATTACCAACATTAGAAGCAAAAATTATAAATCCTGATGAAAATGGAGAAGGAGAATTAGCTGTAAAAGGTCCAAGTGTAATGATGGGATATTACAAAAATGACGAAGAAAATAAAAAAGCTCTAAAAGATGGTTGGTTCTATACAGGAGATTATGCATATATAGATAAAGATGGATTTTTATTTATAACAGGAAGAAAAAAAGATATTATAGTATTAAAAAATGGAAAAAATGTATATCCACAAGAAATAGAATTTTTAATAAATAAATTACCATATGTAACAGAATCTTTAGTATATCAAAGAGAAAGAAATAATACTGATACAATGCTATGTGCAAAAATAGTATATGATAAAGATATAATAAAAGATGTATTAGGAGATAAAAAAGAAGAAGAATATAAAAATATTATTTGGAATGAAATAAAAGAAATAAATAAAACATTGCCAGTTTTCAAACATATAAAAAATATAGATATAACAACAGAACCTTTCGTAAAAACAACAACACAAAAAGTAAAAAGATATGAAGAATTAAAGAAAATTGGACAGGTATAAAAAATCACCTCAAAAAGGTTAGAAAACATTAAAAATGTTAATACTATTTTTGAGGTGATTTTTTTGAGTAAAAGAGCAAAAAATAATAAAAGTATAAAAAAGGTAATAATTACTTTTATAATTTCAGTATTAATATGGATTTTGCTATTTTATTTATATATTACATATAGCAAAATAGAAATAAAAGACAGTAATTATCAAACAGAACAAGTACAATCCACAATAAAAGAACAAACTGTGGAAAATGCACAAGAAAACAATGAAAAAATAGCAGATGTAATAGAAGAAACAACACAAAGTATAGTGGGAATTTCAAAATTAAAAAATACAGGAACATCGATATTTTCAAGTAGTACAGAAAATGAATTAGGTTTAGGAACAGGAGTTATAGTAACAGAAGATGGATATATTTTAAGTAATGAACATGTAACAGGAAGTAAATATAGCAAATGTTTTGTTACACTAGAAAATGGAAGAAATTATGATGGGACAATAGTATGGAGTGATACAGACTTAGATTTGTCTTTAGTAAAAATAAGTGCTAATAACTTAAAATGTGTAACACTTGGAGATTCTGATAAAATAAGAGTAGGTGAAGGTGTATATGCAATAGGAAATCCAATAGGATATGAGTTTAGAAGAACAGTTACATCAGGAATAATAAGTGCAAAAAATAGAACAATAAAAATAGAAGATAAAGACAAATCCTCATATATGACAGATTTAATACAAACAGATGCAACAATAAATCCTCGGAAATAGTGGAGGGCCTTTAATTTCCCCAAATGGAGAAGTAATAGGTATAAATACAGTAAAAATATCATCAGCAGAAGGAATTGGATTTGCAATTCCAATAAATATAGTAAAACCAATTATAGAAAGTTATAAAAATACAGGGGAGTTTGAAGAGGCTAGTATAGGAATTTATGCATATGATAGAGAAGTAATACCATATTTGAATAAAACTAATAATATTAATTTAAATAAAGGAATATATGTAGCAGATATATTAAAGAGAGGTGCAGCAGAGAATACAGAATTAAAAGTAGGTGATATAATTAGAAAAATAGATAATGTTGAGTTAAATACAATGAATGATTTACGAAAACATATTTACTCTAAAAAACCAGGAGAGGAAGTTACATTAGATGTGGTAAGAGGAAAAATAAATAAGCAAGTTCAAATTAAGTTAATAAAAAAACAATATTAATATAAAAAAGGTATTAAGTTAATTAATAGGGAGAGGTTCTAAAAAGAAAAAACCCAGAAGGTAAAAAAGAAAACCTTCTGGGAAAAACTTATTTTTCAAAAAAGCAAAGAACAGACATAGAAGGAATACCATGATTTAAAATATGATGACTTTCTAAATCTTCTAATTGTGAATCAGAGAAGTTTTCAGTCAAAAGATAATTTAAAGTATTCCGAATCCCACTTTTTTGAACCATGTTTTTAATTAAAATATGCATAAAGATGCCCTCCTTATAAAAAGATAATTACATTATAGCATGAATTTACATAAAATTCAATTTACTTTTTATCAAAACTAAAATATAGTATATAAAACGATCCAAAATTATGCAAAATTTATAAAAACCATGTAATATTTATCAAAATAATATTAAAAATTTAAAACTTGTTGAAGTTTTTATTAAAATGCAACAAAATTTCAAAAAAATTATTGACAGTTATAAATTTTTGTGATAATATTATTATGTTGTTAAGAAATGGGTCAATAGCTCAGTTGGATAGAGCACACGCCTTCTAAGCGTGGGGTCGGGAGTTCGAATCTCTCTTGGCCCACCATTCTTATAAATAAAAATCCTAAAATAATTCTATTTTAGGATTTTTTGTTATTTTACAGAATGAAAAATATTATTAAATGTTAAATATTCTTGAAACATTATTTCAATTTTTAGAATCATTTTTACCAGAAATATAAATTTTTTTTATTTTTTCCATTTCTAATATAGAAAGTTCTTTTATGGAATAGTAATCACCATTATTAACACATGAAATTATAGATTTTAAAAAATTTAAGTAGTATTCATTACTTATCATAATATTCTCCTTTTACATACAAATTTTTCCAGAATATATCTTTAAAAAAACAGGTATAACTAATAGTGATACTCTGAGCTTGTAACAATATACCATTTTTTAACATAGTTTTCAAGTGCTATAGCCGAAAAATGTAATATTTTGTAAAATGAATTGTTGCATTTTTTATATGTTTTAGGTTTCGAGAATGATTGTTATACTTATAATGATACTTTTATATAGGAGGAACAACTATTATGGACTCTTTTTCAAAATCAGAAATTGATAAATTTTTTGGAAAAATAATTAAAGAATATAGATTAAAGAGTGGAATTACCCAAGAAAAATTAGCAGAAGAATTAGGAATATCTATTAAATATGTTTCAAGAATGGAAAATGGAAATAGTGGAATAAAGAGACAAACTCTAATTAATTGTATGAATTTATTAGGAATTTCTCCAAATATAATATTTAGTGAATTTATGACAAATGAAGATGTTATCAATAAAATAGAAATAAGTCACAAATTAGAAAAATTATCTAAAAAGCAATTAAACTTTGTTAATGGAATGATTGAGTTAATAACTAATTATGAAGAAAATATATAAATTAAAATAAAAGTACAGAAACTAATATTTAGAGATATTTTAGTTTTTGTACTTTTATATTTTAGATAATTAATATTTTAAAAAAATTTTCTCGATAGAGTATTAAATAGCTTTTTTTGAGAAACTTTTAATAATTATTCGTAAATATTTTATTCATTATTTTTTTATTCTTGCCAAAAAGCCTTATAAGTTCTATAAGCAGAATATACATCATATTTACTAGTAACTTCATATGGAGCATGCATTGATAAAACAGGAACACCTAAGTCAATTACATCAGCACCTTTATTTGCAATTATATATGCAATAGTGCCTCCACCTCCAATATCAACTTTTCCAAGTTCAGCAATTTGATATTTAATATCGTTTTTCTCTAAAAGACTTCTAATCCAAGCAACATATTCTGCGTTTGCATCAGAAGCACCAGATTTTCCTCTAGCACCTGTATATTTATTCAAGCTAATACCTTTACCTAGAAAACCTGCATTTTCTCTATCAGAAACAGATGCATAAATTGGATCATATCCTGCATCAACATCAGAAGATAGCATTTTTGAAAAACAAAATACTCTATCTAATAAATTGGGTTTATTAACACCTATTTTATTTAATATTTCTGAAACAAAGAAGTCAAACATATGAGACTCCATACCTGTATTTCCCATACTACCTATTTCTTCTTTATCAGATAAAATACAAACAGCTGTATTTTTTACATTATCTAATTCCATCATAGCCATAAGTGATGTATAGGCACAAACCTTATCATCTTGACCGTAAGCTGCAATTAAACCACTATCAAATCCTAAACTTCTAGCTTTAAATTCTGGAACTAATTCTATTTCTGAACTAGATAAATCAGCTTCGGTAATACCATATTTTTGATTTAATATATTTAATATATTTAATTTTACTAAATCAGTTCCCTTTTCGTTACCAAAAGGAATGCTTCCAACTAATAGTTTTAAATCTTCTCCATCGATTCCATCTTTTAATTTCTTTTGCATTTGATCTTGCGCTAAATGAGGTAATAAATCTGTTATTGTGAAAATTGGATCTGCTGAATCTTCACCTATACAAATATCTATTTTTTCACCATTTGGTTTTACTATTCTTCCATGAATTGCAAGTGGGATTGTAGTCCATTGATATTTTTTAATACCACCATAATAATGAGTTTTAAAATAAGCTAATTCAGTATCTTCACACAAAGGATTAGGCTTTAAATCTAATCTAGGAGAATCAACATGAGAACCTATAATGTGTAAACCGTTTTCAATAGGCTCAGTTCCAATAATTGCTAAATACATACTTTTTTCTCTATTGATAAAATAGATTTTATCTCCTGGTTTTAATGAATCAAACTCCATAATATCCTTATATCCATTTTCATCAGCTAATTTTCTTGCATTTTTAATAAATTCTCTTTCAGTTTTAGAAACATTTAAAAAACTCATATAATTATCAGAAAATTCAAATATTTTGTTTTTTTCTTCATCATTCAAATCTTTCCAACCATTTTCTTTTTTGTTAAAAAGTTTATCTTTTAATTCTTCACTCATTTTATACCTCCAATTTTTATTAATATTGTCTAAGAAAAAATAATTAATATTGTATTGCTTTAATACAGTTTTTATATATACATTAGGTAAAATAGTTTATAAAAAATATTAATGTGGATTTTCTTAACTGTTTTATAGTATATCATTATAGTCAATAATTTTCTAGTATTTTACTATTTTTTCAATTTTGAGTTTTTTTATTCAATTAGAAGTAGATATATTTTTAAATTTTCTTTATTTTTATTGACTTGCAAGATTTTTTTTGCTACAATTCCATTAATAAATCATATATTTATATAT
>ERZ836760.2557-NODE-2557-length-14061-cov-7.154505_pt1 | contig 14061 bp, 17 predicted proteins | sample MGYA00519941_ERZ836760 | MGnify/ENA primary metagenome ERZ836760 (study PRJEB31850, sample SAMEA3708807) | human gut metagenome | biome: human gut; feature: human-associated habitat; material: faeces | place: China | collected 2014 ... | reverse complement strand
TAGTAGAAGAATATGAACTAAGATAATTTAAATACATCTCATGTTAAAGTTAAACTTAATGAATTAGTAGAAGAATATGAACTAAGATAATTTAAATACATCTCATGTTAAAGTTAAACTTAATGAATTAGTAGAAGAATATGAACTAAGATAATTTAAATACATCTCATGTTAAAGTTAAACAAAATAAAAAAAGCTATAAAGAGGAGGTCGAAACAGATTTAAATACATCTCATGTTAAAGTTAAACTATTTCTGTCTGGTTTCCGTTTCCTCATTTTTAAAATTTAAATACATCTCATGTTAAAGTTAAACGTATGTGTTTTTGGTTTTTATATTATTATTTTAGATAATTTAAATACATCTCATGTTAAAGTTAAACCGTTACGGAAGAAAGAAGTTGCTAAAACATCTGTATTTAAATACATCTCATGTTAAAGTTAAACATAGTTGAACTAGCAGATTACGAAATTTATATAGAATTTAAATACATCTCATGTTAAAGTTAAACTTTAGAGCTTCTGTACTTGCATATATTGCTTTCTCATTTAAATACATCTCATGTTAAAGTTAAACGCTGGACACGTAGTAACTACACCAGACCAAGTAGAATTTAAATACATCTCATGTTAAAGTTAAACTTAGTTATGTAGCATTCTTTTCTACTTTGTATTATATTTAAATACATCTCATGTTAAAGTTAAACGAACTAATGCACAAACAGAAGATATGGGAGAAGCGAATTTAAATACATCTCATGTTAAAGTTAAACCAGAGACAATATAGATAATCAAGAAATGGATTTTAATTTAAATACATCTCATGTTAAAGTTAAACGTATAATTTTTAAACTATCTATAAAAGTTACTTTAATTTAAATACATCTCATGTTAAAGTTAAACATTATGCAACAAAAAGAATATATTCAGTAATACCATTTAAATACATCTCATGTTAAAGTTAAACTGTAACTCTTTTACAAGTATTGTACCTTGTTTCTGATTTAAATACATCTCATGTTAAAGTTAAACAAATTGTCGTTTAAAGGTGATACTTTTTTACTAAAATTTAAATACATCTCATGTTAAAGTTAAACCTGCTAAATTTTCTTTTGCTTTTGTTTTTAAAGAATTTAAATACATCTCATGTTAAAGTTAAACTTGTAAATACGACAGCACCTTTAAATGGAGAGGTATTTAAATACATCTCATGTTAAAGTTAAACAAAAGACAATTATTAACACTTGCTGAAAATGTTTTATTTAAATACATCTCATGTTAAAGTTAAACCCTGTCATTTATGGCAATCTTTAAATACATAATAATATAAATAAGCTTATAAATCAACACTTTTATAAATTTTTCCCAAGTAATTACTATTTTCTAATATTCCCTTATACCAAGCATTTCCTCTCATAAGGTGGAAAATTATAAAAATATATCTTCAGTATTTTTTTCAATACTTCCTAATGTAGTTTCACCTATTGTTTTAAAATCCATAATTTTAATAATTGATATAAAGTCTTTTTCTTTATCTATAATCTTTTTCAATTCAGATTCCAATTCTAATATTTGTGAATTTGTTAATGCTCCTCTAAAAACCGATTTTTGCCAATGATTTAAATATTTCTTGCATTTTTTAAATACTTTATTTACTCTTTTCACTTCAATATCATAAAATAGAAAAACATAATTATAGTTTATTTGTTTTTTCATTACAAATTTCATTCCTTCCTCATTTTAATAAAAAATACATAATAGTTTAAAATCTCATTTTTTCTAAATATATTGCCATTTACATTACTTTTAACATACACACATATTATTAAAAGATTTTCACTTTCTTTTTCCTTAAATCTTCTCCTCTAAATTAAAAGGACGAAATTCTTTGTTTTCAGTAATATATTTTATAAGTTTGTATCCATCTAATTTAATTGCTTGTTTATATGTAATTTTTCTGTTTAACTTAGCATGTTCAAATGTTTTATTTATCCTATCTTCGAAAGCCTCTATAAATATCTTTTTTCCTTCTTCATTCAATAATGAATAGTTTAATTTTTCTTCAAAATGTTTTTCAACTTTTATTCTTTTATTATTTACTAGATCAAATATTGTTCTAAATACAATTGCTGGTTTAAAAACTTCACTTAAATCTAAACTTAAAGAGAATCTTGCTTCACTTGGTTCATGTAGAAAAGAAATTGATTGTTCTAAATGTGTATTATATATTTGTGCAATAGTTTTAGTATAAAGTAAAGTATTTCCAAATGATATCATTGCATTCATTGGATTATCTGGTGGTCTTTTTAGCCTCTTATTAATAATAAATTCTTCTGGCAAAAAGTACTTAAATGTAGAATAAAAAATAGCCCATATTTTTCCTTCAACAGATAATATTTGTTTTATATCATTAGCTTTATCTAATAGTCTGTCAACTTCTTTGTTATAAAAATCTATTGCTTCTTTTAGTTCCTTTGCCCCATGTCTATAATAATGATATAAAACATATCTTATATTTTGAGCAATTCCTTTTACTATTGCTTTTGCAATATATAAACGATTATTTTCAAATGTTTTTGCCTGTTTAACTACTAATCTTCCACTTATTAACGATTCTTTAGGATAAAATGTTCCAATATAGTTTTCATAATAATTAAAAAAATGTACTATAATTCCTGCTGTTGACAATATATCTAATAACTTTGTTGAAAGTGTTATATCATTAAAACAGTATATTTCTTTTATTTTTTCTATTGGTAAATAAAAATTACCTTTTTCGTTTTTGTATTTTATACTAAAATCTTGTCTAGATAAATCACCTTTAGAAAATATATATTTACTTTCTGATTTCATAAAACTTCTCCCATCTTAAATTTATTAATACTTATTTACTATAAATAATATTGTTTCCTAATCTTCTCTTTAATCTTACCAATAATTTATTAGTACTCTTCTATTATAAATAGCAATAATCGTAGTAAGCACATCGCTTGCATTTTTTGTCTTTTTCGACACTAGGAACTTCTTCTTGGTTTATTAATTCTTCTATTTTCTCCATACATTTATTCAACTTTTCTAAATTTTGTTTATCTAGCTTTATTATTTCTGTTTTTCTAGTTGTCTTTTTGTTTTTTTCTTCATATATTAATTTTCCTTCTTTTGTAATTCCTTTTTCTTTTAAATTCTTTAAGTAAAATAATAATTGCATACAAGCTGCTTCTGTATCTGAATCACTCTTTTTGTATTCTTCTATATATTTTGAAGAGATTTTATCTAATACCATATTTTCATATTTAATTTCTGTATTCTTTCCATCTTTTGCTTTTATTTCATGCAATACTCGTCCAATTCTTACATCTTCTGAATTGTCTTCTAGGTTTATTCTATTTGCAAATAAGTAGCATTGCCTTTTGCAATGAAAATAGTAGTTTACTATTGTTCCAGTTATTTTCATAAGAATAGCTCATCTCCCTTTTCTAAATACTTACTTCTGTCAAATCTTCCATCTACTATATATTTTTCTCCATCATCCACATAATACATTCCACCTATTAGTTCTCCTTCTATTAAATTTATTTTATTAGGATTTATGGAATATATAAATAAATTTAGTTCTTCTGCTATTTGAGATAGTTTTACTTTCTTTTCTGAATATGATATCTGGTTATCTTTGTAAATTTTAATATATTTATCAAAAATGTCTGAGCCTTTTATTTCTTTTCCTTTTATATTAATTGTATAATTGATGAAAATATCTATTGTATTAGTTTTTATAAGCTGCATAATATCTTCTATTTTTTTATAGTTAATTAACTTGCAATATTTCTTAAAATTACTTATATTTTTTTCTGTATATTCTTCAGTTTCTTCTTTTATTTGTTGTAAGATTTTATTGTAAAATAATTCAAATTTTTTATTTTTTATCCACTCTCTACTTATTTCTTTATTTAAGTTATATTGTAGTCTCTTATCTTTTCTATATATCGCATTTGCATCATCTAAATTAAAAAAGTATGCTATACAATCTTTTTTCTTATTGGATCTATTTATTCTTCCTAAAAATTGTTCTTCACTATCTATAAAGGAGATGTCTTTAAAGCCAATATCCATATCTATGTCCACACCTGCTTCTATTGTTTGTGTTGCAACTAGTACTATTGACATGTCTTTCTTTGTTTTCTCTATTATGTTTTGTCTTGAATATTTATTGTCATCACCTGTCATAATATAAACATTATCTATTTTCTCTTTTAAATTTTTATATAGTTCTTCTGCTGTATCTTTTTTTATACATTCAATCAAAATCTTTTTACCTTGGTGCTTTAATATTTCTTCAGTTAATGTTTGTATATCAATTTTTGTATTTAATAAATCATAATTTAAATTTACTCTTTTTCCGAATAAATCATTTTTATAATATCTTTCTGTATCATTTATTAATGTAACAAAATTTGATATTTTTTCATCTAATAATCTATCTAACCTTGGTAATGTTGCAGACATTATTATAAATTTTATGTTTAATAATTTTGCATAACTATCAAACATTTCTATCATTTCTCTCCAAATGTTGTTTGAATATGCCTGTATCTCATCTAAAATCACAACACTATTTATGTAATTATATAAGCTATAATTTTTTTCTTTTCCTGTTCCAAACAATGTATTAAATAGATTTATATGTGAAGTAATTATTATTGGATATTGGTTAAATATATTTTTTGTATATACTTCCTCATAATCTAAGTTTTCATTTTTATCGCTCGTCATAGCTGAAACTGAATTTATCACTACATAATCTTCATATTTATTAAAATACTTCTGAAATGTTTTATCTGTTTGTTCTATAATATTATTAAATGGAAAAATATAATGGATTGATGTAATATCCTTATTTGTTTTATATAATACTCTTGCTAAGTTAATTGCCATATTGGTTTTACCTGCACCGGTTGGAGCTTCTAAGTAAAATATGTTCTTTTCTAAGTTGTTTTTTAAATTACTTTCTGTTTCAAGAAACATATCACTTCTAAGCTTGTTTATTTCTTCTAACTCTATTTCTTCTTTTGCATATTTTCTAATATTTTTTATTAAATCTGAATTTTCGTACTTTTCGAATAACTTGTCTTGCTTTTCTATTTCAAATTTAATTTCTTTTCCTGACATGTAATCATATGTTGCATAAAAATCTGCTGTTATTATGCAAGAATATAGCAATTTGCATAATATATACATATTTATTTCTTTAACTTTTAAGCTCTCTAATACTTTTTCTATATTATTTTGATTTAATTGCATTTCATAAACATTACTTTGTGGGTCTGAAATCTGTGGTATTTTTTTATTTTTTATGCTATCTAATAAATTGCTTAAAGTTTCTAATTTTGTATGATGTCTTGATATAATATATCCAAAAAAATATCCTGAGTATAGTTTTATAAATAGTTCTTCTCTATTTAACCTTGTTTTCTCTTTCATTACCATTTCTATAACTGAATCAATATATATTCTTGCTGATAGTGCTGCATGTGTGTCATCTGTATTTTCTGTTTCTATTTTTAGGTCATTATTCATCTTATTTTTTTGAAATAATGGATTTATTTTTCCAATATCATGATAATATATAGCCTGTTTAAATAATATATATATATCTTCTGTTACATTGTTATCTATATTAAAAGTATTTTTAATTATATTTTTTATTAGAATATCTAATTTTTTCTCTTTTTCCATTTTTTCATAATACTTATATGTCAATTTAAGATGAGAAACCAGCAGTTCTTTAGAACCACTGGTCTTTGTATGTGCATAATAAGTATTATTCAATTCCTTTAAGATGTTTTCTATAAATTTATTTTCCATATATACATCCATTCCTCTCATAATAACAAATGCTATTTTTTGTTTTTATTTATTAAAAATAATATATATTTTTATTTTCTACCTTATATATATTTGATTTGTCTATAACATTTATTTCTTTGTTTGTATAGATAAAATTAGAAAATTTACTATATCCTATTTTCTCATTTAATTCTATTGGTAATAATTCTTTATAAAAATATTTTTTATCTTTTTTTATCTCAAATCCTAATATTTCGTCAAATAAATTATCTACTTCTTCTGCTATATTTTCCTCATATAAGCTATCTAATTTATTAACATTTTCTTCTAATTCTTTTGTTTCTTGCAACTCTACATTCTTTATATCAGCAAAATGGTCGTTTTTTCCTATATATGGAATGTACTCACATTTTTTATTTATTAAATATTCTTTTATTTTTTTATATTCTTCACTACTATCTTCTAATATGTATATTGTCCAAGATGGTGACTCTAGCCATTGTTCTTTTACTATTAAATTATTACCAACTTCTTTTGAAGCATATCCTACTGAATTATTAAATGCTTGTATTTTTCTAGAAAAATTTTTATCTCCTAAGTTTGGAACAATAGCTATTTTTAATTGCTTTAGTTTTTCATAAAATTCTGGCATCGCATTTACTTTTTTTCCTAAATGTTTTTGGAGCGAATAATAATTATAACCATTTAATCCAATAATTGCTCCTAGCATTCCTAAAATCATAATCTTATGTGGGAAATTATATGTATAATATGTTTCATTACTATCTGGTTTTCTTATAATTGCCATTGTCGCAGTTAGGTCGAATTTTATTGTTTCCATTTTCTCTCCTTTCTCAAGGTTTTATACTATTTTTGATATTTTAAAATAATTCTTTTACCTCATCATTTTCTCTTGTTCCTATTAAATTAGTCGTATAAGAATTATAATAAATTTCTACTTTTTCTATTTCTTGCTTTGTTTTTTCTTCATTTAAAATTTCTTCTAATTCGCTTATATCTATAATATCTTTTCCTTCATCATTTTTCTCAAATTTAATATATTGATCTAAATTTGCTAAATATAATTTACTATTTTCTTTGCATTCTACAAAAATTGCAAATTCATTTTCACAACCAGATTTACTGTTTGTATTATATGCTGTTGCTGCAATTAGACATCCTTTTTTAAATTTTTCATAATCTTCTCTAGTATATCCTTCCAAATCCTCTATTTCTTTAGTATAAATATCGTAATTTTCTGGATTTACTGAAAATGGATAAAAATAATGCGCTTCATTAGAAACTATTTTTTTACCTATTGATGTATTTTGTGCTGTATCCTTTTTTGTTGAATCAACAAAAGGTGATAGTATATCTTGTATTTCAACAGTTGTATCTTCATATTTGTTTAAACCTTGTCCTATTTGTACTGCTCCTGTTATACTTATATTGTTTGATCCTTCTGCAAATGTTGCACCAAAATTTTTTACGTCTGTTGCTGAAAATAAATATTTTACTAACTCTTTTTTGTCTTTAATGTTTTTTACTTCTGTTTTAAATAATTGTTCAAATCTTTCTGATAATGTTCTCGCTCTAAAGTTTCCTTTTTCGTTTTTATATGATTTTACATATAATACTTTTTCTCCTTCTACTTCCCACATTTTTTTAATTGGATATTTAAAAGCTTTATCGCTTCCAAATACACTTCCATCTGAAGTTGACTTTGGTCTTCCTGTAAAATCTGCATTCCAATTACTCATTCTACTTTTTATTCCTATAACTCCATATACTCTATTCATTTTCATTACCTCCATTATTTATATTTCCTGATTGATAAAATAAGTTGTTTGCAAGTAAACCTGCTAATAGTACATCTTTGTTATCTTTAATTTTTTCTTCTGGTTCTTGTAATAATAATTGTGAAAGTACATTGTTAAATTTTGGATATTTTAAATATATATCATAACTATACTTTTTATATAAAAATCCAATTTCTTCTTTTAATTTTTTTACTGTATTCGCCTTTATAAATGGTTCTGTTACATCTTGAGTTAATTTTTCTGCTTTACTTTGATTTAATAAATAGTAAGCAACTTGTCCTGCTAGAAAATAATATTGTTCATCTGTTTCTATATTCCCCTCTTCTTGTACTATTTTTTCGCATTGTTCTTGAAGATTATTAATTTTCATTTCACTTTCCTCACTTTCTTTAAAATATTCTTTATATGATTGCCATAAGTTAAATGCTTTTCTTGGATTATCTAAATATTTTTTGTTTTGCTTTACATTATCAACATACATATTTTGAATAATTTCTATCGCTAATTTATCTAATTCTTTTATAAAGTTATGATATTCTTCTTGTTCAAATAATTCTAAAAATAAATGATTATATTGTTTCAGTATTTCTTTCTTCCAATTAGATAACATGGATTTTGCAATTTTTGAATCATAATCATAATATGAGCCTTTTATATAGTTCTTTATTTCGTTATTTTCATTTTCTGCAAACCATATGTTATTTGTGTATAAATTTAATGCATATATATTCTCTGTTTCAAAAAGCACTGTTTTTTCTTCCTTTAGATACTCTTTGCAAGTGAATTTTCGTATTTTTGTGTTGTAATTACTTACATATCTATAATCATCAATTCTTGCATTTCCATTATTTCCGGCAACTTTTATTATATATGTATTTTTATTCCTTATTTCCTCTTCTTCATTAGGAATACCATTAAATTTCCAGTCTTCTGGTAATCGTAACACATTTTTTCCTGCTGCATTATTATATAACCATATATACATTTTATTTAGAATTTCTATATTTTCATCATCTATAAAAGAACCAACTTTAAATGGTGTAGACTTTAACTCTAAATAAGGCTTTTTACTATTTAAACCATAATTATAGTTATTTGATCCATATATTCTTTCTTCTATTTTTATATTATTATCATTTGTATTAAATAATTTAAGCCTTATATATATTTGTGCTACTCTTTTATATTCTTCCACATCTTCTTTTAAGAAAATTTTTATCCAAGTTTCTTTTGGCATATTTTCATTTTCTAAGTCTTTACATACTATATCAAATGCTTTTAATATTTTTTCTTTATTTATTTTTATTTCTTCTTCTTTGTATTTTTCTTTAGCAAGTTTTTCTTCTTTTTTATCATTTCCTAATTTTAATAAAGATTCATAATATTTATCTATCCCTTTTTTAAACACATTTACTGGCACAGCATCTTTTGTTGTTTCTTTATTGCATAATCCTAATACACTTTTGTTCTTAAAAAATAATGTATATATATTATTACTACAAATTTTTTTAAGCATTGTATATTTCACATTTTCTATTTCTTCTGTATAATTTGTATCTAAAGCTTTATTTGAGTTTATATATTTGCTATAAAAATCTCTAACTTTTATGTATTTTTCTAACTCATAATTATCTGAATTATTCTTTACAACTTGCATTTTTTCAAAATTACCATCATTATCTATTACATAATAATATCCATCTGTAAGTTCATAGCTGTCTAATATTACTTTATCCTCTTCAAAAAATTTTTTAAATACATTTAGTAAGTCATATGTCATAACTTCACCTCCTATTTTGCTTTACAAAATCCAAATCCTAAAGAATTCTTTTCTCCACAGCCTATTGCTAACATTAAATATGCTAAATTTTGTGACATTGGGTCTTCTTTTACTTTTATTTCAAACTTATTTCCTAACATATGTATATTTTTGTATGGTATTTTTATAGGCTTAAAATTTGTTTTTTGAAGTTGTTCTATAAAATCTACTTCTATATTTGATTTATATAATTCTTTATATTTTTTCTGAATATTATCTAAAATTCTTTTTTTAATAAAATTCATATCATCTTTTATGTCATAGTCACCTTTTGGCATAGTTATAATTACAGGTGTTAACGTTATTAATTTATTTATTTTCCTTTGCTCACTTGTTTCAAATCTTACATTTATTACCTTAAAATTTTCATTTTCTACAGAGTTAAGCACCTGTTTCAATTTCATCATTTTTTCACTTTCTATTCCTCTTATATCAAATTGGTATACTTGATTTTGTTTATAATAGCCATCTTTTTCTATCGGATATAAATTACAGTATACATAATTTTTATAAATGTTTTTTTCATGCAATTCTTTTAAGTTTTCGTTTTTTAACATTGCAAATGATATTAAATTTCCTATTTTTTCATATGTTTCATAATTTTGTAAATTATTTTTTAAAAAAATTGCTATTTTTAAATTATAGTATTGCATATTCCAACCTTCTTTCTATAAATTTATAGTGATTTTGATAAAAATTTTGAATTAATTTTATTTTTGAACTCTAATTTATTTTTTGATTCTAACCAATTTGAGTCTACCATATTCTGGATTTTATTTCAACATATTTTTACAAATTAATTTACTTTATTTTACATTATATTTTAAAATATCTAATAATTTGACATTTTTTACGTAATTTAATTACTTCTTTGTTAGATAATAATTATCCCCTAGTATAACTGGGAGCTTTCCTTGAAGTTAGGAAAAAAGCACAGCTTTCGCTATGCCTCTTTTCCTTTTTTATAACTTTTTACTACTTTAATAACCTCATCAAAGAGCTCATTCCATTCAGTTAAAATGACATCTGGTTCATGCTTCCAAGTACTTTCATCATTAAAGTAGAACTCAATGTTCTTTTTCCCAGTTGACTGGTTCAAAGCAATGGCTTTTAATCCTACAATCCAGCCATAAGCTATGCTTAGTTCTTGACAATCCTTCCTAGTATTATGTGCCTTATAAGTTTTGCCTATGATTGTTTGTAATTTTTCTCTTTTTACAAACACATATGAACTATTTCCGATAATCCGAACTTTCACAGTTCCTTTACAGCTTTTTTGCCAAATTAACATTGTATTTCCCTCCTATTTTTTCTAGAAAGCTTTTAAAATTTTTGCTATATTTCTATTTTAGTATTTTATATCTATTTTAACAATAGATTTGACATAATTTATGTTATAAAAATAGAAAAAAATCAAAAAAAAGAATACCAACTTCTATAATCGTTGATACTCTAATTATTGGCTGGGCTGGCTAGATTCGAACTAGCGCATGCCAGAGTCAAAGTCAAAGTTAGTCATTTTCTACCATTTACTGAAATGTTCTGTATTCATTGAAAATCAAGCCTTTATTAGTCTTTTTATTTTCTATACCGTTCTATAAAATACTGCTTTTCTCTAAAATCTTGGACAAGTTTTGGACAAGTAAAATTATTTGTAAACTTTAAAATTATTTCTTTATTTTTTCTCTAAACCACCTCTGCTTATTGTTTGCAAAGGTGGTTACTGTTATACTTTTTTTGCTAGTTTTATTATTTTTCTAAAACTTCTTGTTTGCGACATTGCTTTTAAACTTTCTCCAGATAAAATTAAATAATAGTTCGTTAGTTTCCTATATTCTTTTTCATTCTTTATTTTCATTAGTTTTATCATTTGTAGAGATTTTTTATACATTTCTTGCATACTATCATCTCCTTTTGTATAGTATAACATCTTATGTTAATTGTGTCTTAAAAAATTTGTCGAATAAATAAATTTTAATAAATTTTTATTTTTTATTGACATACGTAATAATACGTAGTATAATAATAATGTCGAAAGACAATAATATATTCAATAGTAGCTTTTAATTATTGAAGCACTTAAGAAAAAAGGAGGCATACATATGTATCCAAAAGAATTGGTAAAGCTACTAGAAAAAAATGGTTGGGTTAAAATTTCGCAGTCTGGATCTCATTTAAAAATGAGGAAACGGAAACCAGACAGAAATAATTCCTATTCACAATAGGGATATACCTAAAGGTTTAGTAGCAACCATTTTAAAGAGAACGGGACTAAAATAGCAGTCCCCTCTGCTCTATTTTCTGAATATATTAATACTAAAGAGAATATATATAAATAAAGAAGGGATTTTTATGAATAATTATTTTTATCCAGCTGTATTTACTTATGATGAAAATGATAAGTCTTATATGGTTGATTTCATTGATTTAAAAGGTTGTTCCACTTTTGGAAATTCTATTGATGAAGCATATATAATGGCTCAAGATGCTTTAGGATTATATCTATCTGATTTAGAGGATTTCCCTAAACCTACTATTCCTTATAACCATATAAAATTAAAAGAAAATCAATTTATATCTATAATAGAAATTGATTTATTGGAATATAGAAAGAAATATAGTAATATTGCTGTTAAAAAAACATTATCTATACCAACATGGTTAAATACTATAGCTGAGAAAAATGATATTAATTTTTCTCAATTGTTACAAAAGGCTTTAAAAAAAGAATTAAATATTAATAGTTAAATCTTGACATATTAAAAAAATTAATTTATTATAATTAAAAGAATATATTATTGTTTAAAAATGAGATTAATAAAAGATAGATCTTCCTTTGTCTATCTTTTATTTTTTTAATATCAGCAAAAATCGGCACTTCAAATTCAATTTTAAGCCGTTTTTATTTTATTCTAATATACTTACATTCCTTGATTTTAAGCCTTTTTTCATAATTTTAAAATATTTTTAACTTTTTTTGAAAAAAGCGTTGACATACTATGCATAGTATGTTACAATATATTTAAGTTAAGAGAGAAAGGAGGAAAATAAATGATTAATAAAATAAAAAGAGCATTGCTAAATACTAGATTAGCAGCCAAACTAATAGATAAGTATTTAAGCAAACGCTCTATAATCCAAATTGCTAACTCTATTAATAAAGATTAGCACGAGAGAGGTTACTTCCTCTCTTGCATATAAATTATATAACATATATTAAAAAAAATCAAGGGAGGTATTTTTGATGGCAAGAAATTATGAAAAAGAAAGAGAATGGCAATTAAAAAAATATGACCAAATACGAGCTAATATAGACAAAGATCTTGGAACAGCATTAAGAAAAAAAATAAAAAGTGAAGGAAAAAGTATTGCTAGTTGGGTTACAGAGAATGCAAAAAAATATTTAAAAGAAAATTAAAAAAAGTATTGACATACTGTGCATAGTATGGTAAAATATATTTAAGTTAAGAGAGAAAGGAATTGATTATTATGGTAAAAACAATTTATTATACAATAGAAAATGGAATAAAAAATTTAGAATGGATAGCAAGAGATATAAAAACTAAAGAAGTTGTAAAAGAATTTGAAGATATGCAACAAGCTTTAAGGTTTGTAAACGAAAACGAAAATACAGAATTATATGATAGAACAACAAAACAAGTTTTTGAATTTATAAGAAGATAAAATGTAAATAATTTATATAAAAGGAGGAATTTAAAATGAGAAAAGTAGAAGAAAATTTAACACAAGAGGAATTTGAAAATTATTGCGAGGATGTTAGAAATAGAATGGAAAGTGAAACAACATACTATGGGCAAACAGACGAAACAGTTGCTTATTCTGGAGATTTAAAAGTAAAACATATTTATGGAGATGAAAATGATGAACATGAATCTGTTTTATACGAAGAAAAATACAATGAAGAAAATGACACTTTAACTTACGATATTTGGGAAGATTAATTATGGGAACTTTTAAAGATTTAACAGGTAAAAAATTTAATAGATTAACCGTATTAGGTTTAGCAGAAAGAAATTCTAGTGGGCAAATACAATGGAAATGTAAATGTGATTGTGGTAACATTGTATTTGCTACTACAACTTATCTAAAAACAGGACATACGAAATCTTGTGGTTGCTTAAATAGAGAGTCTGCATCCAAAAGATTAAAAAGCAAAAAGTTTGTAGAAGCAAGAAATAATTATAGAAAAAATAACTTTTTAATAGAAGGAACTTCTTTAGCTTTAATCTCTTCTGCTAATTTAAGAAAAAACAACAAAACTGGTGTTAATGGTGTTTATTGGGATAAAAAATTAAAAAAATATAGAGTTTCTATATGTTTTCAAAAGAAAAAAATTAATTTAGGTACTTACAAAACATTAGAAGAAGCAAAGGCAGTAAGGCTAAATGCAGAAGAAAAATACTACAAGCCAATTATAGAAAAATATAAAGACAGTAGCAACTAATAATCTACTGTCTTATATTTATATCTTTTTTACACCTTGTATTACAGTTAAACTTGATTTTAAATATTAGAAAACTAATATTTATTTAAAATTATAAAATAATTTTAATACATCT
>ERZ836760.2556-NODE-2556-length-14071-cov-6.004352_pt1 | contig 14071 bp, 12 predicted proteins | sample MGYA00519941_ERZ836760 | MGnify/ENA primary metagenome ERZ836760 (study PRJEB31850, sample SAMEA3708807) | human gut metagenome | biome: human gut; feature: human-associated habitat; material: faeces | place: China | collected 2014 ... | reverse complement strand
AGAAATAGACAAAAATCCTCCTGAAACTTTAGGGGTGATCTATTTGGATCTAAATGGACTTAAAACAATTAATGATACTCATGGACATGCTTGTGGAGATAAGTTGCTGAAACATATAGCTGAAATATTGATAAGTATATTTAAGAAAGATGTTTTTCGTATAGGTGGAGATGAATTTGTAGTATTCTGCAGAAATATAGAAAAAGAAAAATTTGAATTAAATGTAGAAAGTCTTAGGAAAAGAATAGAATCAGATAGAGAATTAAAAGTATCCATAGGAAGTAACTGGAATACAGGAAAAATAATGGTAGACGAACAGATAGCTTATGCAGATAAACTTATGTATGCTGAGAAGAAAAATTATTATAAAGAGAGTGGACAAATGAAATAATCGTATAAAAAATCAGCATAATCTGCTGGTTTTTTATATGTATATGATTAATAATAAAAATTAGTCCTTTTTTCCTTCATATGAAATAATTTGATTTTTTTATAAAAAAGTATTGACAAAAATGAAAAAGATATATAAAATAGAGACAACAAAAAAACGAACAATGATTCGCAAAATAAAAATTCAAATAAGGAGTGATAGATATGAATAAAGTTAAAGGAATAATGACTATAAATAGAAACTTAGTAACTACATTAGAAAGGCACCCAGTACCTGTTTTAGGAACAGATTATAAAGTGAAAATTGTATATAAAAATGTTAAAGTTACAGAATTATATGTAGATAATAAACTTATAAAAATATCACTTCCTAATAAATATAAAAAAGGGAGCAATCAAGAAATATTAGACTTAGCAATAGAAAAGATGTATGAACAAATTGCAAAAGTTGAAGTAGAAAGAGCGATGGAAAAAATGAGAATAATGTTAGGGTTTGCTCCAGAAGATTATGAGATAAGAAATATGAAAAAAGAACTTGGAAGATGTGAAAATAATAAAATAACAATAAATCCTAAAATAGTAATGTTTCATAGAGAGGTTATAGATTTTATAATTTTACATGAATACTGCCATTTAAAATACAAAACACATACAAAGAATTTTTACAGAATGATAGAAAAATATGAAAATAATTTTGAAAGATATGAAAAAATTATAAAAGCGAGCTTGTTTCAATATTAAAACTAATGTATAATATTATTATGAAAAAATTAATAGTAAGTAAAAAATATAATGAGAAAAAATTAAATAAAATTGTTTTAGGCAAGGTAAAAAATATTAATTATGCTATGTTTTGTAAATTACTAAAAAAGAAAGATATAAAGGTAAATGGAAAAAGAGTAAACAAAGATATAATAGTGTATGAAAATGATGAGATTTTATTATATTTACCAAAAGAACTAGAGGAAAAAGAAAATGACATAAACTTAGATATTGTATATGAAGATGAAAATATTTTAGTAATTAACAAACCAACAAACTTAGAAGTAACAGGAGAAAATAGTTTAACGAGTATAATACATGAAAAATATAAAGAAAATATTTATAAGCCAATGCCTTGTCATAGACTAGATAGAAATACAACTGGATTAGTATTATTTGCAAAAAACGAAGAAAGTTTAGAAATTTTATTAAGGAAATTCAAGCAACATGAAATAGAAAAGCATTATTTAGCATGGGTATATGGTATACCAAAATATGAAAGTAAAAGATTAGAAGCATACTTATTCAAGGATAATAAAAAAGCGCAAGTATATATAAGTGATATTCCTAAAAAAGGTTATCAAAAGATTATAACTAGCTATAAAGTATTAGAAAAAAGAAAAGATAATACGTCAATATTAGATGTAGAAATAGAAACAGGAAAAACACATCAAATAAGAGCACATTTAGCTCATATAGGTAATCCAATAATAGGTGATGGAAAATATGGAAAAAATAGCATAAATAAAGAATTTCATAGAAAGAATCAAATGCTTTGTAGTTATATATTAAAATTTAATTTTTTATCTGAAAATGGAATTTTAGATTATTTAAATGGTAAAGAAATTAAACTATTGATTAATAATAAAAATATCTAATAAAGATAATATTTTTAAAATTTAGTAGAGTATATATTTTTTATTTGAAAAAATTATATAAATGTAATATAATATATATAAATAAAAAAGTCTAAATAGAAAGTGTGGAAAAATATGAGATTTAGAACAAGCAGTGTAGAAGCAGAAATACGAGTAAAGCGGAGAAGAGAAGAAGTAGCAAATCTATATTTCTTAGAAGGAAATACTATACAAGAAATAGCAGAAAATTCAGTATATTCTGCAAGGACAATTCAAAGAGATGTAAATTATATAAAAACTCATATGAAAGAATTTTTTTATTGACAAAAAGCAGATTAAATTGATTTTATTTCAATTTAATCTGTTTATATTATACAAAGTTATTAAAGAAGATATATACTAAAATATAAAGATGAAAAAGAGAAAGAAAATAGAGTATTTTATTAAAAATGAAATTATGCCTCAAATAAGAAAAATAGCTAATCTATATAGGAAAGGATAACGATGACCTTTTTAAAATTTACTGTTACTTATATACGAAAAAAATTGTATATAAGGTCAAGATGAAAGTCGATTTTTACGATACAATAAAAAGGATTGCATAAATTCAACAATCCTTTTAGTATGTAGTGGAGCGGGTAGTGGGAATCGAACCCACGCTATCAGGTCGGAAGCATGACATTCTACCACTAAATTATACCCGCATAATGATATTATATAACGAATTTACAAAAAATTCAATAAAAATATTTGAAAATAAAAAAAATCATGATATAATATTGTAAAAGCAATATAAAATAGGGAGAGATATATGAATCAAATTTTGGTAACCAAAAAATTATATATAACACCAGAGTTAAAGAAAAAGAAAAAAATATATAAATTCAATTTCATATTATCATTATTTTTCTTAATAGTTCTAGTATCATTTTATATTTATGCTGCATACGATAGAGAAAAATCAGAAGCCGTTTCGCAAGAGATTTTAGCAAATGCAAATATACCTGAAGAAGATAAAACAGAAGTTAATAGTGATATATTAATAGCAGTATTAAATGATACAACAGATGATGGAGAAGAAGAAAAGCCAGTAGTAGTACCAACAACCAATAATTCAAATACAACTGTAACCAAGCCAAAAGAGAAATCATCAGCTGGTTATACATATGTAGTAGATGGGAAAATTGAAATTCCAAAAATAAAAGTAGATTATCCTATATTATCTGGGGAAACTAAATCAGAACAAGAAACAGAGGCTTTATTAAAAATGTCACCATTGAAATTTCATGGACCAGAAATAAATGAGATAGGTAATTATTGTATAGTAGGGCATAATTATAGAAATTCTAAGTTTTTTAGTAAAGTGCCAACTTTAGAAAATGGTGATATAATAAGAATTACAGATATGTCAGGAAAAGTGGTAGAATATTCAGTGTATACTAAATATAATGTAGTTCCATCAGATACTACTTGTACTGACCAAAGAACGAATGGAAAAAAAGAAATAACTTTAATAACTTGTACAAATGATAGTAAAGAAAGAGTAATAGTAAAAGCAAGAGCAATTTAAGTTGGAGAAATGTGGAAAAACAGGTCTTTTTAGACTTGTTTTTTTGATTTATTCAGTATATAATATTGAACATATAAAAAATTTAGGAGATGGTAAAATGCAAGTAAGTAAAAAAGAAATATTGCATATTGCAAATTTAGCAAACTTAACATTAGAAGAAAATGAAATAGAAAATTATTTAGAAAATTTACAAGAAATATTAGATTTTGCAGATATAGTAAATAATGCACATGCAGAAAATTTAGATATAACAATAGGAGCAAATGAAACTCAAAATGTATTTAGGGAAGATAAAGTTGAAATATTTGAAGATAATAAAGCTTTATTACAAAATGCACCAAGTCAAGAACAAAATATGTTTAAGATACCAAAAGTAATTTAATTAAGTACATAAATATAAAATACTTGATAAAAAAAGAATATGCTTATAAAATTAAGAAATAAGTTGTAAGCATATTAAACGAGGAGGAAAAATAATGAACATTACTGAATTAACAGTTCATGAATTACAAGAAAAGTTAAGAAATAAAGAATTAACTGTAAAAGAGATTACAAAAGCATATGTTGATAGAATAAATGAAAAGGAAAAAGATGTACAAGCTTTTGTTACTACTTTGCCAGAAGAAGCAGAAAATAAAGCAGAAGAAATTCAAAAAAAGATAGATAATAAAGAAATTGAAGGAGAATTTGCAGGTATTCCAATTGGGATAAAAGATAATATCTGTACAAAAGGAATAAAAACAACTTGTTCTTCAAAAATGTTAGAAAACTTTGTATCACCATATGATGCAACAGTTATGGAAAAAATTAATAGTGAAAACTTAATTAACTTAGGAAAATTAAATATGGATGAATTTGCAATGGGAGGATCTACTGAGCATTCATATTTTAAAATTACAAAAAATCCATGGGATTTGAGTAAAGTTCCTGGAGGTTCATCAGGAGGAAGTGCAGCAGCTGTTGCAGCTAATTTAGTACCTTGGGCATTAGGTAGTGATACTGGTGGTTCAATAAGACAACCAGCTAGTTTTTGTGGAGTTGTAGGATTAAAGCCAACATATGGTCTTGTTTCAAGATATGGATTAGTAGCATTTGCTTCATCATTAGACCAAATAGGTCCTATAACGAAAGATGTTAGAGATTCAGCTTTATTATTAAATATAATTGCAGGTCATGATAAAAAAGACACAACATCTGTAAATAGAGAAAAAATAGATTATACAAAATGCCTAAAAAATGATGTTAAAGGATTAAAAATAGGGGTTCCAAAAGAATTTTTTGGAGAAGGTATAAATTCAGAAGTAAAGGAAACTTTACAAAAATCAATAGAAAAATATAAAGAATTAGGTGCTGAAATAGAGGAGTTTTCATTAGATATAGCAAAATATTCTTTAGCAGCATATTACATTATAGCATGTGCAGAAGCAAGTTCAAACTTAGGCAGATTTGATGGAATAAGATATACATATAGAACAGGAGAATTTAAAAATCTAAAAGAATTATATAAAAAATCAAGAAGTGAAGCATTTGGACCAGAAGTTAAAAGAAGAATAATACTTGGAACATATGTATTATCATCAGGGTATTATGATGCTTATTATAAAAAAGCACAACAAGTAAGAACTTTAGTTATGAATAAATTCAGTAAAGCTTTTGAAAAATATGATGTTATATTAACACCAACATCACCAACAGTAGCTTTTGGAATTGGTACAAAATCAGAAAATCCATTAGAAATGTATTTATCAGATATATGTACAGTATCAGTAAATATAGCAGGCTTACCAGCTATATCAATACCTTGTGGAGTAAATAGTGAGAAAATGCCAATAGGAATGCAATTAATAGGAAATAAATTTGAAGAAGAAAAAATATTAAATGCAGCATATACACTTGAACAAGCAGTTGAGTTTAGAAAAAAATATCAACCTGAATTTAAGAAAGATTAAGGGAGGAAAAAGTATGTTAAGAGATGATTATGAAGTAGTAATAGGGTTAGAAGTTCATGCAGAATTATCAACAAAGACAAAGATTTTCTGTTCATGTCCAACAACATTTGGTGCAGAACCTAATACACAAGTATGTCCAATATGTATGGCAATGCCAGGAACTTTACCTGTTTTAAATGAAAAGGTTGTTGAATATGCTGTAAAAGCAGGACTAGCTACTAACTGTGAAATTTCAAGAGATTGTAAAAATGATAGAAAAAATTATTTTTATCCAGATTTACCCAAAGCCTATCAAATATCTCAATTTGACCAACCACTTTGTGAACATGGTAATATTGAAATAGAAGTAAATGGAGAAAACAAAAAAATAGGAATAACAAGAATTCATATAGAAGAAGATGCAGGTAAATTAAATCATGATGATTTTGCAGGGGGGAGCTTAGTAGACTTAAATAGAGCAGGAGTTCCTTTAATAGAAATAGTTTCAGAACCAGATTTAAGAAGTAGTCTTGAGGCAGATGCATATTTGAAGAGATTAAAATCTATATTAGAATATATAGAAGTTTCAGACTGTAAAATGCAAGAAGGTTCTTTTAGAGCAGATGTTAATGTTTCTGTAAGAAAAAAAGGAGATAGCAAATTAGGAACTCGTACAGAAATGAAAAACATGAACTCTTTCAGAAGTATAACTAGAGGAATTGAATATGAAATTGATAGACAAATAGAACTTATAGAAAACGGTGGAAAAGTAGAACAAGAAACTTTAAGATGGGACGATGTATCAGGAAAGACTTTTTCAATGAGAGATAAGGAAGATGCTCAAGATTATAGATATTTTCCAGAACCTGATTTAGTTGCTATAAGACTATCAGAAGAATATATCGAAAATATAAGAAAAACATTACCAGAATTACCTGAAAGTAGAAAAGAAAGATATTTAAAAGAATATAAATTATCAGAAAAAGATGCAGGAATAATAACAGCTTCAAAATATCTATCAGATTTATTTGAAAATGCAATAAAAGTTTGCAATAATCCTAAAGCAGTAAATAACTGGATTATTTCAGATATATCAAGAATATTAAATGAAAAAGAATTGGAACCATCAGAAATACCTTTTAATGCTGAAGAACTAGGGAATCTAGTTATCTTAATAGATAAAGGAACAATAAGTTCTAGTATAGGTAAAAAAGTATTAGAAGAATTATTTGAAAACCCAAGAGAACCTGAAGAAATAATAAAAGAAAAAGGATGGATTCAAATATCAGATGAAGGAGCTATTAAGGAAATAGTACTTAAAATATTGGAAGCAAATCCACAATCAATAGCAGACTATAAAGCTGGAAAAGATAGAGCACTAGGATTTTTAGTGGGACAAGCAATGAAAGAAACAAAAGGAAAAGCAAATCCAAAGATGTTAAATGAGATGTTTTTAGAAGAATTAAAAAAATAAATAAAGACTTAACAATGTGAGTTTTAATGCTGGTAAAGTATGAAGAATTAATAATGTAGATTTACCACAAATATTATATTAACTTAGTAAAATTATGGTAATACTATTGACATATAAACATAAGATAAAGTATAATATATTTACAGAAATGAGATATTAAATTAAAGTCATATATATTTCTGTAAAAGTTTGATGATATACCCAAAATGTGGGCACAATAAAAGACTAGAGTTCCAGCTCTAGTCTTTTTATGTATTAATCAAACATCTTAAGAATAAGATATATTATAATTAATACAAGTAGTTTGATGATATTGCCCAAAATGATTTCACCTCCTTTGGAAGGCTGGGCACAAAAGAATTATACAATAATAGAATAAATTAATCAATAATATTACAAAACTAATGTTTATTTATTTCATATATAAAATTTATTAAAATAATTGCAAAAAATCCAAACTTATGATATAAATGATACAAGTAATTATGTGTGAGAAACAAGGAAAACGAGGTGAAAAAATGATAAAAGCTTATGCTAAATCTGATATAGGAAAAGTAAGAGAAATTAATCAAGATTATTACTATATATCAAATTCCTTAGACGAAGTACAATTATATATGTTAGCAGATGGAATGGGAGGATATAATGGAGGAGAAATAGCAAGTAAATTAGCAATTCAATCTGCCAAAAGTTATATAGAAAATAATTTTAAAGAGATAGAAAAAGATAAAGAAAGTATAATTCAGTTAGTTGCAAGTAGTATGGAATATGCCAATATGGTAGTATATGAAAAATCAAGAGAAAATCAAGAATTAGAAGGCATGGGTACTACTTTAGAGGTTTGTCTAATATATAATAATAGGGCATTTATTGGTCATATAGGAGATAGTAGAATTTATAGAATTAGAAAAGAATTTATGAGAAAATTAACACAAGACCATAGTTATGTTCAAAAATTAGTCAAAGATGGAACAATAACACAAGAACAAGCAGCACATCATCCACAAAAAAATATGCTAATGAAAGCATTAGGATGTAATGCATTTGTAGAACCAGATGTTATGGTAAAAGGATTTTTAAAAGATGATATAATTATAATGAATTCAGACGGATTAACAAATTTAGTATCGCAAGAAGAAATGTTTAAATGGGCTAAAAAAGATATTGAACAAGCACCAAAAGAACTTGTAAAATTGGCAAATGAAAATGGTGGCTATGATAATATTACAGTTATTGTTATAAAAAACATATAACAATATAAGCAATCCACATATAAACATATTAAGGAGAGATAAAATATGATTTTAGAAGGAAAAGTATTGGGGAATAGATATGAGATTATCGAAAAAGTCGGTAATGGAGGAATGGCGACAGTATATAAAGCAGAAGATAAAGTCTTAAAGAGAAATGTAGCAGTTAAAATTTTAAGAGATGAATTTACAACAGATGAAGAATTTATAAAAAGATTTGAAATAGAAGCACAATCTGCTGCAAGATTAGTCCATCCTAATATAGTATCTATTTTTGATGTAGGTGTTGAAGAGAATCTTTATTATATAGTAATGGAATTAATTCAAGGAAAGACCTTAAAAGAAATTATAATAGAAGAAAGAGGTCCATTACCATGGAAATGGTCTGTAAATGTAGCAATACAAATAGCTTCAGCATTAGAAATGGCACATAAAAATAATATTATCCATAGAGATATAAAGCCACATAATATAATAATAACAGAAGATGGAATAGCTAAAGTTACAGATTTTGGAATAGCTAAAGCAGTATCTAATTCAACTATTACAGCTTTTGGAACTACAATTGGTTCAGTACACTATTTTTCACCAGAACATGCGAGAGGTGGATTTACAGATGCAAAATCAGATTTATATTCATTAGGTGTTGTAATGTATGAAATGGTTACAGGAAAAGTACCATTTGATGCAGATACTCCTGTGTCTGTTGCACTAAAACATATGCAAGAAGACCCAGAAGAACCAATAGAATTGAATCCTAATTTACCAGGTGCAGTAAATAAAATTATAATGAAAGCATTAAAGAAAGATACAACTTTAAGATATCAAACTGCAAGTGAAATGTTATCAGATTTAAGAAGAGCATTAAAAAATCCAGATGGTGAATTTGTAGATGATAGAGAATATGACGAAACAGCTAAAACACAAAAAATAAATACAGATTTATATGGGAATATAGAAGAAGATTCAAAAGCTAAAAATAAAAAAGGGAAAAAAGAAGGAAAGTTCAAGAAATTTATAAAAGAACATAAAGCCTTAAGTATTGTTATAGGATTAGTATTATTATTTGCATTAAGTTTAGGCGGAACATTAGCTTTCTTAAATCTTACTAATCCACCAGAAGTTGAATTACCAAATTTAGTAGGAATGTCAAAAGAAGAGGCACAAAAAGAAGCAGAAAATTTAAAATTAAAATTTGAGATAAAAGAAGAAGAGTTTAATAAAGAAGTACCAGAAGGATATATTATATCTCAAGATCCTAAATATATAGAAAAATATAATGTAAAAGAAGGAAGCACAATAACAGTAGTAGTTAGTAAAGGACAAGAAAAAACAAAAGTACCTAATGTAAAAGGAAAATCACAAGAAGAGGCTTTACAGTTATTAGAAGAAGCAAATTTAAAAGCAGAGATAATTGAAGAAACAAGTAAAACAGTAAAAGAAGGATATGTAATTAGTCAAGAGACAGAACCAGATGAAGAAGCATTTGCAGGAGACACAGTAAAAATTCATATAAGTAAAGGAACAGGGATAAAACAAGTAAATGTTGTAAGTGTAATAGGTCAAAGTGAAGCAAATGCAAAAACAACATTGACAGGTTTAGGATTAAAAGTAAATGTCGCTTATGAAGAAGATACATCAAAAGCAGATGGTATAGTTTTAAAACAAAGTCTAGAAGGCGGAAAAACAGTTAATGAAGGGACAACAATAACAATAACAGTAAATAAAATAGCAGAAATGAAAGAAGTCTCTGTTACTGTAAATGTAAAATCTTTACTTGGTGGAAACATATATGAAGAAACTTCAAATACAACAAATTCATCAGGTGATAAAAAAGTTAAAAAAGTTAATCTAAAAGTTGTAGTTGGAAATGATACAATATATTCAGGAAAAGTAAGTGCATCAGAAACAAGTATAAAAGCAACAACAAAAGGAACTGGAACAAAAGAAATAAAAGTTTATATAGATGATGTTTTGAAAAATCAAGGACAAATAAAATATGGTGAGATGGCAACTTATACTGCTGAATAAGAAGTTGAATATACTGGAAATATAAAATTAAAATAAATAATTAAAAATAATAGGGAGCATATTAATCAAAATTAAAATTAGTTTTGAGAGGTATGTTTCTTTTTTGTAATTTGGGTTCATGATTTTGGGGTCGGAGGCAAAAATCATCAAAAATATTAATCATATTTAATTGGAAAATGAATAAAAAATGCAAAAAAGCAAAAAATATTATAAAATTCAGTTTACTTTTTTATAAAAAAAGCATATAATATATAAAAGAGGTGAAAAATATGTTAGTTGAATTTAGTGTGAAAAATTTCAAATCATTTAAAGATAAAGTTACTTTTAGTATGGAAGCTACAACGGGAACAGAAAATGAAGGAAATATTATAAATGTACCAAATATAAGTGAAAGAATTTTAAAAAGTACAGCAATATATGGAGCAAATGCATCAGGGAAAACTAACTTAATAAATGCTTTTACATCAGCAATATTGATGATAAGAAAATCAAACAATAGGCAAGTTGGAGAAAAATTAATGGAAATGGAACCATTTGCTTTTGATGAAAAGACTAGACAAGAACCTTGTGAATTTGAATTTGTTTTTTATATAAAGGAAATGAAATATATATATGGATTTATTGCAGATAAAGAAAGAGTATACGAAGAATATTTATACCAATATTTTACTGCAAAGCCTACAAGAATATTTGAAAGAACAAATGTAAATGAATATAAATTTTTACAAGCTGATGAAGGGAAACTAAATACTATAAAAAGCCAAAACATTGAGAATAAATTATTTTTAGCTACAGCAACAACATGGAATTATGACAAAACGAAAGAGCCATATTTATGGTTTGCTAATAATATAGATACTTATACAGGAGGAATGTCATTAAATGACTTTGCAATAGAATCATATAGTAATGATGATAATGAAAAATTGAAAAAATTCACTTTAAAATTGCTAAATGAGGCAGATATAGTAATAAAGGATTTTAATGTAGAAATGGAAGAGCGTGATGTGGATAGTAATATGTTAATGTTATTTAAACAATTGAATATTCCGGCAACGTTTACACCACAAAAACAAAGAGATTTAAAAATAAGGATGACACATGAAGTTACAGATGAAAGTGGAGATATAAATAATTATGAATTAAATTTAATTTATGAATCTTCAGGTACACAAATATTATTTTCATTTGCACCTATATTAAAGGATGTTTTTGAAAACGGAAAAATATTAATAATGGATGAAATTGAGAGAAGTTTGCATCCTACATTAGTAGAATTGATTATTAAATTTTTCCATAACCAAGAAATTAATAAAGGTAATGCACAACTAATATTCAATACACACGATACAAATCTATTATCTTTAGATATATTTAGAAGAGACCAAATATGGTTTGCAGAAAAAGATTCAAAGAAAGGAGCTACTGATATATATCCGCTTGACGACTTTTCAGTTAGAAAAAATGAAAATATTCAAAAAGGGTATTTAAATGGTAGATATGGAGCAATTCCTTTTGTAGCTACAGGTAATAGTCTATGGGAAGATTAGAAAATTTAAAACCAAGAGGAAGAAACCGTCAAAGTAGAAAAAGAAACTCTATTATTGTCATAGGATGTGAAGGAAAGAATAAAACAGAAGAAATTTATTTTAAAAACTTTAATAGTAAACAATGTATTATAAAATTTTCTACTGGAAATAGTACAGACCCGGTTGGAATTGTTAAAGATTTGATAAGATTTATAGAAAATGATATAGGAAGAGAAAAAGATGATAAATATTATGTGGTTATAGATACAGATATAAATCAAAATAAGCAAAGTCAAATAGATAAAGCTAGGGAATTAGCTATAGAAAATGGAGTTGAATTCATAACTTCGATTCCAACATTTGAGTATTGGTATATATTGCACTTTGAGTATACAACAAAAATGTATAATTCATCTGAAGAAGTTCAAAATGATATAAAAGAAAAAATAAAAGGCTATACTAAAAGTATGAATATATATAATCTTTTAAAAGAGAAAACAGATGTAGCTATAAAGAATGCTAAAGAAGTAGAAAAGTATCATTTGAAAGCAGGAAAATCTATAAATAATGAAAATAGTAACCCTTATACAGGAGTATATAAAGTTGTAGAGGAATTAATAAGGAGAAATAAATAAAACCATAGGAGGCAATATGCAAGGAATAATAATAGAAAATATTTCAAATTTATATAGAATAAAAGCAGAAAATAAAATATACGAAGCAACAGCCAGAGGAAAATTTAAGCAAAATGAAATAACACCAGTAGTAGGAGATAATGTAGAATTTGAAATATTAGATGAAGAAAATAGAAAAGCTGTAATAGAAGAAATTGGAGAAAGAAAAGTATATATAAAAAGACCAAAACTTGCAAATATAACACAAATAATATTTGTAGTTTCTAGCAAAGACCCTAAGCCAGATTTATTAATGCTTGACAAGCAATTAGCATTTGCAGAATTTTTGAAAATTAATTCAGTAATTGTATTAAATAAGACAGACTTAGATAAAAAAGAGGCATTTAAAGAAATAAAGAAAATATATGAAAAAATTGGTTATAAAGTTATAATAACAGATGCCAAAAATAAACAAGGAATAGAAGAGTTAAAGGCAGAAATGAAAAACAATATAAATGCCTTTTCAGGAAATTCAGGAGTAGGAAAATCAACACTTATAAATGGCATTTTTGATAAAGATATAACAGAAGAAGGAGAGATTAGTAAAAGAAATAAGAGAGGAAAAAATACCACAACATCAATTAAACTTTATGAAATAGATGATAATACATATATTGCAGATACTCCAGGATTTTCAACTTTTGATATATCTGAAATAGAAAGTAAGAACTTAGAAAAATATTTTAGGGAGTTTAAAGAAAATATAATAAATTGTGAATTTGTTGGCTGTACACATATAAAAGAGGAAAATTGTGGAATAAAAACGGCAATACAAGAAGGAAAAATAGATATATCAAGATATAATAGGTTTTGTAAAATATATAATGAATTAAAAGAAAGAGAGGAACGAAAATGGTAGAAGTATCAACATCAATACTTAATGTAAAAAAAGGAGAAGAATCTAAAACATTTTTTGGACTAGAAGCTGGAAAAACAGATTATTTTCATATAGATGTTATGGATGGAAAGTTTGTGGAGAAAGATACATATCAAAAAATGTTAGAATATTCAGCATATATAAAAAGAATATCAAATTTACCTTTAGATGTTCATTTAATGGTAAAAGATATAAAATCAGCAATAGAAGATTTTATTCCAGTTGAACCTAATATTATAACTTTTCATTTAGAAGCTTGTAAAAATAAAGAAGAAGCAATGGAATTTATTAAATATATTAAAGAAAATAACTCAAAAGTTGGAATTGCAATAAAGCCAGAAACTAAAATAGAAGAAGTTTATGAATTTTTACCATATATTCATATGTGCTTAATAATGACTGTTGAACCAGGTAAAGGTGGACAAACATATCTTAGTGAAATGACAGAAAAAATAAAGAAATTAAAAGATTATATAGAAAAAAATAATATTGAGGTAGATATAGAAGTAGATGGAGGAATTAACTTAAAAACAGCTCCAGAAGTAAAAGGAGCAGGTGCAAATATATTGGTTGCAGGAACTGCTATTTTAATTGCAAATGATTATAGTACACTGGCGATGAAAAAGTGTGGCGCAGGTTTTATCATTTTGATGGAAGTGTCTGCACTTTCTCAGTTGTTGTATAAAGGTGCTTCCATAACAGTACATGATTTATTTTCACTGGCAATCA
>ERZ836760.2549-NODE-2549-length-14132-cov-2.921219_pt1 | contig 14132 bp, 12 predicted proteins | sample MGYA00519941_ERZ836760 | MGnify/ENA primary metagenome ERZ836760 (study PRJEB31850, sample SAMEA3708807) | human gut metagenome | biome: human gut; feature: human-associated habitat; material: faeces | place: China | collected 2014 ... | reverse complement strand
CGTTGCCGCCCAGCGCGATGACAACGGACTTGCCGTCACCCTTCTGATAAGGCATGCTAATTCACCTTGTCTTTCTTTAGGAGAGGGTGGCGTACATGACAGCCTTGATGGTGTGCATGCGGTTCTCGGCCTCGTCGAACACCTTGGACTGCTTGGACTCGAACACCTCGTCGGTGACTTCCATCTCGGTGACGCCGAAGCGCTCAGCGATGTCGGCACCGATGGTGGTGTTGGTGTCGTGGAAGGCCGGCAGGCAGTGCAGGAAGATGGCGTTGGGGTCAGCCACGGCCATGAGCTCGGAGGTCACGCGATACGGCTCGAGCAGACGGATGCGCTCGGTCCACACCTCGTCCGGCTCGCCCATGGACACCCACACGTCGGTGTAGATGGCATGCGCGCCCGTGCAGGCGGCCTTGGCATCTTCGGTCAGCGTGATGGTGCAGCCGTTCTCGGCAGCGATTTCCTTGCAGGTCTCGACCAGCTCGGCGTCCGGCATGTTCTCCTTGGGGCCGCAGGCAACGAAGTTCATGCCCAGCTTGGAGCACACGACCATGAGCGAACGAGCAACGTTGTTGGCGGCGTCGCCCATGAACACCAGGGTCTTGCCCTTGATGTCGTAGTTGAAGTTCTCCTGCACCGTCAGGATGTCAGCGAGCATCTGCGTGGGATGCCACTCGGTGGTCAGGCCGTTCCACACCGGCACGCCAGCGTTGGCGCCGAGTTCCTCGACGTCGGTCTGAGCATAGCCACGGAACTCGATGCCGTCGTAGAAGCGGCCGAGCACGCGGGCGGTGTCCTCGATGGACTCCTTCTTGCCCATCTGCGAGCTGCCGGGATCGAGGTAGGTCACGCCCATGCCCAGGTCCATAGCGCCAACTTCGAACGCGCAGCGCGTACGGGTGGACGTCTTCTGGAACAGCAGGACGATGTTCTTGCCCTCGAGGTAGCGATGGGGGGTACCCGTCAATTTCAGGTTCTTGAACTCGCGGGACAGCTTCAGGAGGTACTCGATCTCCTCGGTCGTGAAGTCGAGGAGCCTCAGGAAGTTGCGACCGCTCAGGCTAGTAGGCATAGTTCATTCCTTTCGTCGTTACTGACAACAAACTTGAAAATCGGCAGGCGGCGCCAAGTTTTCCACCCGCCCCTTTTCGGTGCGCCTTGACCGCTTCGCACAGTCTTGGCGCACCGTAAAAGACAGAAACTAGATAGAACCAGATTATCGCATGAACGAGGGTAAAACTAGTCCTCGCGGATCAGCGGCATGCTCATGCAACGCGGGCCGCCACGGCCACGGGACAGCTCGGCGGAGGGCATCTCCAAAACGTTGAGGCCCTTCTCCTTGAGCAGCGCGTTCGTCACGTCGTTGCGCTCGTACACCACGATGGTGCCCGGAGCGATGCACAGCGTGTTCGAGCCGTCGTTCCACTGCTCGCGCTCGGCCGCGATGCGGTCGCCGCCGCCGCAGGGGATGAGCTCCACGGGGTTGCCGACGTACTTCGACAGGATGTCCTCGAGCGTGTCGTTCATCTCGCGGACCTTGATGCCGTCGCCTTCGGCGGTGATCTCGAACACGGCCAGCGGGCCCATGATGCCCGGATGGATGGTGAACTTGTCCACGTCGATCTGGGTGAACACCGTGTCGAGGTGCATCATGGCGCGGTTGTTCGGGATATAGAACGCCAGGATGGTGTCGACCGGGCTGCTCTCATCGTTGAAGATGTTGTGCGCGATCGCGTCGATGGCATCGGGCTCCGTGCGCTGGGAGATGCCGATGGCCAGCACGTGCTCGTTGATGTTGAGGATGTCGCCGCCCTCGATGTGGAACGTGTTGTAGCGGCTGTAGTACTCGGGGGTTCCCTGGAAATCGGGATGGTACTTGAAGATGTACTCGCCGTAGATGGTCTCGCGGTTGCGCGTCTCGGAGTACATGCGGTTGATGGACACGCCGTTGCCGATCATCGCGAACGGGTCGCGGGTGAAGTACAGGTTCGGCATGGGCTTGACGACCATCTTGGAAGACTCGGAAACCAGGTCAACCAGGGAGTTCGACTTGTCGGTGTGCAGCTCGGTCAGGTTGATGCCCTCCATCGTCTTCAGGACGAAGTCCTTGGCATCGGGGTAGTTCTCCTGCAGGTAGTCGAAGATGATCTTCTGGTAGCGCTCCGTGCGGATGCCGGCCTCTTCGATCCACTGCTTCAGGAACTGCTCGCGCAGCGCGGGGTCGGCCTCCAGAACCTCGGCCATAAGATCTTCGAGGTAGAACACTTCAACGCCGTTGTCGCGCAGAGCCTGCGCGAAGGCGTCGTGCTCCTCCTGGGCGACCTTCAAGAACGGGATGTCGTCGAACAGCAGCTCTTCGAGCGTGTTCGGCGTCAGGTTCAGAAGCTCTCGGCCAGGGCGATGGAGCAGAACTTTCTTCAAGGGCTTGATCTCGCTCTTGACGTTCACGCCAGCCATAGCAACCCTCCTTTTCCTTTTATGCATTTACAGATTTTCGACTTGCGACAACGCCCGTTGCGCACCGGGCGTCCGTTCGACATCGCCAAAATCTCACGGTTCGAAACAAATTGCAACCACAAAACCGAAACAAAACGAACCCCCTCGCAAAGGCACGTGCTTTTTCGGCGAATGGTAAGGTAAATCTATACATTTCTTCACATTTTGAACACATTTACTAGCGCAAACTAAAGCGTTTGGACGCTCAAAAACGGCCTTATTCGCACAAAAACAAGCGTGCCTCCCCCCTTTCGCACCCGGACCTTGTTTCGTGTTTATGCATAAATATTCAAAAAGATGCAATTACCCTGCAAACAGGTCGACGCTTTGCGCTCCAGCGCGGGCGCTTTAGGAGCCATTCATGCTTTCGAATCGGGTCTGAGCTATATAAAACCCCTGGTCTACGGCTATTTTTACCACGAGAGAAGCTCTATTGCCCCATTGGCTCATAGTTTGTCCCGCCCGGCTTCATTTAAGGTATAATACCGATGCTCAATGAAACGCGCCCATGGCTCAATGGATAGAGCAACGGACTTCTAATCCGTCGGTTGCAGGTTCGAGTCCTGCTGGGCGCACCAGATTGCTCCAGCCGTTTCGCTTTCGCGAAACGGCTTTTTACTGACTCCATTTTAAAAAACTTTGAATTATTTCAAATTTCTTTTTCTATTGCAATAGTTTTCGCGCATTATTTTTCTTTCCAACAACAGGCTGGAAACCCCGCGCCCATTCGACGCCCGTTCGGGAAACCGATTGGCAACAGCTGCGTCGCAGGGCGCTTCCCCTAAAGATGATAAGTTAGAATAGTAATCTAAATCACCAACAGAAACGCTCGCCCTTGCTCAGCGCATCGAGAGGAGCCGCACATGCCCTACCTGGAAAACCACACGCTTTACTACAAGAAATCCTGCCCGTACTGCCAAAAAGTTCTACGATTCATGGACGCGAACAAGATCACCATGGACACGCGCGACACGCTGCAACCGGGAAACCAGAACGACCTTGTGCGCATTGGAGGCAAGAAGCAAGTCCCCTGCCTCGTTATCGGCAACCGTCCGCTGTACGAATCGGACGACATCGTCTCGTACCTGCGGGGCATCGTATCCTAAAGCGGTGCCCCGACTTCTCGTCTGCGCACTCAGAATCGCTTGCGCAGACGAGCGGCACGCTCGCACAAGTACTCCACCAGCTCGTCTTCAGCAGACGTGGGAGTTCGCGTTTTCAGACGAGACGCCCCGAATCCCCACGTAAATCCGCGTAAAGGCACGGCGCGCACGTCCTCGTTGCCCTTGAACACTTCCAAACACGCCAAATGAGGCAGCGTGAACCCGACGCCCCTCCCGTGCAGCACGAACTCGTATATCCAGAAAATCTCGGAGTACTTCACGATCTCGGGCGGATTCGCTCCGGCGCGCGCGAACCAATCCGACAGCGCGCGGTAGCATTTGAAATCGTCGCCGGGCATGGCGATGCGTCGGCCCGCAAGGTCCTCGGGACCGATGGATTCGCAATCGCCGAGCGGATCGTCGCGGCGCACCCAATACCATACGGGAGACGTGTACAGAAGCCGGGATTCGAACTCCTCGTCGCACGGCACGACGGTCAAAGCCATGTCGTAGAGACCCTCTCTCAGCGCGGCCTCGCACAGAGCGTCGGGCATTTCGCACAGCGATATGGACACGTCTGCATGGGTTTTGAGGTAATCCTGCAAGAAATCGCAGCCGAGAAAACCGGGGATGCCGAGCGAGCAGGCAATACGCAGCTCGACGTAGCCGCTCGAAGCTATGCGATCGAACGCAGCTGCCAGCAAATTGCGCTCGGCTCGCACGCGTTTGGCGTACTCGTAGAACTCATGGGCGTACGGCGTGGCAACGCGCGAGCCGTCCTCATCCATGGTGAACAGCGAAACTCCCAGTTCGCGCTCCATACTGCGAATAGCCTTCGTGAATCCCTGAGGAGACATGGGAACCTTGGCGGCGGCAGCGCTGAAGCTGGGCGATTCGTACGCCAGTATGAAGTAGTCGCACCTGTCCTGAAGCATGGAGCCCTCCCTCCCCTTCTCCAGATCGAACCTTATTGTACTACCAACCGCGTACGAACGGGTGAAACCAAACGTTTCAAGGGGCATCGGCTAGCTGGCCGCGAATCCATTGCGCAACCCGATCCCGAAGGGCCAAACTGAAGGCACGCCGCAGGAGGGCGGCTGGAATCGCTTCTCAGGGAAGCGACGTACAAGGAGGATCATCATGTCCGAAGCAACCAGCAACTTGAGTCGTCGATCGTTTCTCGCAGGGGCCGGCATTCTGACCGCAGGATTCGCCGGAGCCGCGCTGACCGGCTGCAGCCCGAGTGCGCCCGCCACAGGCAGCAAGGACCCGGCTTCCGCGCCCGAAGCGGGCGGCAACGAGCCTGCCGCAAACGGCAGCGACGCTTTGTGGAACATCCCCGAACTGGGAGAGCCGAAAGAAACCGTCAAGGCGGACGTATGCATCGTCGGTGCGGGAGGAACGGGCACAGCAGCGGCCATCCAAGCCATTGACCTGGGTCTCAAGCCAGTTGTGATCGAGCGTCTTTCCGGATACGGCGGATCGTTCATCGGAACCGAAGGCATGACGGCCCTGGAAACGCATTTCACCAAGGCAGACGGCGACATCATGTTCGCCGGCGCCTACAATCCCAACGCCCCGTACGATGTGAAGAACGCCACGAACACGTGCCTGAACTACCATCACTGGATTCCGCAGCACAAGCTGTACGAGAACTTCTTCGGGCAGACGTCCGAAACCATCGATTGGTTGGAAAGCCACGGCATCGAATTCGAAGGGAACATCTCCATCGGCGCCGGTCCGAAGGTATGGCACGTCTACGACAAGGGAGACAACGCCAGTCCCGGCGGCTACTTCATGCAGTGCTTCGGCAAGGAGGCCGAGAAACTAGGCGTTGAAGCTCACTTCAACACATTCGGCCGCAAGCTGATCCTGGAAGACGGCAAAGTGGCCGGCGTTCTGGCCGAAAAGGACAACGGCGACGTATTGAAGGTCGAAGCGCCCGTGGTCATGATATGCACGGGCGGTTACGCGAACAACCCCGAAATGCTCTACAGCGTATCCGAAACGAAAAACGAGAACATCCAGGCGCTTGGCATGGACTGCCGGGCAGGCGACGGATTGAAGATGGCCAAGGACGCCGGCGCCGAATTCGCCGAAGGCCTGGGCACCGTCATGTGGTGCGGACCCGTCACTATAGGAGCCGTTACGGCAACGTGGACCACCGACGCGTACTCCGTAGGCGTGCAGCCCACCGTATGGCTCAACGAAAAGGGCCAGCGATTCTGCAAAGAAGACCTCTGGCTGGACGACTTCTCGGGCGCTGGCATGTGCGTACGCAACCAGGATAAAACGTTCGCCCTGTTCACCGAAGCAGATATGAAACGCTGGGAAGCCGACGGCCCCGATGGGCAAGTGTTCTCGTTCGGCACGCCGGGAACGCCGCTGGCAAAAGCGCGCGAGGTCCTGCAAAAAGCCGAAGGCTGCCACGTGGGCGATTCGCTGGAAGACCTCTGCGCCAAAGTCGGGCTGGACCCCGCCGCCGTCAAGGCGACCGTCGAGCAGTACAACGCCTACTGCGACGTCGCGGCGGGCCTGGACGGAGAAGACCCCAGCGCCGACGAGGAATTCGGCAAGCGATCCAAGTTCATGCACAAGGTGGACGCAGGCCCCTATTGGCTGTGCGAAACCGCTGACGGGTTCTACACCACGTGCGGCGGCATCAAGGTGAACGAGAAGATACAAGTCCTCGACGACAAGGACCAGGTGATTCCGGGCCTGTACGCCGGAGGCTCCGACGCAGGCGGACTGTACGGCGACTCCTACGACGTCAAGTTCGCACCTGGCTCGCAAGCCGCCTGGGCCGTGAACTCCGGGCGCCTGGCAATGAAGGACGCCAAGGAGTACCTGGGCAAGTAAGCCGTTTCGCCCGGTGCAGACGATTTTGCAGCCGCCAAGCATCCCTTCCAAACGCTTGGCGTCGAACGCACCGGGCACATCTTTGCGCTGCGGCTTCGGCGCCGCCCCCTCCCCCGCGCCCAAGTCTCAGGACCCCGTGCACCGCGACCCGATCTCAATTCGACCGAGTCGCGGTGCGCTTTCGAGCAGGCGTTTCGCGACGATGGCTCTTGCGCGATGAATTGGGATGTTGCCGCAAACCGCTCCGCATGCGGTAAAAAGCATCGATTCCTGCCAAAATTTCCGGTTTCCACCGCACAGGACGGCAAGCATCGGGGCGAAAGCGGCTCGATTCCCGCTTTGGGTTTTCGCGTCAATGGCCGGGTTCGACCGGATTCGTGGATTCCCTGGGATAATTTTGCGCGCATCGGAGAAACTTGCGGTACAATAGGCGCCGCGCTTAATGCGATATGCGGGTGTGGTTCAATGGTAGAACCTGAGCCTTCCAAGCTCATGACGCGGGTTCGATTCCCGTCACCCGCTCCACGAACGCTCAAGAAGCCCGATCATCGCGATCGGGCTTCTTTTTTCCTTCGCTTCCCTTGAGTCAGCAAGGCTACAATTCCAGCATTGCGCGGAACCCGCGCGCCGCATAGTAGGAATCGGCTCCGTTGTGAAACGTGAACACGCGGTTGTAACGACGGTCGCAGAACAGCGCGCCGCCTAAAGCGCGCACGTCGTCAGGAGTATCTATCCAGCTCGACGTCTTGAGGTCGAACGCACCGACCTCCTGCAAGCCCCGGTATTGAGCTTCGGTGAGAATCTTCGCGCCCATGGCATCCGCCACGCCAAGCGCGCTCCCTTGCGGCTTGTTGCGCTTGCGAGCTTGAAGCGCTGCGTCGTCGTAGCACAAGCCTCTTCTCCCGGCAGGACTTTCAGGCGAGCAGTCGAAGAACGCGAGCGCATCGCCAGCGGCTCGATCGCGCACGACGTCAGGTTGGCCGCCGGATGCCTCCATGGCCTGCAAGACGGCCAGCTTCCCGGGAGCCGCCGCAAGGCGAAGACGCACGTCGTCCCATGACGCATCAAGATGACGCTCGGGATGTTGTTCGAAACGGACGCGCAAGGTTGTCAGCAGATCGCCGAACTCACGATCAGCTTCGGAATGGACGGATTCCATCGCTATCGCCCCTTATCTAGTCTCATGCTCATTTGAAAACATGGTAGGACAAGAAGGCGCGCGCGGCGCACAGGACGCGAAACGGGAAGGAAACGGTTGCCGACGGCGTTTGCGCTTGTGACGAGAATGCCGAGATCTTGCAAGATTGCGAGCCACTTGCACAGACGCCGATCCGATTCAAAAAGAAAAATGGTCGGGATGACAGGATTCGAACCTGCGACATCCTGCTCCCAAAGCAGGCGCGCTACCAGGCTGCGCCACATCCCGACGTTCGGCTTGACGAAAGCCTATACATGATAAACGAACCGCATGATAATGGCAAACGCAAAGACGGCAAACGCCGGAGGGCAGCTCGAACGGCCCCGTACGACGTACGGCGCTTCAGCGAGCGGTTGCTAGCGCTTCGCCTCCAGCTTCGATCGCAGCTCGCGCAGGGCATTGCCGCGATGAGACACCGCGTTCTTCTCTTCGGGAAGCGCCTCGGCAAGCGTACGGCCATCCGCGAACACGTCCGGCAGGAACAGCGGGTCGTACCCGAAGCCGTTGCTCCCCCGCTCCTCATGCCCGATCCGGCCCTCCACGGTACCTCGCGCCACCGTCTCCGAACCGTCTTCGTCGATCAGCACGAGCGTGCACACGAATCGCGCCGTACGGTCGCGATCGGGCACGTCCGCAAGCGCTGAGAGAAGCTTGGCGTTGTTGTCGGCATCGGTGGCGTCTTCGCCTGCGTAACGAGCCGAGTACACGCCGGGCGCGCCGTCGAGCGCGTCGACCTCAAGACCGGAGTCATCGGCCAAAACGGCCTTCCCGCCGCTCGCTTCGTGCGCCGCGCGCGCCTTGATGCGCGCGTTGCCCAAAAACGTATCGGCATCTTCTGCAGGGTCGGACTGGATCCCCAGCTGACGCAGCGTGCCGAACTCCCAACCGGGAAAGTCCAGCGCCTCGGCGATCTCCTGAGCCTTATGAGCATTGTTGCTTGCGATGACAACCGTTTTCATGCGATGCCTTTCGTCTCTTTCATGCCAGCGGCCTGTAGCTGACGCAAAATGCCTAGGAGCACGGGGGAAAGTCCACGCGCCCGGCGGCGTCGATAGGATTGCGAAACACCCGGCTGCCGAACGTGCGGAATTCTTCGGCATCCTCTCCGGTAGTGTAGAACTCGTAGCGCGGCACATGGTCGCACGAAGCAAGGGCTCCGCGTCGACCGAGTATCTGCGTCACGTCGTTCGCGGCTTCCTTAGCCGACGAGATGAGCGTGACATCGCGCCCCACCACGCCGCCTATCAGCGCTTTCAGCAACGGAAAATGTGTGCAGCCAAGCACCAACGTGTCGATATCGCATCGACGGAGCGGCTCGAGATACTCCTTCGCGATTTCCTGGAACGCCGGACGGATGTAGACCTTCGACGCAAGCGAGGTGTAGTTTTCAATGGGTCCCTCGGCCATGCGAATGCCCTGCTCGGCAATCTCGACGAAACGGGGCGTAGCCGTCGAGAACACGGTGATCCCCGCGTCGATGTGGCGGATGGCGTCGGTGTACGCGTTCGAGTCCACCGTCGCCTTCGTTGCAATTACCCCGACCCGGCGACTCTTCGTAGCGTGAACCGCCGCACGAGCCCCAGGCTCCACCACGCCGATGACCGGCACGGGAAACGTCTTTTGAGCATGAGCCAAACCGGCAGCCGTCGCCGTGTTGCACGCGATGACGATGAGCTTGACGCCGCGCTCCACCAGCCAGCCGCCGATCTGCTGCACGAATCCGTCAACCTCGGACAACGAGCGAGGCCCGTAGGGACAGCGAGCCGAATCTCCCAGGTACGTGATAGACTCGTGCGGAAGGGCCTTCGCGATCTCGCGCGCAACGGTAAGCCCGCCAAAGCCTGAATCGAACACGCCGATCGGCGCGTTGTCGTAAGGAATGCGCAATCCGCTCTCGCGCGACTCGGTAGATGTTCGAAGATCGTCCATGCATCCAAGTATACCGCAGGCTCGGTTCATGCACCGAATCGGCACCGGGCTGCCATAGTTTCTGCTAATCTTGCAGCTGCCCTAAAATCCGAACAAACCCCCGAAGAAAGAAGCCCATGAGCTTTCAAGCTATCGAATACCAGATGATCGTGCTGTTTTTAGCCATGGCGCTTGGATTCGTCGCGCGCAAGCTGCACGTCATGAGCGAGGAATCGGACAAGATGCTCTCTCGCCTGGTACTGACCATCACCCTTCCATGCACGATCCTGGCATCCGTCCTCACGCGCGACAGCCTGCCCGATCCCGCCACTATCGGAACCATCCTTTTGTTCTCGTGCCTCGCGTTCGCGCTGGTCCTTGCCATCGCCTTCGCCGTGCCGCTTCTGTTCGGGCTCAATCCCTCGAAACGCGGAACGTACAGCTTCATGCTGGCGTTCGGCAACACCGGCTTTCTGGGATACCCGGTGCTCGAAGCGGTTTTCGGCCGCGAGGCAGTTCTTTACGGAGCGATATTCAACATCCCTTTCAACATTTTGGTGTTTACCGCAGGCGTTATGATGCTCTCCCAATCCGAGCGAAGCCTGAAAGAACAGGTGCGCGAAGGCGCGCGCAACCTGATCAGCCCCAGTCTGATCGCATGCCTTGCAACCATGGCGCTCGCGCTTTTGAACGTGACGGACATCGGCGTGTTCGGCGAAGCCATCGACACCATGGGCTCGATGACCACGCCGGCGGCGCTGCTCATCATTGGATCGAGCCTGGCAACCGTGCCTGTAAAAACAATGGTCACGCACTTCAGAACCTACATCATGGCGGCGTTTCGCCTGTTGATCATTCCCGTATGCATCTGGCTTGCGTTCAGCCCCTTCGTTGCCGACCCGCTGCTGCTCGGCGTGCTGGTCGTGGTGAACGGAATGCCCGTGGCGACGAACGGCACCATCCTATGCCTGCGCTACGGAGGAGATCTGAACACCATCATACGCGGAACGTTCGTGACGACCGCGCTTTCGCTTGTAACCATCCCCGTTCTTGCCGCTTTGGTGGGCGGCGTGTAGGAGCGAACCATGTCCAAGCAACACGAAACGAAAACCAACGCCGTACGCGAACTGGAAGCAGCCCATGCCGACTTCGAAGCGCGCTTCTTCGACTGCCCCGAGGCCCTGTCGGGCGTCGAGGTGGCACAGCTTCTGGGACTCGACCAGGACCGCGTGTTCAAAACCCTGGTCACGCAGGGAAAATCGGGGGAACACTACGTGTTCATGATACCCGTGGCCTGCGAACTCGATCTCAAGAAGGCAGCGGCGGCCGTGAACGAGAAAGCCGTAGCCATGATCAAAGCGCGCGAGCTTTTACCGCTCACCGGCTACGTGCACGGAGGCTGCTCTCCCGTGAGCATGAAAAAGCAGTTCGTCACGACCATCGACGAAACAGCCGAGCTGTTCGAGCGCATCGCCTTTTCCGGAGGGCGCATCGGATGCCAGGTGGAAATGCCGCTTTCCGAACTGGCGCGCATGATGCCGCTTGGCATAGCGGATCTGACCGTGGTATAGCCTACCAGTGGCTAACCACCACGTCACCCGGCTGAATGATGCCGTACAAAGCCGCAGCAGACGAAGGCGGCAGGTTCACGCAACCGTGGCTTCCGCCGCCGTCCTGGTACCTTGTACCGCCGAAATACGGCTGCCAATCGGCATCGTGCATGCCGATCACGTTGCCGACGAACGGCATCCAGTACTGCACGGTGGACTCGTACTTCGAGCCGTCCAGGTTCGTTCCCTTCAACACTGACGGAGAAGCCTTCGAGTTGAGCACGTACACACCCGTGGGGGTATTGTGCGCGCCGTTAGGCGTGCCGCTCACGCACGGGGCCTCCCAGATCAGCGCGCCCGAAGCATCGTAGAAGCGAACGTACTGCTCGGACAGGTCGATGTCGCAGTACCGAGCGCCCCAGTCCTGGGCGCCAGCGCCATTGAACGCCGTGCCCGAAGAGAACGTGGGAACCTCCGCGCTCTGCACGCTTCCTGCAGCGACCGCCTCTTTCACCATGGCAAGAAGCGCATCGCGATCGACGTCCCATCCGTAAGGCCCGCCCTGGACGGTAATCACCTTGCCGTCGGGCCGCGTGTACGTACGCGCCGTGCCCACGGTGTCGCACGCGGCAACCACCCCGTCGACCCACGCGGTAAGAGCCTCTTCGTTCAACGTAGCGTTCACGTCTTCGCCGAGCACGACCCACTGAGAAACAAGGTCGGGATTAACAGCGCCCACCTGGGTTCCGCCCATAGTGAGCGTGAGGTTCGCCTTGATCATGGTGTTGGCCGAATCGGCCGCAGCTTTCAGTCGCTGATCGGAGGAGAGGACGGTCGGCTTCTTCAGATGATCGGCCGTCAGCTTGGCCGTGGGGTCGAGCGCTACCAACGCCTCGTCAGCCGCCCGCACAACCGCATCGGCATCAAGGGCGGTTCCGGGGACCTCTGCTTTCACGACGAATGCGCCTACGGATTCATCGTAGGCAACCGTGGCATCCGTTGGCGGCGTAGCGGTTTCGTTGAACGTTTCCGCAGCCTTACGTACGGCCTGCTCAAGGCCGGATTCGTTGAAGCTTGCAACCAATTTGTCGGTAGCATCGTGCGTGCGCGCCAGCTCAAGGGGCCACGCCCACGGGTTGACATCCGCATGAGCTTGCTGGACGATCTTTTCGGAATCAAGCGACAGACCGGCATCGGCAGCCGTCAACTTCAACGTGAACCCTTGCCCGGTCACGGTAAGCTTGTAATCCTCGACGGAGGATGCCAGAGAACGCTCGGCATCCGCGGAGGACATGAGCGACACGTCCACGTTGCCAATGGCGGAGTTCGGCATGAATCGATCGAAGAAGTACACCGACCCGCCGATGTATGCAGCAGCCGCCAGCGCCACGATCACGCCCAGCGCGATGGCGAGCACCTTCAACGGCCTGCGCCGCCGACGAGGAACGGCCATCGCATCCGCAGAGAGCGTATGGAGCGAGTCGGGGGACGCGTACACCTGCTCGGAAGCGTACATCAACGGATAGTCCTCCGCCTTCGAAGCGGAAGCGGGCGGCATGGCGGCCGTCGCATCGGGAGCCGAAGAATCGGAGGGAACAGGAGAAACTACCTGCTCGGAATCGGTATCGTTCGGACGCTGCGCGCCAGCGGCATGACGGCCGTGCGCAGCCTTGTTATATTTCTTGTCGCTCATAATCTCTCTCATGAGGTCGGGGCGTCGCATTATTGTAGCAAGCAAAAGCTGCTTTTTCTGTAACAAAACGGCAGCAGCTACAACTAACGAGCCGTTCGGCGGCAGCGCGGAAGTCCCGGGGCTGGGCGCGAATCAGGGGCGTTTCCACGCGCTGGGTTGCCACCGACGCGTCCGAACCCGGGCTTCCGCTTGCCTGCGCACGCTTGAAGCAACAGCCCGACGAGCCTGCTCGCCCCATGCGAACCTGAAACAAAAAAAGCCGCCCGATCTGCGATTTCGCACGATCTGGCGGCTTGCTTGTCTTGGTGGAGGCGCGGAGAATCGAACTCCGGTCCATACTACATAATCCATGAGGCTCTACAAGCTTAGTCGTTGGTCGGATTTCGGACGGGCGCGGTCCATCGACAAACGTAGCCCAACCTAGCCGGTTCGATCTTTGCTTGAGCCATACCGGCTACGTGCTCAAGCGCATTCCCCTTAGTTGATGCCGGACCGAGAGTCGGGGAAATCCCAAGGCCGACAGCCAGGTGCGATTAAGCAGCCATGGCGAGCGCCGGAGCGCTCTGAGTGTTGTTCTTGCCAATTAAATTGACGGTACCCCTGTTTAACGTGGCGAGGAGACCACGACCTGCTCCTCATTTCAAACGTACCATGTCGAAACCAGTCGCCCCCTTGCATAAGGCAAGGCCGTTCGCCTGCTCGGCGAAACGTCCAGGGTCGATAAGCCCCACCTTGTCAAAGTCCACGCGACGACATCGCCTGCCGGCGTATCGGAATGCCGAAGCGTCGGATGCGTCGCGAACGTTCATTCTATCCGGTGATCCCGGTTTGTCAAGCGAAGGGCCTCCGAGCACTTCCCCGAAGACCCTTCAACTAGGCAGCTCGGCAAGCAGCCGCTACTTCTTCAAAAGCGAGCTGAAATCAAGGGCGCTCTTGATGTCGTCGAACGCACCCTTCAACTCAGCCGCAACGGCGATGCCGTCCTTGTAGATGGCGTTGACGTCCTCGGTCGCCTGAGCAACGCCTTCCTTCGTGATGCCCAGGTCGAATTCGTTGTCCTCCTCGGCACCCTCTTCTTCGTCCTCGTCGTCTTCGACGTACAGGTACTCGGTCTCCTCGCCGTCCTCCATGAGCACGAAGCCGATGCGATTGCCCTCGTCGTCTTCGATATAGCGGACGATATCGTCCTCGTCCAGCTCGAGCTCCACCAATTCGTACCCGTCGTCTTCATCGGAAGGCTCGTCGATGAACTCCTCGTCATCGTCGCCTACGATATGAAAGCCCTCCTCGGACAGATCGACTCCGGTCTTCTGCTCGACGACTGC
>ERZ836760.2542-NODE-2542-length-14179-cov-2.794817_pt1 | contig 14179 bp, 26 predicted proteins | sample MGYA00519941_ERZ836760 | MGnify/ENA primary metagenome ERZ836760 (study PRJEB31850, sample SAMEA3708807) | human gut metagenome | biome: human gut; feature: human-associated habitat; material: faeces | place: China | collected 2014 ... | reverse complement strand
TCTTAATTCCGGGGTATTCTTTCTTATAAAGCACTTTGTCGTGAACATGGCTAATTTATTTTATCTGAATAAAAATCTAGGATCTCTTTCAACGTGTCACGTGCTTTCTCGGCGCATCTCCTGTTAGAAAGATTATCGTTATCCTTGTTCGAATCGTACACGTTATAAACTTCTAAAAACAAAGTATTTAGCAGCTTGCATTGATCTAATAGATTACAATATCTCTCTTTATTAGTACCATCATCACTGATAGGAGTGATATTACCGATCAACTTGCGTACCACATAGTAAATATCGAAATAATTCATTGTTATTGTTTTGATTGTTCAACTTCCGTTATCGAGTTCAGATCGTACACGTTGCATTTAAGCAGGTGTACCAGCTCTATGTTAGCGTCGTAACACAGGCTCTTGAACTTGCAATTATCACAGTCGGTCTGTCCTTTTTGAACAGTGAAGGTGACAGTTTCGGGGTCCGGTTCTTCGATCTCGATTTCTTCCCAGTGTTCGATGATTAATTGCCCCCAAATGCTATTGATTGCGGCAAAACTGATTACATCTCTCATCGGGTCGATAAAGAAAACATAATCTTCATTTACAAATGAACGATCTTTAGTATCTTTCGCACCGAGAGATTTTAATTTATCGATTACCAGTTCAGGGTGTTTCTTGTTACCCCTGATGTAATAGTGTTTTTCTTTTTCCATGATCACTTTCTCTTTTTAGCCAGCTTTCGCTGGTATTCTTCACTTAATTTCTTGTTACGCTGTCTGTTTTAATATCTCGTGAATCTTGTTCATCTTCTTGTCAATGATCGAGAAGGCCGTGAATATCTCGTCGCAATTATTCAAGTCTATATCCACCTCACCGTAAATAGAGGCGAATAAACCGGTAAACTTCTTCGATTCGAAGTTTATAGCCTTGATGTTAACGTCATCCAGGCAAACGTCACGCATCATAACCTTGCTCATGATCCTCGATACCTTCTCGTCATTCATGATCGAGTAGCCGGAAAGGACGTTGATAATTGACGCTCTCGCTATGCAAGTGACGTGATCCTGGTTATCGATGAACTTCTGCACGTATCTCTTGATCGAGTGAAATAATATCTTGATGTCATTCCCGAACTCGTCATCAAGCGTGTCAAGGTTACTTGTCAACTCTCTCTTTGAAGATTCAGTTATGCATACCGAGTCATACATGATTGACTTGTACTTGTCAATCCGGCGTTTCATCTCGTTTAACGATCCCTTGAACCCTTGCCGGTACAGGTTAGACCGTTTCGTGTCGTTGATCAACTCTAGTATATACCCGTCGATCGTGTCAGCGACGATCAAGCCGGAATAAATGTACTTCATCCTATTATCAAGATCTAGCACTGAAATAGCGTCAATCCCGTTTCTTCTCGGGACTACTACCGGGATCCTAAACTTGTCTGGCTTGATATTTATCGTTGTTCCCATGTTAATCTATTCTTTTTAAATACCTTGATTTAAATTCCTTGGTGTGAATGATCGAGTTCTTCATCCGCTCTTCCGTTTTGAAAAAGTAGGTGGCGTTCCCATCCTTGACCCGGAACTCACCTAGTTCCGGTGCCTTGATCTTCTTCTGTTTTATCGTTTCACTGTCACGCCGGGCCAGTTCCTTTGAATTCTGGAAGTCCGGGTGTTCTATTCTGTTTGCTGTCATGATTGTAACTTTTGTGTCAATTTTATCAAAACGGGTTTACAGGATCGATGTTCACGTCGTAATCCGTTATCCTTGTCATGCTAGGGTTGTGCTTGAATTTAATTGTTCCCGTGGCCCCGTCTCTTTGTTTCTCCACGCATAGTAACCCTATCCCCTTGGTTGAAACGGGTATTACCCCCCGGTCACTCTTGACATTAATGGTTTCTATGTTGTAATATGCCGGGCGGTAAATAAATATCACGGTATCAGCGTCTTGTTCTATTGCCCCGGATTCACGAAGATCGGATAATTGTGGTTTCTTGTCAGCCCTTGCCTCCACGCCTCTTGATAACTGGGACAAGAGGATGAAAGGAATTCCCAGTTCTTTCGATATAATCTTGGCCATTCTCGATGCCTGGGCTATCTCTTGTTCCCTGTTCCGGTTGGTTCCCGGTTTACCCACGTCGGCTAGTTGCAAGTAATCCACGAGGATCATCCCGCATTGCCCCTTGTCGGCCATGATCTTGCTATGACTCCTGATGTATTCCATCGATACAACCGGGTTGTCATCAACGTAAATAGGCAACTTTTCTATCACCCCGGCCGCCCGGTTCAAGCTAGCGAACTCTTCATCGCTCATCCTTCCGGTTTTGAACCTGTCCACGTCAACATCGCACTCTGACAGTATCAACCTGTTAGCCAAGCTAACGTCACTCATTTCCAGTGAATATATGCACGAGGGAGTACCGTTTAACGCCGCTTGTTTCGCGAGGTGAAGTAGCACGGCAGTTTTTCCCATCGCTGGTCTTGCCGCTATCACTATCAATTGTCCCGGTTTCCACCCGCCCCCGGTTATGACGTTCAAGTCGTGTATGCCGGTATCCACGCCGACCGTTATCCCCTTGCGAGACATATTTTGCCTGTTTTCGGCCTCTCTCATCGCTTTAGAGACACTTTTACTGACGTGTCGTATATTTGACCTACCGCATAACATTTCGCTTATCTCACGGCTTGTATTCGACAATTCCTCAACCACGTCACCGATGTCTACCGAATCATCGTACGCTTGGCGTGAGATTTTATTGCACTTGTCAATAACGCTCCGGGCAACGTGTTTCTGTAACAGGATCATGGTCATGTACTCTATGTTCGCCGCACCGGCAACCATGTTCGTGAGACTGGACACGTAAGAGATACCCCCGTTAGAGTTCACCGTCTCGTTATTCATCACCCTCTCGGCAACGGAGAGTAAATCTACCGGCTTGTTATCCCTGTGCAATGCAATCATGTTCTCGTAAATGACCCTGTTAGCCGGGATGTAAAAACAATCGGGAGTTAGTAGCGTTATCACTTTCGTCAAGGCGTTTTGCTCGAGCATTAACGCCCCTAGCACGGCACACTCCACGTCCTTGGCTTGAGGGGTTACTAATCCTTCAATACACCCTGTCATCTGTTGCATTTTTTACCTCCTTTCTATCGTTATCAAGTTGATTTCTAAGCCAGTTGTTAAAATGTTTTTTTATGTCTTTAAGGCTCCTTTCCGTTTCCCCGTTCATTTCCTGTTCCGAGAAGAAAGTTTCTAGCCACTTGATTATAGAACCGGGAGACAAGCGTCTATTCATGGCTATATTCTCGTACCACGCTTGCTCGAAGTTTATCACGTGATCTTTCAGCTTGGATAGCTCCACGTACTCGTTCGGATCAACAAGGGGGGATATAGGGGGAATATTATTTACTTTACTTTTATTTGTGGGGTTATTGTTTACATTAATTGTAGTTGATGCATGGTTATTGTCTACATTAATAGTGCATTTTGTTGCATTAACTAAAATGTAAGGTAATTCGCAAGATAATTTGCGTCTTTTTACAGCCTCGAAATATCTCTTTTGAATTCCCCTGCTTGTCAAAATCTTTACCGAGTTAAAAAGGTGTTCGTCAAAAAATCCCCATTTAACCAAGCGATGATTTGATCGAGTAATTCAGGGCTGTCACCGGGTAAATTTCGAAGTAATTTCATTTTCAGCATTTCATTCCACTCTATGAAGTAACCGTTGCGATATACCGCACAAAGCAGCTTTATGGCTGCAATTTCTCCTTTTATACCGAATTCCCCAGATATAGCCTCTATCTTCTCGTCTGTAAAAAAATCCACGTCGAAAGAAAAGTATTTTAGCCCGTATTCTTCTGGTCTTGCCATAATTTTAATTCATTTATATGCTTGCCACCACTTTCAAGGCACAAGCAATAACCTCAAGCTGATTGGCGAAATACTTCATTTTCTTAACATCATGATGGTATTTCTTGTGGCAGTCCTCGCAAAGCGTGATCAAGTCCCTCGTCTCGTATTCCCACGGCATAGCTCCCTGAATGTATGTCTTGTGATGAACGTTCAATGGTTTGTCTTTCCGGAAACAGCATTGACAAGTGAAATTATCAGCTTGCATGACCTCAAGCCTTTTTCTTTGCCACCTCGGGTCTTTTAATAAAGTCGGGTAGCTTTGTTCTGTTATAGTATTCATACTTACAATTCTTTTTTCTTTTTCTCCATGAACTCTATTAACCCTTCGACTTCATCTTTTTCAAGAAGGATCGACTTGATATTTCCTTTCTCGTCCTCGATAGATATTTTTAAATATCCCTCGTCAACCCCGACTTCCAAGGTAACGGGGTCGACATTTATTTTCAAAAACGTGTCAATCATGTTTATTTAACTACTTGTTTAAAAATTCTTTCTTCAACCACACTCTAATATCGTAACCGAAGAAACAGAAAATAATTTCGTACTCGGTTGGGGAGAAATACCTCTCCCTGATACCTATTATCGTCCAGTCTCCAGACCTGCCGAAGCTAGGACGCTTCCACCTGTTTTCAACCATGACCCGGTCGATGACAGTTTTATAGCTCTTGCTCATCGCTACTTGTCTTTAATTAATTCCTGTATTCTCGCCAGCTTGATCCTTAACATCGTTATCTCGTCCATCGCTGCATCGAAAGCGTTAGCCAGCATCTCGTAAGCTGTCATGCTAACAAATTCTTCTTCACGTTTTACCGTCTTGAACTCTACTGGGGTAATCGTGATTATTCTCCGGATGTCGTTTTTTCTTTTCTTGCTCATATAGTTTATTTTTTTATAGTTTCCCATTCTGATTCCATGATCCAGTAACCGCAATGCTCGCACTTGTGAGTAAAGTCATTAAAAGGAAATGACTCTTTCACTTCCGCTTGACATATTCCCCCACAATTAGGGCAAATTATCGTGTCTATTTGTAGTACTTTTTCGATAAAATGAAATTCTATCCCTTTCTCCGGACCACAATGCTTGGTAAGTCCGTAAGCGTATCGTAGGGTGAAAGCGTGAGCCTTCGTCTTGTCTCTCGTGTACCCGCTTTCCCCACTCCAGTAAAGTCCATGTTCACGGGAATAAATATGTACCATTCTATTCCCGTGAGTTTCAATAATATCAGCGTCATTCGTGCAGTTGATATATTCCAATCGTATGTATGATTTCTTGATTTTCTTCATCGTGTAATTTTATAGTTCAAGCTATTGTTTCTACTCGCTCGATTGCTTTGAAAATCTCGTAAACTAATTGGTTATGAGGTAACATATTTCCATACAAACCCTCCAGATGTTTTACTACGCCCTTGACACACGTGTTGTATAGCACTTCTGTTCCCATTTATTGAAATGGCTGCATTATTTGAAGAGTCATATATCTTAACGATAGATCCATCCTTTTTATATTGTGCGACTTTCTTCACAAAATAAGCATGCGCTCTACTCATACATGTACCGTAATTCATGTTGTATTTAGCTGTACACCATTCTAAATTGTTTACATTATTATTTGATGGATTTTCGTCTTTGTGATTTACTTGGGGGTAATTGTATGGATTTTGGATAAACGCTTTTGCAACAAGTCTATGTACAAGTTTAACCGTTTTCTTCTTGTTTAAACGCAAACTTACATACTTGTAATCACGTTCGTTTGTCTGTTGTTTAATTATTGTTCCATAAATTATTTGTTTCCTCCCATTTTGCCTAATAACTGTACGATCAGTTGATCGTACACGACCTAAAGAAGACACTTGATATACTCCTTCAGATTCTTCTATATCTTTCCAAATTTCATCCATATCTAGTTCAATTAAGTTTATTTCCCATCCACGTGGCGGCGAGTTCACAGGCACCGATTCCGGTGCAAAGGGAGGCGTGTGTCATTGTTCTATCTCTCATAATTCACGCAAGTGATGTTGTTGTTTTTACAGTTAGGTTGCGGGCAAACCCTGTACTTGCACTCTATTAGGTTGTATTTCCAAACTGAATGATGGATACAGGTAAGGCAGTCCGTGGGAGGGGATGTAGCGATGATCACGATACCACGATCCGGTAGGTTAGAGGGTGGTCTGGTAGGACGTTTCATCGTACCTTTATTTTAATAGGCAACCCAGCATATTCCCAAGCGATCAAGCAAGAATCACGACAATCCTGCGATTGTCGCTTGTCTAAACCGCCCACGATGTAAGATAATTCCTCGTGTGTTATCTTGCCATCAGTCCCCTTCCAACACTTTTTTAACGGCATTATCTCGTCAACTTCAAGACCATAATGTCTTGCCATTTCAGCTATTTTGCGTGCCACCTCGTGATTTCTTCCGGTGCTATTCCCGGTTTTTGCGGCCGCAGCAATACTTCTCGTGTTCGTGGTATGCCAGTTTGATTGTCTTTTCCATCCTGCCTCGATAACCACGATCACGTTTTCCCCTTTATCCACGAACTCCTTTTTCATGTATTGCAGGTAATCCATTAGATCGGGAAAGGATAATGACGCTATATTTAACATTCTAGTTTCAACGTGCAATTCTGTCACGCCGCTCTTGTTTACATCCGGGTCTATACCGATGACCCTGTCGTATTTTGTTTTCATGTTTAGTTGTTTTTAATTAGTGAATGAGGCGGGGATCGAACCCGCACGATAGGAGTTTTAAGATTTAATTTTTCGCTGTTTACTCAGCTATACTACTTTGCTTTAATGCATTTCGACATATACACTCAAATGGATTTACTTTTACGAGTACCTCGGCGTACGTCCAGCTCAACCTATCTACAAGAGCGTCACTTTAGCGTCTACCATTCCGCCACTCATTCAAGTGCCCGGGGAACCGGGCGATGATTTATTCTTGTTTGTCCTCGAAATAAGGGAACACGTCCATTATATTGGAATCACCAACTTGCACGATCTCGAACGGGACAACGTAAGTGGATAGGGATTTTTGCAGGTTCTCTAACGCCTTATCAACATTCTCCCCGGCAACGAGGTGATACCAGTTTGTTTTCTTTTCCCTGCCGGAAATGCTGTCAGCGTCAATGATCGCTACTTTCGCTTTGAACCACTTGTCATCATTGCCGTCTTTAGATTCTACCAACTCGGTAATGTTGGATTTCTTTATCGCCTCTATGTAGAAATCGCCCTGAATTATCTCTCTTAATTCCTCGATAATTCTACTCTCCGCTTCCGTGAAACTAACGGCATCCAATAGGTATAATTTGGACACTTTTCTTTGCCTGCCGTCTTCATCTACTTTCGTGTATTTTACTTTTACTTCAAACCAATTCGCTGTCATAATTTTTATTGTTTTAAAATTTTAATCTTTCCAATCATGTCCATGCCCCGAAGGACAAGGTGTTCATTATCTTCCTTGCCAGAGGGTGACAACTCCCAGCAAGTGGTTAACACGTGCTTGTTGATTATCCTCTGCAAGACTTTCATGTCAGCCGGGTAAACTATCTCGTTCACCTTGTTGCGGCCGAGGTTTATTAGCTGTACTTTCATGTGTTATGTCTTTACATCTTTCAAGTTTCCTTTTTAATAACGTTGCCTTCCTCTTGAACTCAAGCTCCCGAACCGTGCTCCCCGTCACGTGATCGGGTAAGGATTCAAGGAACTTGATTAAGCCGGCGTGTAGGGTGTTGGGGATGGATTTCATAAGTACTCCTTGTGTCGTTGCAACTCTATCTCGATATATTGAAGAAACTTGTCCTCGTTAGGTTCGGGAAGGTATATTCCAGTTTCTGACGAGGCCCAGTTTCTGAAACGTTGAATCGCCGTTGTCATTTCTCCCGTGTCAAGATCTTTACTACTTCGATAATAAGGTTCATCACCGAGAAATTTATCGTGTTTCACCCTGTAAAATATATCCTTGTTACAAAGTTTCTTGAAATACTTTTCTTTTACCCATTCCATGGTGTAACCAGTCTCGACGGCGAAATAACCTAGGATAAGATGCAAGTACGAGTTCTGGCGGATCGTCCTTTTAGGATTTTTCCCCGTCAAATCAAACACTTGTCCTTTTTGAAAGAACTCGTTCATCCGTCTAGTGGCTCTCTCCCTGTCTATTGGGTTTTTCGGGTCGTACAACATGATCAGAATGGTATATTGTCACTATCATCATCCTGCGGGATGTTATCCAACCCTCCACCGTTGCCTTCTTCCTTTTTCATCCCTCCTTGAAATTCGAGTTCGTTCATCACCCATATCGTCAGGGTTGAAACGATGTCACCGTTCTTGTTCGTGTAACCGGACGTGGTCGGTTTACCTATAACTTGAACCTGGACACCCTTCTTCAAGTAAGGGGTTAATTTCCCTTCCTTGTCGTACTTCACGACATCAACCCATGTCGTTCGTGATTCCCCTTTTACCTTCTCCGTGATGGCGATGGAAAAGCAAGCGTAATTATTGCCCCCGATCTGTTTCAACTCGGCATCCTTGCCGATGTTTCCTGTTGCTATAATCTTTATCATCTTGTCTGAATTTTAATTATTAAGCACATTGCAACTTGATGATCTCATCCATCACCTTTTCCTTGTACTCGTTTGCCTTCGCTAGTTTTTTGATACAATTCTCGATAAATTCTTGATCAGGCAAAACACGTATCACTTTGAGTGCAAAAAGTTCACTTTGGCATCTAGGGTCATAGCTAATGAAATCACACCATTTGCGTCCCGTTGCGATAAAATTACCTTGTATCTGCACGTAATACTCGTAATGCTCTTTTTTCAAGTCATTCTCGTCCTTTAAGCGAAGATGCTTGACGTGAATCGAGGTGTTAAACGGGCATTTTATCTCGATAAAACCGTCTTGACCGACAAGTCCATCCGGGGATCCACCGAAGTAATCATTAAACTCGAAAAAACCGCAGTCGTTTACCTCCACGCCTTTTTTCTTCTCGTAAGCGTGTCTTGCACTTATCTCTAGTTCCTTACCCCACGCCACCTCTCTAGTGTTAATATCCTTGTAATCTAGGCAAGTTCCATTAGTTATGTACTCTGAAATTTTATCGTACACGTACGATTTTGAAGTTTCGGAAAGCTCTCCAGCTTCTTTCTTTACCTTTTCACGTGGCTCGGAAAGTAGCTTGTACAATTCCGAGCTGGTGAAATGGAATAACCTGTCTCTGTACCATTCAGGATTGTCCTGAAGGTTGTTCTTTTGTCTCTCCATTGCTTAATGAATTTGCCTGTTTTAAATTCTCGATCAACTTGTCGGCCTCCTCTTTGGTTACTTGGCCTTTCAACAAGGCGGCCTTCACGTCAGATTCCGTTTTGAGAGTTGAGGGATCGAGAGAAGTGTCAACAACCGTCTCGAACTTGTTCCCGAACGTTTCTTTTACCGACGTGGTACCTTCTTTTATAGCGTTGGCGAGGCTCCTGAGGTATATTATGTTTTCCTTGTCGATTTGATCAACGCCTTTCACCTCCAAATGATCAAGAAGTTGTTCTTGGGTTACACCGATTTTCGAGAAATAATCGATCATTCTCTTGCGACTAGTTTCTAAATCGATACTTTGACCTAATGCAACTTGTTTCACGTTAGCGATCACCTTTTTCGTCACCGCTTTCGGGATAACCTTGAAAACGGCGTTTCTGAAAGCGATAGCCGAAGCGGCGTTTCCCGTGACTACTTGCATATCCTCGGAGAATGTTTTCCCGTACTTATCAGTTATCCTGCGTTTCACTTCAACGGAAGCGGCAAAATTCGTTTCAAGGTCGTGACAAATACCCATCGCCGTGATCGTCTTCCCGTCATTGCCTATTATCCTAGTTTGAACCCTGATGTTTCCCCACGCCCCCGCCACGATCTCGGCCATGCGAACCGATAACCCCTCGATCACGGCTGCATCATTACCTCGTCCTCTTCGTAAAGCGTAAAAACAATCTTCTGCCGTTTCCGTGTCCATCGTGGCGTAAGTCTCTATAGTGCTTAACACCTTGTGTATATCCCGTGGGTATTGTTTCGCTGTCGATATTTGAATATCCACTTCTGCCTTGTTGATAGCCTGTATCATCTCGGCTTGATTAATTTGAATTATTTCCATATCTTTGTGTTTGAATTAATTAATAATTGACAACCCCCGGGGAGTCGAACCCCGGTAACGTGCCCCGGCACGGGTTGTACGCTGGCATAATGCACCTTTGACGTGCGACTTTCGCCACTCCCGGAGTGTTGCCCGGAAGTTCACCAGCCCCGCTCGACTATGGCGGTATATGTTATAGTCTACCAGTATTTCAAAGAACTTAACCGCTATCGTTCTAGGGAGGCGGTTTCTTTTTTTAGAGAGGTGGGAAGGGGAATCGAACCCCTTGCAATGCGTGTGTGAAAAGAGGAAAGATGCTTCTCCAAGCTGTTACCCACCGTGTGCCGGGACTTCCACCCGGCCGTTTTTAATTACCAACAAACAAATAACAGAACTAAAGAGCCTTGCGCAGAGAGCTTACGGGAACCTTCATCATAGAGCCACGTGGCTGCTTAATAATGGCTAACCCGTCTTTCTTGTCAATACCCTTGAAGGTGAAGATACCTTCCACGTGGGTTGTTGTTACTTTATCACCTTTTTTCATATGCTTTAGTTTTTAAGTGTTTCCAAAATTTCGCCCTTTCGAGTATCACTACTTTGTCCGGGCTAATTATCTACTCACTTTAAAAGAAATTGCGTTCTTGATTGTATTCCTCGTTCCATTCATCCACCACGTGCATCCACTCCCGACAGGTTACCTCTTCTCTAGATTCCATCTTGACAAGGTCAGATTCCAACATACCCAGAAAAACACCCCTCTCTTCCGGGTCCCAGGCGTAAGTCTTGAAAAACTCCTCGTCGCTCATGGTCTTGACATTGTTAATGTCTTCCATCACTTCCGATGCCGTGTCGTAAATAAAGTTCATGACTTCCTAGATTTACTCCTCGTCCTGAAATGCTCCTCGATAAACAACAAGGTCAAGAACCAGCAAAAGCCAGATACGTACAACTGGTGCGTCGCAGGCTCGTCAAGAGGGGTGGTGCCGAACAAGCCCCCGAAAAGGCTGACTATCGACAGGGTGAAGAATATGGTGATGTGTGTTTTCATCGTTCTCTCAGATATTTATGTCGTATTTCTTCTATATTTAGCATTAAAGCTTCTGCTAGACTAACTTTGCCATCTGCGTCGTGTTTTATATACCCAGCATTGGCATAATTAATTATCGTGTTCGTGCAAACCCCATGTAGCTTGGATATAAACCTGTAACTAACTGGGATGTTAGAGTACACCTTGGCATTGATGTATCCTTGTTCCCTTAGTTTATTTTCATCTGCTTCAATTTGCATGATTTTATCTTTTATTCTTCGACATATTCCATTCTTCGAGCCACTCTTGTTCTAGCCCTTCTAACTCGCATCATATCGGCTGGTTGTACCAGTAATTGGAGGAAAATCAAAGCGATCATTGTCGTTGCGCTTATAGCCCTTTTCACGTTTCCGACCTTGTCGTTCTCGATTATCATGCGCTCCGGATGCTTCACGAACATATAAGCGGCGAGTTCCGTTGATTTATTGAAATGGAGTTTGGCGTATATATTTCGCAGGGTGTTTTTTACTGTGTAAGGGCTTCTCCCTAATTTATCGGCAGCCTCGTCCACGGACGCTCCCCACGCTATATATTCAGCGATCTCGATTTCTCTATTGGTTAATATATTCATAGTTAAATATTTTTTCTAAGCCATATTTTCTAAATACTTCCCTAATAATAGAAACTTGCTCCGTTGTGCAACCTATATCCCCGCCCATCTTTAGCCTAAAAGATCTTTCTGTTATCCCGAGTAATTCAGAAATCTCTTTTCTGACTTTGTTCTGCACCTTGGGTGATAACGCAGAATAAGCCATTGAAAAAGAGTAGTATCTTTTTGCTATTGCCGATTCATCATTTTCTTTGTACATTTGTGTCGTTGTTTTGATTAATTATACAATGCAAATATAGGAAGCCTATATTTAAGATAAAAGTAAAAATACAATTATTTTATAGGAATCCTTTATTTTAAAATGATTCTAAATTATGAAAGTAGGAGATCGTCTTAGGCAACTAAGAAGACATCTTGGTGTAAATCAATGTGATTTTGCGGAATCTATTGGTTTGAAACAAGGTAGTTATTCGGATATAGAAAGAGGAAGAAGTGGGTTGTCTAATCATGTAAAGATGTCGTTGTCTGAGAAATATAATGTAAATATAGATTGGTTGGTTAGCGGAGAAGGAAATATGTTTATAAATGAATTTGAAGAGTTTGATTCACCTAATGATGTACCTTTAAAAGAAAGAATAAAAGAATTTGCTAATTATTTGAATATTAGTATTCGTAAATTTGAATCTAGTTGTGGACTTTCAAATGGATTCGTTAATAATATTGGTAAATCTGTGGGACAGGATAAAGTAGAGAAAATTCTAAACACTTATCCGGAATTAAATGAGCAATGGCTAATGAATGGCGTAGGCAATATGCTAAATTCTACATCAAAACAAGAAAATGAAGTATCCTACGGTGATTTCATTGTAATGAATGTTCCCCTTGTTGGACAATACGCTTATGGTGGCTACCTGTGCGGGTATCAAGACGAAACATACGTGGCACAGTTGCCAAGAATCCCGTTTGTCGTGGATCATGAAGCTCGTGGTAGATACGTTGCTTTCGAAATGCGTGGGGATTCAATGACGGATGATACCGGAAGATATATAGAGGGTGATATATTATTGTGCAGAGAGGTCCCGCAAGATTTATGGTGCCAGACAAAACTACACATGAGGAAGTGGGATTTCGTTATTGTTCATAAAGAAGGTATACTTATTAAAAGAGTTATTGATCATGACGTGGAGAATCACAAGTTAACTCTTCATTCTCTTAATCCCTTGTACCCGGATCGAGTTGTGGATCTAGTCGATGTTCGGCAAATATTCAACGTGGTAAAATTACAAAGAGGGATGCAGATATGACACAACAAGAACGAATACAACAAGTTCGTAAACTGATGGAATTAACCCAGTCCGAAATGGCCTTTCACATGGGAGTAACTCAAGGTACATACTCTTTTTACGAGAAAAACAGGGATATACCGGAGAGATACCATCCAATTCTTTCAAAGATGGGAGTGAACTTAAGTTGGCTAAAAACAGGGATAGGAGAGCCGATCGATGAAGAAGCGTACTTGCAATTCAAAAAGTATCGAGATAATTCTGAAGTGTCGGTCGTGGACGTGCGGGTGTCCCCCAACGTGGTGTTGCCTTTCGTTAGGTTTGGATTCAGGCAAGCCGTGAGTAGGGGAGAGAGAATTAAGGATAAATCGATTATCGTGCGTGAAGATGATGTTGATTATAACGGGGCGATCGTTGTTGAAGCGGGTAACGAGAAAATGGAACCAACAATATTACCGGGGGAAAAATTGCTTTGTATGCCGGTAAGTGAAAGTAGTGTAAATTATGTCACGGGTGTCGTTTTCGTCGTTTTCGGTGATATGGCTCTAGTTAGACGGATCAAGACGAACGAGGCGGGGAAGGATATTGTAATTCTAACAACAGATGATGAATCTGAGACGGTGTCCGTTCGGAAATCAGATGTAATAAAAATATATAGGGTCGTGATGTCAATCAGCAGACCTATTTGCTAAATGTATCAAACTTACAATTTGTAAGTAAAAATGATGTTTTTGCTTACAGTAGTTTGTATAATCTCGGGAAAATAAAGATGACAACTTTCAATTTGTAATTTTAATGAACATTTTACTTACAACTTAGTTTTTAAAATACGGGTGATTGGCTAGCATCTCGGCATTCTCTTCTTCCGTGATTTTGATATATTTCATGAAGGCTTTTTCTGTCTTGTGTCCAGTTATCTTCATTATCGCTAGCGTGGGAATTCCAGCTTTATACATATTAGTTGCGCCAGAACGCCTAGCGGTATGATTTGTTACAAGGCTATATTTGGGGAAAGTTTTAACGATTTTTCTCCCTCCCTCGCTACAAGTTATCTCAACGGGTGTATCTATCCCGGCCATTTGACATATTTCCTTTATGTGTTGGTTTATCTTTTGATCACTTACCGGTGTCATTATGTCGAACCCTGAATCCAGTATTGATCGTAGCATCTTGTTTATAGGAACCACGATTGGAGTTTTAGTCTTTTGCGTGGTGATCTTTATAAATTTATCCGTTATA
>ERZ836760.2530-NODE-2530-length-14299-cov-3.677548_pt1 | contig 14299 bp, 7 predicted proteins | sample MGYA00519941_ERZ836760 | MGnify/ENA primary metagenome ERZ836760 (study PRJEB31850, sample SAMEA3708807) | human gut metagenome | biome: human gut; feature: human-associated habitat; material: faeces | place: China | collected 2014 ... | reverse complement strand
CATGTTCGAAAGTAACTCGTGCGGTGTATTGTCCGCCATTCATGAGCAAAGTCCCGACATTAACCGTGGCGTAGAGCGTCAGGATCCTATGGAACAGGGTGCAGGCGACCAGGGTATGATGTTTGGTTATGCTACTAACGAGACCGAAAATTACATGCCTCTTTCTCTCGACCTGTCACACCGCATTCTGCAAGTGCTGGCCGACATCCGTCGCGAAGGTAAGGAAATGACTTATCTTCGTCCGGACTCTAAGAGCCAGGTAACCATTGAATACGATGATAACGGCACGCCCGTACGCATCGATACGATTGTAGTTTCTACTCAGCATGATGATTTCATTCAGCCGGCTGACGGCAGCGAGGCTGCCCAGTTGAAAGCGGATGAAGAAATGCTTGCCACAATTCGTCAGGATGTCATTAATATCCTGATGCCACGTGTCATAGCTTCCATTCATGCAGAGAAAGTTTTGGCATTGTTCAATGATCATATCACTTATCACGTCAATCCTACCGGAAAGTTCGTTATCGGCGGACCTCATGGAGATACCGGTCTGACAGGGCGTAAGATTATTGTAGATACATATGGTGGTAAGGGTGCTCATGGTGGCGGTGCTTTCTCAGGTAAAGACCCCAGTAAGGTAGACCGCAGTGCTGCATATGCTGCCCGTCACATTGCCAAGAATCTGGTAGCTGCCGGTGTAGCCGACGAGATGCTGGTACAGGTATCTTATGCTATTGGTGTGGCGCGTCCCATCAATATTTACGTCAATACTTATGGACGCGGTCATGTAGCGATGAGTGATGGTGAGATTGCAAAGAAGATTGATGAACTTTTCGATCTTCGTCCGAAAGCCATTGAAGATCGTTTGAAACTCCGTAATCCGATTTATCAGGAAACTGCAGCTTACGGCCATTTGGGACGTGAACCGCAAGTAATTACCAAGCACTTCAAATCTCGTTATGAAGGTGACAAGGATGTAGAAGTAGAACTCTTCACTTGGGAAAAGCTGGATTATGTGGATAAAGTGAAGGCTGCTTTCGGTCTGTAGTATTTTCCTTTCAGTTAGTAATCAGCGTAGCTTTACAAGCTATTTATATAGAAGCCGTCTTTCTCCATTCCGTTTTGCGGGGGAGAGGACGGCTTTTTATTTTCTTGTTACATCTTCTTAATCAGCCATTCCATGACTTTTCCCACTCATTTGTTCGGGAGCTAAACTGGTGTTTACTATGCAAGTTATGGCGAATAGACTTCTCAATAATAATGTAGATGTGCGCTTTTTTAGATTATTCTGTTTAATAATAAAACATTTTCTCTGAATAAAGAGTTATTTATATGGCTACGAAGATATAATTTATTTGTGATTTGTCATTATCTTTGTAGGCTTGGAATAATGCCAACGGTGTTATTAAATAATTGAAGATTCACTTTTGAATTGATTAAGAATGGGCAATATCTTTAAAAAAATATTCTCTTTAACGAGAGATAATGAAAGTAAACCGGATTTCCAGACTTGCTGTACTCCTATGGAGGTTTTTGATGAACAGAAAGTAAAGGCTATTGTAAAGCACTGGCTTTTGTCCATTGATGAATATGAGACTATACCGGATGATATCGTTGCATTGAACTTCAATCTGTGGGAAGCTGTTGAAGAAGATGGTGGAAGTTGCTATACACTTGAGTTGACGGGTGCCAAACAGTATGATGCAGAAGATGATGACTGGGCATGCGAAGAGGATTTTGATCCAAGACTAAGAAACTGTGATGCATTGCAACTTTCGAGTGCAATCCCATGGGAGAATATATTGAAAGGACTGGTAAAAGTCTTGAAAGAACTGAAGGTTGAGTTAGGGGAGATAAATCTCTTTCAGGTGGAGCACATAACTGTTGGATTTACGGAAGGGGATCTGGAAGTTATAAAATGAATCCTTCTGCAAATTGCCGTAAATAAACATAATTTTAAGGTAATGCTACTTGGAAAATGAGCTTGGTGTTTGCTTATATTGTTTCACAAAGCAACGGGTGAAGTACTTGGGGTCATTAAATCCCACCCGGTAGGCTATTTCTGATACAATGACATTATTGGTGCTACTCTCTAATATTTTCTTGGCAATCTGTAGCCTGTATAATTGGATGAAACGTACCGGCGGAAGTCCGGTGAGTGATACGAATTTCTTATAAATCACTGTATAACTGATGTTCAGTCTTTCTGTCAGATCCTTTACACCGAATTGAGGATCAGCATAGTTCTTTTCCAGAATATTCATAACTTCGTTCATGAACTGCTGGTCGGGCTGTCCCACTTCCAGCAGGATAGGATTTAAGTCTTGTTCTACGAATTTCTTCTGACGCAAATCCCTGTTCTTCAAGATGGAGTCTATGTGGGCTAATAATACGGATTGTTCGAAAGGCTTGGTGATATATCCGTCTACTCCGTTTTCATAGCTTTCTATCCGGGCAGTCTCACTTGAATTTGCCGTGAGAAGCAGGAAAGGAATGTGACTTAAAAGCTTGTCCTCGCGCAGTCTTTTGCAGAAGTCGGAACCATCGCATACGGGCATCATTAGATCAGATACAATAAAATCGGGCACGATATTCTGGGCTGTCTTATAGCCTTGCTCACCGTTGTTTGCTTCAGCGATATTGTATTTTTCTTTCAGCATATTCTTGATATAATGACGCATATCGGGATTGTCTTCTACCAATAACAAAGTCGGCTTGCTCCTGTCTATAGGAATGAACGGCTCGATTTTGTCTTCAACGGGTACGGGCTCTTTATATTCTTCATGAATTTCATTCTCCGCTGTGTCCGCCAGCGCAATGGGGAAATATAATCTGAAAGATACACCTTCTTTTTCCGAACTCTTGACTTTAATCGTTCCGCCTAATAGGTTGATAAGCTCTTTTACGATGTGAAGTCCGATGCCCGTACTGCTCTGTCCGTAGTTTGTATATTTGTTCTGTTCGGGTATCCGGTAGAAACGGTTGAATATTTTGTCTATTTCGTCAGGAGCTATTATGCTGCCACTGTTGGTGACGGAGATAAACTGCATGAGTTTGTTCGATTTGTCGATGAATTGGTTGGCATGCAATGTGATTTTTCCTTTATCGGGAGTATGCTTGATGGCGTTGGATAATAGATTGAACAGTATCTTATGCAGGTTTTCCTTATCAGAATAGATATGGTCACTCTTCAGGCGGTATATCTTTTCAAAGCTGATGTTTCGTTCTTTCATCAGGTTGGAAAAGTCGGTTATTGTTGTGTTCAGGAACTTGCTGAAGTTGAATTGAGAGTAATTGAGCGTTAAGTTCTGGGTATCGATCTTGCGCAAGTCAATCAGTTGGTTGACCAGTGAAAGCAGGTATTGAGCATTCCGGTTGATAATCTGTAAGTCCTCTTTTTCTTTGGGATCGGTAGTTTGCCTGACAAGCTGGCTTGCCGGTCCTTGTATCAGGGTCAGGGGTGTCTTAAACTCGTGTGCGAGGTTGGTGAAATAGGATAACTTCTCTTTATTGATAGCCTCCATCTGTTCGGACATGATTTCTATCTTTTCTTTCAGAAGTTTCTGGATATGTTGTTGCCTTGCATTATACCAATAGATGATATAAAGTAGAATGGACATTATCAATATAGCGATAAGTGAGTAGAACCATCCTGTTTTATAGAATGGGGGATGTACAATAATGCTGAGACAGGTGGCTTCGGTAGACCAGGTGTTGTCGTGGTTGGTGCATCGTATTTCCAGCGTATATTTTCCCGGCGGCAGATTGGTGTACTTGGCGTTTCTCTTTACCAATCCTGTGTTCCAGTGCTCCTCCAGTTCATGAATGCGATGGAAGTAGAATACCTTTTCCTGTTCGATATAATCCAGGCAGCTGAATGTGATTTCAAAGGAATTCTGTGGTGGATATAAATGCAGTTCCTTGGTTGTTGAGATACTTACGGGCAGATTGTCGCTGTTCAGATAAGGTATCAGCTGGCTGCCGTTACAGACAACGCTGGTGAGGGTTATCGTCCGTTGCTTTTGCTTGGGCAGGTTTACCAGTGGACTGAATGTTACGAAACCATCGATAGTTCCCAGTAACATATTGTGATTGATGGTCTTACAGCCGGATCTTTTATAGAATTGGGGTACCAGCAACCCGTCTCCTTCGTCGAACTTGAAGGCCCGTTTGGTATTGATATCGAAGAAGTAAATGCCTTTTAGGGTACTGATCCATAAGTTCCCGTTCTCATCGTCCAGAATGTTCGAGATGCTGGTGTCCGAAAGACCGCAGCGCACGGCATAGTTCTTGAATGTATATTTTTCGTTGTTGCCGTTGTCTTCCAACAGGTAGATGCCATTTCCGAGGCTACCCAGATAAATCTCCCCTTTTTTAGTTTCGAATATACAAGTGATCTTTTCATTGATTTTGCTTTCGGGATCATCCAGTTTGTGCTGATAGTATATACATTCGTAGGTATTTCTGGAATTTTCCAGATCGATGACATACACGCCGTTTCCGCCAATCCATAATCTTGACTGTGAGTCGATGAAGATTGTATTCATGTTATGAACGGGTTCTTTGGACTGTGTGTAGAACTTTAGCCGATTGATGGTTCCCGTAGAGAAGTCGAGTGTATTGATATGGCTGCCGCTGCATATCCACAGTGCATTCCGGGCAGAGTCCAGGGCTATGTCATGGATGTCATCGGAGGTTAGGGAGGAATTCAAACTGTTGTAATGTTCGAATACGGGATGTGATAGATTATTTTTGTCCAGTTTATCCAGCCCTCCGCCTATTGTTGATATCCAGTAATTGCCGTGCAGGTCCTGAATGATATCCGAGATGTTGTTGTGAGCCAGTGAGCGCGGATCTCCCGGGCTGTGTTTGAAGAGCGAAAAGGAGTCAGCACCTTTCCTCTTAATAGCAAGTCCGCCATCTACAATTCCTGCCAGGATGTTTCCCTCTTTGTCTTCGAGCACCGTGCTGATGATGTTGGGTACTCCTTTCTCATACCCTTGCAGTGAATAATTGAAAGTTATGCGTTGCGGAGCCATGATATTAATTCCGCCGAAGTCGGTCCCTACCCAGATATTATCATTCTTATCAACAAATATCCGGTTGACGATATTATCATTCAGGGACCGGGCTTGTATGCCTCTGCTGAAAGTAACGAATTGGTCATTTCGCTGGTATATGTTCACTCCGTTTCTGGTTCCGATAATGATGTCGCCTGATGAATTTTTATCAATATCTGTGATGAAGTTGGAGGAAATGCTGTGAGGATCATTGGGGTTATGCTGATAGAGTATACAGAACTGATTCTGGGTGTTATAGCAGTATAAACCACTTTGAGTACCGATCCACAGATAGTCACCATACGAAAACAGGCGGTTGAAGATTAACTGTGAAGTATCTAAGTTTGTAATTACGGGGATATTGCTGTAATCCTGTTTGCCCGAAGGAGTGAAATGCAATAAACACTTGTCGCCTCCCGCCCAGATATCACTACCGTGTTTTACGATGGTTTTGATATCCACATCTTTCTTCAATATCCGGATATCTTTTATCTGCCTTTCTTCGTTCAGAATGATGTAGGCGAGTCCGTCACTTTTACCCACCCAGAGATTATTGAAATCGTCGACAAGCAGGGCCTGAACGGGAGAGTAAAGCACATTATTGTTCTTACCGGAGTATTCCTTATAGAAGTTGAGATTTTCGTGAAGGAGATCAATGCTCATGATGCCGGCTTCGGAAGCTACCCACAAATAGTTGTTGTCGTCTTCGTCAATGTCATTGATGTAATTACTTTCAATAAACTGATACGGTTGCCTGGGAGCTGTGGAGTAGTGTTTCAGTTCGTAACCATCGTAACGGTCGAGCCCGTTAGAGGTTCCGAACCACATGAATGAGTTGCGATCTTTGTGTATGGTTCGGATGGAGTTGTCGCATAATCCGTTCCGGATAGTAAGATAAAGGTAATTGTATTGGTTTGGATTATTCTGAGCAAGTGCTAAACCCTGCCCCTGCAGGAAGCAGAGCAGGGTTGTGATTAGCGTTATTGTCTTCGTATACTTCATATCCGGCATGGAGATTTAGTTATTGAAAACTGATCCAGTCGATTTCAACTTTACCGTTTCCTTTTAGAGACACGTATAAATCGTGGATACCGGTCTGAGCGGAACGAACCGAGGATTCAATATTCGTCCATTTATCGGTTTTGGGAACTTTTATTTCCGAGATAACCGGACCGTTTGTTCCGTTTATACGTATTTGCAGTGTTCCTCCGTTGTCCGAGGTTACTCTTGCTTTCACTTTCTGGGGAGTACTATCTCCGAAGTTCACCCGGTTGTACTGCACCCATGCACCGTTTTTGCTCAATAAAGTTTTCCAACCTTCGAATTTGTTTGCCTGGTTCAGGTAATCGATGGTCGCTCCCTGATTGCTTAACCGGCTGTAGCGATCCAGTTGAATTTCTTTCCGGGCGTCTGTTATGCCCACTCCGCGCAGGGTAGGGGTTACTTTTTGGATAGTGCCGTCCGGGTTGAAGAATAAAGAGTCGACCCGTGCCGATCTGTTTTTATCGAATTCGGGGGAGTAATCGTTGTGGTGATAGAACAGATACCACTGGTCTTTGTATTCCACCAATGAGTGGTGATTGGTCCAGCAATCGGTTGGTGATTCATCCATAATGATACCCTTGAACTCGAAGGGGCCCATGGGATTGTTTCCCATCGCATAAGCCAGAACTTCCGTTTTCTCCTTTACCCAGGGGAATGTGAAGTAATATTTTCCGTTGCGTTCAAAGGCGAAAGGTCCTTCTTTGAAGCCTTCGGGTAATCCTTGAATTTGCATGGGTTCTGAGGCGAGTTCAAGCATATTGTCTTTCAGTTTTGCTACTGACATTCCGCGGCCTGACCAGTATATGTAGGCTTGCCCGTCTTTATCAATGAGCACGCAAGGGTCGATGCCATTGACTCCTTCAATGGGAGTGGCCTGCGGGGTGAAAGGGCCGTAAGGCTTGTCGGCTATGGCAACTCCGATGCTGAAACCGCGTTTGCCTTCGCCTTTAGGGGTAGATGGGAAGTAGAAATAATATTTCCCATTCTTGTATACACATTCGGGGGCCCACATGGAATAGGAGTCAGGAGCTACCCAAGGTACATTTTCCTGGCTTAGGATCACTCCGTGGTCTGTCCAGTCTACCAGATTGTCTGACGAGAAAACATGGTAATCTGCCATACAGAACCATTCTTTCAGTCGCTCGATGGGGCTCGGAATGTCATGTGAAGGATAGACATACATCTTGCCTTCAAAAACTTTGGCGGTGGGATCGGCAGTGAACTGATCCGTAATAATGGGGTTCTGAGCTTTTAATGTACCTATTATTACCAGAAATGCGGATAATAAAAATAGTCTTTTGTTTTTCATAAGTTGACTGTTTTTAATGTGTACGGGCTTTCTATTTCTTCATCCGGACACAAAGATAAAATAAAAATAATAGGAAGCCCCGAAATAGGGCGACTTCCTTTTATTGTAAAGTGACTTTGACAGATTGCAGGTCCTGGGCTGCGGAACTTGTTCCGTAGAATAACTCGTACTCACCCGGTGCCACACGCATGGTATTTGTAGAAGGATCGAAACATTCGAATGATTCGGATGGCAACTCTATCTTGACATCCTGTTGGGCTCCTGTTGCGAGTTCTACACGTGCATAGGCTTTCAGGGACTTTAATGGTCCATCAGCATCATCTGTTTTGCGTATGTAAACCTGTACGATTTCAGTTCCGGACCGTTTGCCTGTGTTGGAGACCGGTACAGTCAAGGTCAGCGACTCATCTGTACGGAGTTGGGTTTTGTTGCAACTGGCTGTACCTATGGCGAAATCCGTGTAACTTAATCCGAATCCAAATGGGAACAGAGGGTCGGACATATATCGGTATGTACGTCCTTTCATGGAGTAATCCTCATAGTCGGGAAGTTGTTTCGTACTTTTGTAGAAAGTGACGGGCAGCTTGCCGGAGGGGTTATAATCACCAAACAGCACGTCGGCTACAGCATATCCACCCAGTTCTCCTCCATACCATGCCTGGAGAATAGCGTCGCAACTTTCCGTTTCGGGCAGCAATGCCATAGACGATCCGGAACAATTGACAAATACTACTTGTTTTCCGGCATCTTTCAGAGCTTTCAGGAAGTTTCGCTGTACAGCGGGTAATTCTATATCCGTACGGTCACCCCCTTTGAAACCGGGAATATTCACGGGCATTTCTTCTCCTTCCAGTTGTGGCGAAATGCCACCTACGAAGACCACTACATCTATGCCTTTAAGTTTCGAAATGCTTTCACTGTAATTGATCGGGAATTCTTTTCCGAGGTTGAACTTCAGGTTTGCAGCCCAGTTTTCTACTTGTGCATAGAGTATTTCTATCTTATACTCTTTCCCTTTCTCCACTTGTAGCATGGTGCGGGTATCGGTGGTTCTCCAAGTGCGGTGTTTAGTCATCGACTTGCCGTTTACCAATAATTCAAAGTAACTGCAACCTTCGAGATTGAGGAGAATTTCGCCTGATTCCTTCGGGATTAATACGGTTTCGTATTTGGCTGAGAACTTTTCAAGATTCACTCCCGGGCCGAAAGTATGTAATCCGTATGTAGTCACGTTGATAGGCTGGGTGGTACGGAGTGAAGAGACAGGCTCTCCCTGGCGTTCTGGATTGTTCCAGAATGTAGCTTTTATGCCGGGTTTCCCATCTATGCTGCATTGGTCAAGATAGGATTCCAATGTTTGGTCATTCACCAGGTCACAGCCTTTCATGTAGACGATCTGATTCTTTTTCAGTTTACTTTTGAAGCCGTCCAAGATGGTAATGGTCTGATTCGGAGTTCCGTTGTAGTTGCCCCACAGCATAGGTTTGTCATCAGCGTTAGGACCGATAACCGCAATCTTGCGGATGGATTTACTTAAAGGCAATACATTGTTCTTGTTCTGTAAGAGTGTCATTGTCTGGCGTGACATATTCAGTGACAAATCTTTGTGAGCCTTACAGTTGACTACCGACATCGGTATTTTTGTCCAGTTCACTAATGACGGGTCATCCATTTCTCCGAGTTCAAAGCGTCCTTCCATCAGGCGGAGCACATGTTTGTCCACTTCTTCTTCCGTTATCAATCCTCTGGATACGGCTTCAGGCAGTTTCTGATAGGCATATCCGTATCCACATTCCACATCTGTACCTGCCATGGTTCCTTTGACGGCTGCATGTACGGCATCGGAGGAACTTTTGTGGGAAGTCCAGAAGTCGGCAATGGCTCCACAATCGGAGACTACGAGATATTTGAATCCCCATTCATCACGGAGTATCTGTTGAAGCAGACGGGTGTTTCCACAACAAGGATCATCGTCCAAGCGCTGGTAGGCACACATCACTTCGCGTACATCGGCTTTTTGTACCAGTGCCTTGAACGCAGGCAGGTAAGTTTCCCACAAGTCGCGGGGACTGACGTTGTTCAGATTGGCGGTATGACGACTCCATTCCGGACCGCTGTGTACGGCATAATGTTTGGCACATGCAAGTAGTTTGCGATACTTCTCATTTTCAGGTCCCTGCAATCCTTTTACCACTGCAATACCCATTTGTGAAGTCAGGTAAGGATCTTCCCCGTAAGTTTCCTGACCACGTCCCCAACGGGGATCACGGAAGATGTTTACGTTGGGAGTCCAGACGGAGAGACTGTGGAAACGGACGTCTTCCAGTCCGTTGCGTACGCGTTCGTTATGTTTGGCACGCATTTCATCGGAGACTGCATTGAAGATTTCGAATACCAGTTTGTCATTGAATGAAGCGGCCATTCCTACCGGTTCGGGGAAGACTGTTACATTTCCCTGATTGGCTACCCCGTGAAGGGCCTCACTCCACCAATTGAACTTCTTTATTCCCAGGCGTGGAATGGCTTCCGAATCATCACACATCAAGAGCGCTTTCTCTTCTAAAGTCAAGCGTTTTACTAAATCCTTCGCTCTTTCTGCCGGACTTAGCTCGGGATTCTGATACGGCAATGTTTGTCCCCACCCCGATAGGGAGAATAACAAACCACAGGTTACTAATACCTTTTTCATAATAATGTTGTTTTCATGGTATAAAATTATGTTTTCATTTCTTGATTGCTAAGGATGATATTTCCCCAGTATTCTAATTTCGTCTCCTGAAATATCGACTTCGAACAATATTGGTCTTCGTGGGCCTAGGTTCTCGGAGTCGAGGCTTTGGTGATGCAGGCACATTAACAACTTTCCATCGAATGTACGGAACAACATACCATGCCCTGAGTTATTGGATATCAGAGGAGTATTGCACTGAACCCACGGACCTGCAAGTTTACCCGACTCGGAGAAAGCCACTCCCTGTGCACAACGGCTGTTACTCCAACTGGACCACAGTATTCCTAAACGTCCCGTATCCGTCCGGAACAGAAAAGGCCCATCTGCCACATAACCTCCTAGTGCCATACCGATAGTGAGCTCGCCTATCGATTTCATTTCTCTTGGCCATGGGGCATCGGATGCTTTGAAAAGGGTGGTAGAGGTTCCCATTGATTCTGACAGGTCCGGAGCAAGCTGGATGTAGTTGATCATTCCGTTTACGGTTTGCATCCATTCGTGACAAAAGACCATATAGGGCACTCCGTCTTCTTCCCAGAAAGTACCGTCGAGTGTAGACCAGTCCTCCGGCAGATAGTTCTTGTCGCTGATGGGATGGTAAGGACCTGCTGCTTTGTCGGATGTAAGGATATGGGTGGCACGGCGTTGTACATTGTATCTATCAGGTACAGTGTCTACTATGATCTTGGGATTGGTAAAGGTAACGAAACAATAGTATTTACCTTTATATTTATGGAGCTCCGGAGCCCATATTCTTGGCGCGGTTCCAATCCAGGAAGTTGTATCCACAGTAATGTATTGATAGGGGCCTGTCCACTTTTTCATATTTGTACTTTTCCATAAACTACCGCCACTTCCAACCAGATAATACATCTGTGTTTCTTCATCGGCCAGGATAAAGGGATCGCTTAGCTGTAAAGAGTCAAAGGAAGTGGTGTCTATCTTATCTCCTTCCTTGCCGCCAATAAATGTATATTGTTTTATCGGCTCTGGGCTCTTAGTCTGGTTACAGGCAACCAGATTAAGAACGAACAGAGTTATTGTGAAATGAAACAGTATCTTCATAGTTGCAAGTATTGTTAAAACTACATCTGTATTATGTGAAGTATCATTTGAATATCAAGCCTGGGCCGGCTATGATACTTTCCAAAATAACTATTCGAATGTTAATGTTAAGTGCAAAAATAACAGGTAATCCCCTTAATAAAGGGTATAAAACTGTTTTTGAGGAGGATTTTTCTTGCTGCCAGGGCGTATATGTGGCACAAGTGTTATATTTGCAGGACACAAATCCATGGCAGCCTGCTTCCTGAAAAACTCAGTCATCTTTTTAAAAGTCTGCTCATTGAAAGTTATAGGACCGTGCTGTCCCTGGGGTACGGTAATAAACTCTTCCAATCGTCCTTTTGCACTTAAAGCATCTTTAAAGAAGACACTCTGGCAATGAGGAACAACGGTATCGGCATCCCCATGAATCACCAAAAACTTCGGATCCTTTTCGTCGATATAAGTCATCGGATTCAAAAGGGTCAGCACATCCATGTGTTCAGCCGGTGTCCCTCCTATCAAGGCCGCCTCAGGTGAATCTGCCCCTTTGGTCGTAGCACAGTTTTCCATGCGCGTCATGTCTATCGGTCCGAACCAATCCACCACTGCATCCACCCGGCTGCTAAAGGAAGTGCAATCTCCCACATTTCCTTCGATGTCCATCTCCGTATCACCCACCTTATATACTTTGACTCCATTGGTAGTGCCGGCCAGTGAAGACAAATGGCCGCCCGATGAAAATCCGGTGATACCGATAAAGGATGTATCGAGCCGGTATTCATCAGCATGGGCACGGATAAAGCGCACAGCTGCCTTCACATCATTGATCTGCGCCGGAAACTTCGCATCGCCACTGGAACGATGGTTGATGGAAACCACCGCAAATCCCCCGTCGAGCAACGGTTTCCCCATCGCCTGGAAAGCCATCTGCTTCATATTATTGGCAAACCAGGCGCTACCGTAGATCAAGACCACCACTTTATATTCAGTCTGTCCTCCATCGGGCAGATAAATATCGAGTTTATGTCCCTCCAGACTGTCATTAGCATAGTTGATATCAGTCCATTGCGTAATCTGTCCGAAAGACATGAATGAATAGAACAACGCACACACAAATCCAAAAACAAGTTTCATATTTTTCAGTTTATTAAAAAGTTGACAATTATTTAAAAAGAAGCGGAGCAAACTCATTCAATGCTCTGCGCCACGTGAGCCATTCATGGGCCGTATCGGGAGATTCATAATACACATATTTAATTCCCTGTTTGTCCATCATCTGCCGGAAAGCCTTCACTACTCCGGGGAAAGGATGCGGTTCGGCCGTACCAAGTCCCAGAAAGAAAACCTTAAACTGAGCGTTTACAGCCTTAGCATCTTTAAACTTCCCATTAAGGAAAGTAGTTGCATCCAGCGGTTCGGTACTCGGATAATTGGACGTACCACTGAAACCACCATAATAGGCAAAATGCCCGGGATTATTCATGGCAATATGCATAGTTTGGTTAGCCCCCATTGACAATCCTGCAATGGCGCGGTCTTCACGACCGGACAAGGTACGAAACTTCGCATCAATCATCGGAATGACTTCGTTCATCAGCACTTCTTCAAAAATAGAAGCAGCAAAAGGCGACTTTTCACCGGGCTTCGTAGCGTATCCATTGTCCATTACCACCAACATAGGAACTGCCTTTCCGGCGGCAATCAGATTGTCCAGAATCAAATTAGTCTTACCTTGTCTTCCCCATCCCGTTTCGTCCTCAAAACTACCATGTTGCAGATAAAGCACCGGGTAACGTTTATCTTTATTATCCCCATATCCCGCCGGAGTATAAACAAAACAACGCCTCCATGCTTTTGTCAGATTGGAATAATAATTCATCTCACTCAGCAAGCCGTGAGGAACATCTTTCAAGGCATAGAAATCGGCATCATGAGCCGGAACCTCTATACCACTGCCCCAACGACCCGCTCCATAGAAATAAATGGTACCCGGATCAGGAACAGCTGCTCCGTCCACATTCAGCTGGTAATAATGGAATCCCTCCTGTTGCGGAGCGGACTCGCCTGTCCACACACCCTTTTCATCTTTGGTAAGGTCATACTTCACGCCACCCAAATCGAGTTGTACTACCTTTGCTTCGGGTGCCGAAATTTGTACACGAACCTTACGCTCCGAATTGACCTGAGGATAAAGCTTCCCCGGTTGATTCACTTCCGATGGTTTGAAATCTTCCACTGTCTGCGCAAAAGATGGTAAGCCTACGCTTACCATCCATGACATCATACTCCAAAATAAAATTTGTTTCTTCATAAATTAGATATTACTTCTTAAATAAATTCGGTAAAAATTCATTCAGACATCTGCGCCAGGTAAGCCATTCGTGGGCTGTTCCCTGCGATTTATATGAAGCTACACGGATATTCATGCCTTGCAGAGCCTCAATAAGTTGTGCGGTTCCCATATTTTCTTCCGTTCCGCAGCCCAGGAACAAGTAATGTACTTTCTTGTTGAAAATATCGGCATCAGCAAACACTCCATTGAAGGCATTCTTTACATCCAGTCCGAAGATAGCTCCACTGAAACTGCCAATATACGAAAATTTATCAAGATTGGTCAAAGTAATGTCGAAAGTTTGCTTGCCACCCCATGACAGCCCCGCCATAGCACGGTGTTCGCGGTCAGTATAAGTACGGAATGTTTTGTCCACCATCGGGATAAGGTCATTTATCATCAGAGTGGCAAAAGAAGAACCATACAGGTTACGTTCATCATTCACATTCTTTCCGGGACGCGGGCGGAATCCCACTTCTACATCGCCACTTTCCATCACCACAATCATGGGCACACATTTACCTTCGGCAATCTGGTTATCGAGAATGTTGTACATGTAGCCCTGTGTGCTCCATCCGGTTTCATCCTCGACCAAATCATATATTCCATTTTCTTTTATATGTTCTTCATATCTTGCAAGTTTTCCAAAATTTTCTTCTGATAAAGGCTGATGCCCTCTTAAAAGATCATCAATTTCTATTAAGGCTATCCATCCTCCAACCTTTAACTTTTCTACCCAGTTTTCAATAACTTTCTTCATATCTTTAGGGAAATAA
>ERZ836760.2523-NODE-2523-length-14347-cov-4.103205_pt1 | contig 14347 bp, 16 predicted proteins | sample MGYA00519941_ERZ836760 | MGnify/ENA primary metagenome ERZ836760 (study PRJEB31850, sample SAMEA3708807) | human gut metagenome | biome: human gut; feature: human-associated habitat; material: faeces | place: China | collected 2014 ... | reverse complement strand
CCCCCGGACCCCCTCCTCTCCCTCTTCAAAGATTTTTGATCTTATCGAATCCCTGTTTGCAGTTTTCCTGAAAGGGCAGAGTGTTGTGCCGAAGGGTTCCTTACGGCGCTCTGTTTCTCCTCTTAAGCGTGGAGGCGTGGCTGTTCATGAGCCGTTACAATGCTGAAAGGCTTAGAAAAGGTGGAGTCACTTCGGGTGGTTTTTGTAGGATTCGAATAGGCAGGGATAGCTTTGGAAAGAGAGGGGGTGCGCAATCCGTTTGGGAAAGGGAGGAAAAAGCCTTTTCAGAATCCCCGTCCCGGCATCCCTTATCCTGCGGAGCAGACACGGTTTCGTCCTTCCTGCTTGGCGCGGGAGAGGCGGTGGTCGGCGATCTGGATGGCATGTTCAAGGATTTCGACGGAATTGAAGGTATTGAGCAGTTCGGATTCGCCGATAAAGGATAGGCCGAAGCTGGCGGTGATGTTCAGTTCCGCGGCCGGGCCGGAAATGGGGGCCAGCGAGCAGGCTTCTCGTAATCGGTTGACGTGTTCGATGCTTTCATCTTTGGTCATTCGGGGGATCAGGATGATGAACTCGTCGCCCCCGAAACGGCAGCACAGATCATCTGCCCGGCAGGCTTCCCGCAGGCGGCAGGCGAAGAGCTGGAGAACCCTGTCTCCGTTGGCGTGCCCGAAGTGGTCATTCACGTTTTTAAAGTTGTCGAGATCGGCAAGGGCGAGGCAGAGCGCCGAATGGGAATCCTGATAGGATTCCTTTGCGCGGCGGAGTTCGCTCATGGCCAATTTGAAGAATGTACGCCGGTTGAGGAGCCCGGTCAGAATATCCTCGTCCGTAGACATCCGGTACCGTTCAAGCAGCCGGGAAAGCTCCTCGGCCTTGCTGTGCATCTCCCGGCTCATCTTGTTGAATGCCTTGGAGAAATCCCCCATGAACGACACGGATTGAGAATAATCCCCCTGCGCGACGCGTTCCATCTGCCACGTAAGATGACGCAGGTTGGCCTCTGTAGCCTTGAGTGATCCGGCCACGAATCCGCGCGCCTTGCTCCCTCTGCTCAGGTCTCCCTTGGACAAAGCTTGTACGTGCGCGCGGATTTCGGCCAAATCATAGCAGAGCTTGCCGAAAGGATCGTCTTTAGGCAAGTCGGCGATGGAATCCACAGACCACTGGGGGTCCATGAGGATGGACGTAAGAAGCACTGTCGCTTCGTCCGTCGAAAGGGGAGCGGTCATGTATCACTCGGTAGCCGGTTTGACTTCAAAGCGACACGTTCTGTCGCCCGTACACCAACAGTCAACTTCCTTGGCTTCGAAAGATTTACCCGTAAAGCTCTTAAAAAGGCCCGAAATGAAACCTTCGTCGTAGGTGCAGACGACATGTCCCAAATCCGGGAGTCCGGAACAGTCCAGATCTTCCGCCACCGTGAGCGTAAACTCAAGCTTGTCCATATCGGCCCGCTCAACATGGAGGATGCCGACATTCATCTCTTCAAGGGCGGCCTGAACCTTAGCGACGAAATCGCTGAATGATGCGCATTCTCCTACGTACCGTTTGCAGAATTCTGTCCCAGCGAGGAATCCCGCTTTATATAACAGCCTGTCGGACTGTTCCGTACCGTATTCAGTCTCAAGTACGTCCCGTAAAGTATATTGGAAGAGCCTGTAGATTTCAAGGCGAGCCGTCTTGCCAAGGTTGGGGCGGCCAAGCTCCATGTCACCGATATACTTCCAGTCAAAGGCATAAAGACGGTTTTCCATAGTCTCTCCCGTGATAATAAAAGAAGAAGGGCTGGCGGAATATACCGTTGTCTTCAAATGAAATCAATATGTTCTTTATTATAACCCTACAACTCCCTTTTTGCGTCGGGCTTCAATCATACCTCCATCAGCCTTGACAAAAGGGATGATTTCCTGTCTGGCACTGGCAGTGCGCGGCGTTCCGTGCACACGACAATTTGAGAGGGCTCAATCATGAAGCATATCCTTTTCGGCCTTGCCGCCGTGCTGTTCGCCTCTTCCGTCGCACTGGCGGATGATCAGCTTACGGCTCAAGTGAAACCTGCCTCCGCCGAGGCGGCCCAACCCTCCGCCCCCGTTCCCGCCAAGGTTCCTTCCGGCGCTGATGCCGACGTCCATACCGCAAACTCGGAATCAGCCGCTTCCGCCAAAAAGCCCGCTCCCACCGATGAGCGCGGCATCGGGGCTTTCTCGCTCGGCATGTCCGAAGATGAGGCGAAAGCGCTCGGCGCAAAACCCACCGACAACGCCGACATGCTCCAGCTTCCGTTCAAGTGGATGGAGGCCGATTGGACGTGCGTGGTGCAGTTCCAAGAGGGCAAGGCGGTTGCGGTAATCCTGTATGCGAATATGAGCGATCCGCTCCTCGCGCGGGTGTTCGACGACCTGCGCGCCCAGGATTGTATGCCGATAACCGTGCAGCCCGCGATGGGCCATGCCGATCTTTATCAGCTTGCGGCACAGGGAAAGAGCGACGACGAATGCTGGACGGCCATGCGCAAGCGCCTCAATGTCTTTTCCACCGCCACTGAGGGGGCCTGTTCCGTCTTGTTCACGACGCAGGGCTATTTCAAGGCGCTTGCCTCCACCGTCAAAGATCCTTCCAAAGAGGAAGCCATCCTCACTGAACATACCGCCGATCCCGTTTATGCCGTGAATATCGATATGTCAGCGAACCAGTTGACTTATCTGATCACTTTTTGGGGGTTCATATCGAAATGACGGATTAAGCTGGAAATGAAGAGAATTGCGCCAGGTATGTTTTTGGGCGCGGACAGGGGTTCCGGGGCGGTTCAGGCTGACTCGGGACCCCCTGTTTATATCTGGGGCCTGAGGCCGTCAGGACGTTTGTCCGTATCTTCAAAGTGTTCCCGTTCCGGTTGGCGTGCTTTTGCCCTTTTTGCGGAGAAGAGGAATCGCAATTAGATATATCTATAGTTGATGCAAGCATAAATCCAATGTCAACGGACGGCAATACTTTGTTGCAATATACTGTTATTACAATCAATAATAAAATTTCCCTTAAATATATTTTTTTGTAGATAGCAAAAAAGCCTTGACAGGGGCTTACGTTTAGAAAATAGTTATATCAACTAATGGAGCTAGTCTGATGATGGAGCTAGACAACTGTCCCTGCTCGGGAGCGAACCTTCCCCGGTTCGTGCAGCCTGTGATTTTGGCGGTACTGTCCTCCGGACCTCTGCACGGATATCTTGTGGTCCAACGCCTTGCGGAAACAAGCCTTTTCCGCAAACAGCCTCCGGATGCCACCGGCGTCTACCGGATGTTGAGGAATATGGAGCAGGAGGGGGTGCTGGAGTCGGACTGGGAGCTTGAGAACAGCGGTCCGGCCCGCAAGCGGTACACGCTGACGGAAAAAGGCGGACACTGTCTCGACCAATGGATGCGCACGCTGACTTCGCATCAGGCTTTCATCGCCAATTTGCTCTTGTTTTTGCAGGATGCGCGCTCAGGCATGAATTCGGAACCATGCCCTATGCCGGAGCATTCCGTTTCCCTATCTCCGCAGGAGGTGTTCCTGTCCTCCGGATCGCCTTTTCCACCCGCCTCTTGCGGTTGCGGGACACCTCAACCTTTTGCCGGAGCCGTACATATGGATACCTATTCTTTCATTGACGCGCTCAAAAATCGGGCACTGCGCGGTATGCCTGTTTCGCGGGATGAGGTGTTGCGCTTGCTGGCCCTTGCGCCGGATTCGGAAGAAGCGGCCTACCTTGGGCGTGCGGCCCGGGATATCGCGCATATTGTGGTCGGCAACGAAGGGCGGGTGTGGAGCGCCATCGGCATCGATTGCCGCCCCTGCTCGATGAACTGCGGGTTTTGCGCGTTCGGCGAAAAGTGGGGCCTGATTACGGAACCGCATGAATGGAGCGATGAAGCGATCATCAAGGCGGCGCGGGCTTTCGTGGATGAGGGCGCGTCGTGGGTGACGTTGCGGACAACGGAATTTTACGGGCTTAACCGCTTGTGCGCGCTGGCGAAAAAGGTGCGCGAGGCTGTTCCCGGGAATTACGGGCTGGTGGTGAATACCGGCGAGTTCGGGCCGCTTGAGGCGCGGGCGATGATCGTGTCGGGCATTGATGTCGTGTATCACTCCCTGCGGCTTGGCGAAGGGCAGACGACATGCTTCCGGCCCGAGGAGCGCAAGGCCACGCTGGCGGCGGTGCGGGATTCGGATCTCAAGCTGGCGCATCTGGTGGAGCCAGTGGGTCCTGAGCACACGGATGATGAGATTGCGGACGTGCTTATGACGGCACTTTCCAATGGCGCGGCCTTGAGCGGCGCGATGGCCCGCATCAACGTCAAGGGTACGCCCTTTGAATCGCACGCTCCTCTTCCGGATCTTCGACTTGCCCAGATTGTGGCGATCACCCGTATCTGCGGAGGTGTGAACGTACCGGACATCTGTGTCCATCCCCCCCGCAAGGAGGCGCTTGAGTGGGGCGCGAACGTTGTGGTCGTGGAAACCGGCGCCGTGCCTCGGAATGACGCCGAGTGCTCCGCCGAGTGGCAGGGTTTCACTGTTGCCGATGCCAAGCAGCTTTTCAGGGATGCCGGATATTTTGTGAAGGATTAGCGGAATGATTGGAGGGGGAAGGGGGACCCTTCTGTAGAAGGGTCCCCCTTCCCCCTCCAAACCTCCCCTCTTCCCCTCCCAAGACTTTTGACCTTATTGAATCCCTTATCTCAGGCAGGGGAATGGGCCGTACGGTTTTTAGTGATATGAAGGTATCATCTTGTATTGTTACGCATATACATTTTTTTAACGCGGAAACGGTCTTTTTTTTCGGTAAGTATAACCGTGGCGGGATCTTCTGACGCGACAGGAGCGATCCGTTTTTCTTCCGAACACTGTTCGGAAGAAAAACGGATCGCACTTGCCGGGGCTTGGGGGGCGGCTCGCCCCCCAAACAGGGGTCAAGGGGGCGGTAGCTCCCTTGCCGCCGGAGGCGCACAACATGAGAAAATTGCTCCTGACCTTCGTATTGGCCCTGACCCTGTGTGTGCCGTCTCTGGCGGCGGAAACGTGGAACGTAGGCACATGGAAAACGGCCCAAACCATCCAGCCGTTCCTGTATGAGCCGTTTGCGAACGGCGCAACGGTGAAGGTGCACCCGTTCACCAATCCGGGCGATCAGAAAGCCGCTCTGCTGGCGGGCAGCCTCGATATGACCGGAACCACGCTGGCACTGGCGATCCAAGCAGCCTCGCGCGGGGAACCCATCGTGCTTGTCGCCTCGCTCGGCAACAAATGTTCCGCGCTTGTGGTGAAGAAGGGCGGCGTCAAGAGTGTAGGGGATCTGGAAGGCAAAAAAATCGGCTATGTACCCGGTACAATGCATGAAATCCTGCTGCGGGAAACGCTCACCCGTGCCGGGCTCAATCCCGATAAGGACGCCAAGCTTGTCCGTATCGACTTCTTCGACATGGGAACCGCCCTCAGCCGGGGCGACATTGACGCCTACCTGTCCGGCGAACCTCTGCCCACGCTGGCGAAGCGGCAAGGCTACGGGGAGATTCTGGCCTATCCGTATTATGGTGAAGGCATCGGGGCTATCAACAGCGGTATGATCGTGCGGCGCGATTTTGTGGAGAAAAACCCGGAACGCGTGATGGAAATGCTCCGCGCCCATCGGAAGGCTACCGAACAATGCATGTCCGACAAGGCGTTTTGGCTCGAAACATCGTCGAAGATGTTCGGCGTGGAGCTTGACGTGCTGCGTGACGCCGCCGATAACATGGAGCTCGTGTGGGATATGGACGATACCTTCATAAAGCAGCTTTCCGCCCTCGGTAAGCGTATGCTGGAACTGGGCATCATCAAGAAGGAACCCGACTACAACGCATTGGTGGATCGCCGCTTCGTGGACGCCCTGCGCCAAGGTCAGTAAGGCGCCATGAAGACGGCGGGCAAGGAGCGGGAGTCCGGGAGATGCGGGGAAGTGCCCTGTGAGGGCTCTTTTAAGCCGATAGCGGGATCCGGTGAAAGAGGTTTCGCTGGGGAGCCGCCTTGCCGGAGTACTGCGGGAGCGGCCCCAGAGGGGCGGTCGCGTGGAAACTCGTCAAGAGCTTTCGGAAGCCTTGCCGGGACGTGGCTCTCGAAGAGGCGCATCCTCCCTTGCCTCCTTCCGCTGATCCTGTTCATTTGTTGGAACTTGGCAACATCCAGCGGCCTTGCTCCGGAATATCTTCTGCCGTCGCCGAGGACGGTCTGGGAAACGGTGTGCGCGTATATGGGCGCGGTATCGGAAGGGTATGCGGATGCCTATGCCGGGCGTTTCTGGGGCGATCTGTCCGCAAGCCTGGGGCGCGTGGGAAGCGGCTACTTGTTGGCGGTGATCCCCGGCGTGGCGCTGGGTCTGGCTTCAGGGCGGAGTCCCGCTCTGGCGAGCCTGCTTTCACCGATTATCAACGGGGCACGCGCCGTGCCGGGTATAAGCTGGCTCCCCTTGGCACTGCTGTGGCTTGGCATCGGCTTCCGGGCCACCGTGTTCCTGATCGCGCTTGCTGGCTTCTTTCCGGCTTACCTCAACGCGGCGGCGGGGGCGGCCTCAGTGCCTCCGGTACTCATCAGGGCGGGCCGGATGCTTGGATTCGGGCGGCGGGCCATTTTTTTCCGGGTCGTGATTCCGTCCGCCATGCCGCAGGTGCGGACGGGTTTGCGGGTGGCGCTCGGCATGAGTTTTTCGTATTTGGTACTCGGCGAACTGACAGGCGTTCCGGACGGCCTCGGTGCAATGATTATGGACGCGCGGCTGGCCGGGCGCGTGGAGCTGCTGGTTTCGGGCATCATTTTGATCGCGCTGGTGGGGTGGCTATGCGACGTGTTGCTTATGAGGGCGCTGTCGGCGGTCTCGGTGAGCCTGAGGCGGCAGTGAAGCCTTTTTTCGCCTGTTCCGGAATATGGAAATCCTTCCGCAAGGGCGGTGAATCACGGCTTGTACTGCCCGGCGTATCGGTTGCTATTCCCCGTGGTGGCGTATTGGCCCTGATCGGGACTTCGGGATGTGGCAAGACGACGTTGTTGAATATCCTCGCCGGGTTCGATGCGCCCGACGCGGGCACAGTGACGCTGGAAGGCAGGCCTTGCGGTGGCCCCGGCCCGGATCGGGCGGTAGTGTTTCAGGAGCCCGCGCTGTTCCCGTGGCTGACGGCGCTGGAAAACGTGGAGATCGGACTTGAGGCCGCGGGTATCCCATCCGCCGCTCGGCGTGCGCGGGCTCTCGACATGCTGACACTGACCGGGCTTTCCGGTCGGGAGAATCAGATTCCGGCAGAGCTTTCCGGTGGCCAGAAACAGCGGGTTTCGCTCGCTCGGATATTGGCCCTATCGCCGCCCGTACTGCTCATGGACGAACCGTTCGCCGCTCTGGACGCCATCACGCGTGAACAGATGCAGTTACTGCTGGTGACTTTACATGCGCGTATCGGCATGGGGATCATTCTTGTGACGCACGATGTGGAAGAGGCGTTGCTGCTTGGCGATGAGGTATGCGTTATGGCTCCCGGGCAGGGCATCGTGGCTTCCCGCCGTGTGGAGGTTCCTCGAACTGGTGACGTTACCGATCGGAAACTACTGCGGGAGTTGAAGACGATCTTACGGCAAAGTATGGCAGGGCAGGGTGGTCCTTTGTTGCTGTCATGAAAAGGCACTTAGGGGAAACCCACTCAAATGTATGCCCCAAAAGCCCTCCCGGCACACCACCGAGAGGGCTTTCATTTACCCTTCCCCTTGTACCGGGAGCGTTGTTCGCCGGACAGAGGAAGCTTTTCCCTCATCACGGTTCCGTTCCCCTGTCTCAGCGTGTAATCCCGCGTCAGCCGGGAAAGTGCCGCCTCCGTATGGCTTCCGGTCATTTTTATTTGTCTATGAATCACCCAGCCGGATTTTACCCCGTTCCGCAAGATCATCAACATACTCTAATTCTCGACGGTGAATTTATTTTTTGTGCCTGTACATCCATCGTTTACAGAGCGTCTTTAATCAAGTGAAATAAAGCAGTTTAGTGTGAGAAGTGTACAACAAACACAATTTGCTTTTTGATCGAATGCGGCTATACTGGTCCAGTAGAGTTAGAAAAGCCCTTTTTAATTTCTAGTACTCACTTTTATTGATGCAAGGGGGTAGTCCTATATGGATTTATTCAGCATACCGCATTTGCTCATCGTACTGTTGGTTGTGATGGTGTTGTTCGGCACGAATAGGTTGCCTGAAATCGGGGCGGGGCTCGGCAAGGCTATCAGAAACTTCAAACAGGCCTCCAGCGAGCTGGACGAAGTGGATGCCACCTTCAAAAAAGATGAAAAGGATATTACGAAGTAGGGTGACCAGCCCCTGATATTTTTGATATCTTTTTGTAGCGGATGCCTAAAGACCAGGCGGAGAGGGGACCTTCGTTTTGGCTCTGTGCCTTAGCCTCAGTCCTTATCAAACCCTTTGCCCAAAGCCGTTTTTTGTAAATGGCTACGTTGTGGAGGGAAAATGCATCAACGTAGCACTGCTATGCCTTCATCCTTTGAGCAAGAATTTCGACTTTCGTTGGACGCGATTTCGTGAGTTTGAACCTAAAGTGGAAGGGAGGAGGATTAACACAGTGCGCGATTCGTCGCACCTTTCTTCTTCATATTGGTGCACCATATAAAAGCCCCGGAGATTTCTCCCCGGGGCTTTCTGTCAAGGAAACACCCCCATACGCGTGGGAAAGACTTTTTGAAGGACTCCCTCGTTTCCCAAAGCTTCCGCATGTTGAGTATGAGCACTTCATAACATAACAAGAGATTGCGCAGGCATATGCCCATGCGCCTGAACATATCCGCCGTGTTATTGTCCTTGGGTCGCAAATGGCGATGCGAGTTGGTCCTTTAGAAATGTTCGTATTAAGGCGGTCAGATGTTGGCGTTAACAATAGTCATACACCTGCGTGCTGGCCAAAAGAACAAAGGGGGAGCCTGTTCGGGATATTTCTATCCGGCATGTCCTGATCAACGCATTGAGGGCATGACATAAGGCGGATATGGCACAAGGCAACCGGAGTTACCCATATCATTTATTACGATAAATAAGCCCATCCATTCCATTAGAAAGGCTTAGGGAAAAATCCGTAATCCGCAAGAGGACTGCTCCGTAATAGAGTATATCCTTACCTATTGGTATCACGCCTCTTTGCCGAACTGGGCCATGCGCAGGCCTGTTTCCTTATAATGATCGCGCAGAGCGGTTTCCACATGTTTGACGTCGCGGGAGTAGACGGCCTCGGCCACGGCATGGTGGCGGTCGGCGTATTCCCTTGGCGTGAACATGGTGATCCAGTGCTGATAATAAAGGTACTTGGATATGGTCGCACAGGAGGTGCGGGCCATTTCCACGAGCCGGGTATTGTCACAGGCCATGAAGAGGGTGGCGTGGAACAGCTCGTCGATTTCGGCAAGCTCGTCGAGTTTGGTGGCGTAGCTGATCTTCCCTTCCATCTGCCGGACGACGGATCGGAAGGTTTCCATGTTCGCCTCGGTCCAGAGCGGCAGGGATTCGGCGACGCCCGCCCCTTCGAGGATACCCGCGACGACGTAGCTGTCGTAGATTTCCTTTCCGGTCATCTGCCTGACGTGTTTGCCCTTTTGCGGCTCAGAGGTGATCAGCCCCTCCTGAACGAGCACTTGTAGCGCTTCCCGGATGGGGGCTCGGCTGATCCCGAGCTGTTCAGAGAGGACGGCCTCTTTGACAGGAGCGCCGATTTCCAGCGTGCCTTTACGGATAAGTGAGCGGATATAGCTGGTTACCTGATTACAATATGTTTGCTTCGTAAAATCCATTGATGCTCCGAACAGATGCGGGGCTTGAGAAGAGTTGCCCTATGCGGTTTCGTCATGCGGTTCGCGATAGAGTTCTACGTGGTTTCGGCATGTCGCGCAAGGCTGGGAGTTGTCTTTTGAGAAGCGGTTGCGCACGGTTCATGAGGGGAGGACACTTTGGGGAAATAGGGAAGGACGGAAGCCGTAGGAAAAGGCTCGCGCCGCGGGGCACTGGGAAGGCCGCTTTCGGGGGACGAAGAAGGCCGGAGCCTCTCCGCTGATGTATGCGGAAAGGCTCCGGCCGGGGGGAGCATGGACTCAATAAAAGGCGGTTAGGCGCGGAAGGTGGACAGGTAGGCATACAGCGCCGGGGAGCCGCCGGTGTGGAGGAACAGCACGTTGGAGCCCTTGGGGAAGTATCCCTTGCGGGCCAGATCGATAAGGCCGGACATGGCCTTGCCGGAGTAGACGGGGTCGAGCAGGATGCCTTCCGTGCGGGCGAGCATTTTGACGGCCTCGACCATGGCGTCGGTGGGCAGGGAGTAGCCGGGGCCCACGTAGTCGTCGAAGGCTACGACTTTTTCGGCGGGCACACGGGCTTCGGCACCGATATATTCGAGGGTTTCATTGGCGAGGTTGAGGACGGCGGCCTCCTGAACGGGCTTCTTGCGGTTGACGCCGATGCCGGTGACCGGGATGCCCGCGTTGTTGCCGACCATGCCCGCGATGATGCCCGCGTGTGTGCCCGCGCTGCCGCTCGGGACAACCATGTGGTCAATGGCGAGGCCGCGGTCGAAGAGCTGGCGCAGAACTTCCTCGGCGCAGCTCACATAGCCGAGAGCGCCGATTTTGTTGGAAGCGCCGCCGGGCACAATATAGGGCTTTTTGCCTTCGGCACGCAGCTTTTCGGCGAGCTTTTCCATTTCGCCGAGCATGTTGGAGCCGCCGGGGACCACAGTGACGGACTTCACGCCGAGAAGCTGGAACAGGAAGTTGTTGCCCGAGGCTTCGGGGTTGTAGCTGTCCTTCACGCGTTCTTCAAGGACGAGGTGGCAGTCGAGGCCTTCCTTGACGGCCCAGGCGAGGGTCAGGCGGCAATGGTTGGACTGCACGGCGCCGCAGGTGATGATGGTGTCCGCGCCCTGATTGATCGCGTCGGCCATGCTGAAGTCGAGCTTACGGGTCTTGTTGCCTCCGGCGGTGCCGGGAAGCAGGTCATCGCGCTTGATGTAGATGTTGATGTCCGCGCCGAGAGCTTTGGAGAAGTTGGGAAGCGCTTCCAGAGGCGTAGGTTCGGTCACATAGCCGCGACGGGGAAACTTGGCGAGATTCATAATGGTCTCCTGTGGGTATGAAGTGCTGCTGCCGCAGCGTTCCTTGATGTATTTTTCTAAATGTCGACATTCGACAATTTGGTTGTGCCACCGGCTCTCCATCTTGTCAAGAGCCTTTCTCCGAGAAAATCTTCTTGTCCTATTTTCTGTTATTCCAAAAAGTTACAGTATAATCCAGAGAATGGTGCAGCCGTGCTGGGCACGGGGGCACGTACCGGGCGATTCCGCCGAAAGAGGAACCGGAAAGAGAGCCGGTTCTCGGGGCGGGTTCGCGTTTTCTTTTCCTCCGCGTCGTCCTGGGCCGGAAGAGACGTAAGCCGGGCCGCAAACGGCGGAGACAGTGTTTCATTTACTCCGTACGTTGGTGGGGCCGGGGGGGGCTGGAATCAGACGACGGCGAGCACTTCGATTTCAACCAGCCCGCCGAGGGGCAATTCCTTGACCGCCACGCAGGAACGGGCGGGAGGATTCTCGGCGAATACTTTGGAGTATTCCGCGTTGACCAACGGGAAATCCGCCATGTTGGTAATGAACACGGTGGTTTTGACCACGTTTTCGATGCCCGCCCCGGCTGCGGCGAGAAGGGCCCGGATGTTCTTCAGGCTCTGTTCCGTCTGGGCCGCGACACCTTCGGGGAGCTTGCCCGTGGCGGGATCGATGCCGAGCTGTCCGGAGCAGTACAGGGCCTCGCCGGAGCGGACGGCTTGGGAGTAAGGGCCGATGGCTGCGGGCGCATCGGCGGTGGAGAGGATGGTTTTCATAGTGTTTTCCTTTGGCTTCCTATGAATATGGACGGCGTGGGTTGCGCCGGTTGGGGCGGTCAGCGGAGCTTTTCGGGGGCGAAGGCCCTGACCAGCTCCCGTGCGAGGACGTCGGTGGCATCGATGAGCGGGACGCCGCCGAGTTCCTTTTCGGGGAGCGCGAGCGGGATCTCGGTGCAGCCGAGGATGATCGCGTCGGCGTTTCCGGCAAGGCGGCGGGCTTCATCCAGAAGATCGGCGCGGGCGCGCTCTGTGACCGGATTCCGGGCCTTGATGCCGTACTCGCGGTTGCTGATGGCCTCCTGTACCCGGGCGCAGCCGTCCGGGGCGGGATGCAGGGCCTCCAGACCGGCGCGTTCGAGGCTGTCCTGATAGAGCCGGGTTTCCAACGTCGCCAGCGTGCTCAGGATGCCGACACGCGCGCCTTCCCCGCAGCGTTGCCGCACATGGCGGACCACGGCGTCGATCATGTGCACGAAGCGCACGGGCCGCCCGGTCGCGTTGAGCTTTTCGAGGGCCGCGTCCAATATCCTCGGGCTGTGGGCAGTGTTGCAGGGCATACCGATGACGGTCGCTCCGGCCCGCGCCAGTTCCGCCATGATGTCCCCTATGGCCTCGCCGGGATTGTCCGCCGTCTTGCCGAGCAGGAAGGCCGGGCGCTCCCCGATCCGGTCGGGGAAGGAATAGAGCATGACCGGCAAGTGTTCTTGATCCGCCTCGGCTCTGGTGTGGTCAAAGAGCTTGCGCGTCAGATCAAGCCCCGCATGGGGCCCGACGCCGCCGACGATGCCGATCCGTTCATCCTGTCGCATGGTTGTCTCCGGTTCCCGCCGCGGAAGGGAATTTTCCGCGGCGTTCGCCGCCCGGGAAGGTTTCCGGGCGGGTTATTCGGCCGCAGCGAGCCGTTCGCCGCGTTCGGGGTCGAAATCGCTTTCCAGCTTTGAAACAAACAGGGCGCCCGTGGCGTCGCCAAGCACGTTGATGGTGGTGCGGGCCATGTCCATGATGCGGTCGACGCCGGCGACGAGAGCGATGGCTTCCAGCGGGATGCCCACCTGCGTGAAGACCATCGTGATCATGATGAGGGCCGCGCCGGGCACGCCCATGGAGCCGATGGAGGCGAGGACGGCGAGCAGGATGACGGTGAGCTGCCTATCGAGCGGCATGGGGATGCCGTAGACCTCGGCGGCGAAGATGGCGGCGATGCCCATGTAGATGGCCGCGCCGTCCATATTGATGGTGTTGCCGAGCGGGATGGAGAAGGAAGACACGGACCGGGACGCGCCGAGCTTCTGAACGCTGAGGAGCGTGGTGGAGAGGGCGGCGGCGCTGGAGCAGGTGGTGAAGGCGATCATCATCGGGGAGGCGAGGCCCTTGAGGAAGCGGCTGGGGGTAAGGCCCGTGATCTTCACGCATGGGAGATAGACGATGAGGATCTGAAGGATGCAGGCGAGATACATGACGAGCACGAGCTTGATGAGCGGCAGAAGCACGCTGAGGCCGTGCATACTTACGGTGTAGGCCATGAGGCCGAACACGCCGATGGGCGCGTAGAGCATGACGAAGCCCGTGACCTTGATCATGACGTCGGCCGCGCCGTCGAAGAAGTGGAGCACCTGCTTGCCCTTGTCGCCGATGACGCTGAGGCCGAAGCCGAAGAGCAGGGCGAAGAAGATGATCTGGAGCATGTTGCCCTTGGAGAGGGCCTCAATGGGGTTGATCGGGACGATGTTCAGGAACACGTCGACGAGCGTGGGCGGGGCGACATCCTTGGCCTTGAGGCCTTCCGTGGAAATGGACAGCCCGCTGCCGGGCTGGAAGATGTTGGCGAGCACGAGGCCGATGACCACGGCGACGGCCGTGGTAACGAGGTAATAGGCCAGCGTCTTGCCTGCTACGCGCCCGAGCTTGCTTACGTCGCCGACGCTGGCCGCACCCGCGACGAGGGTGGTCAGCACGAGCGGCACCACGACCATGCGCACCAGATTGATGAACAACTGGCCTACGGGCTTGTACCATGAGGGATCAAGCCCCATCGCTGGGGTCAATGCCCCGGCGGCGATGCCGAGAACCATACCGATAGCCATCTGCGTTGGCAGACTCATCCGGGAACCCTTCATATGCTTCCTCCGTCTTTTCCCGCAGGATTGCGGGCTTGTTTGCCGAACCGCAACGCTTGAGAGCGTGCTTTGCGGTGTCTTTCCTCGTAGTCTCTTGTCGATTGTATAAATGTCGACAATCGTTCATTCCGTTTTTCACATAAGAGTCAGGCTGTGTCAATACGGTGGACGGTTTTTTTCATAAACTTTTTTTAGTATAATTAACTTATACTGTAATAAGCACTATCAACAAAAAATATTTTGTACATTAAAAACTACATATAATTTATTTATAATTAGTAAATCTCCTTTAAAGAAGCTTA
>ERZ836760.2517-NODE-2517-length-14381-cov-4.406603_pt1 | contig 14381 bp, 11 predicted proteins | sample MGYA00519941_ERZ836760 | MGnify/ENA primary metagenome ERZ836760 (study PRJEB31850, sample SAMEA3708807) | human gut metagenome | biome: human gut; feature: human-associated habitat; material: faeces | place: China | collected 2014 ... | reverse complement strand
CGTCCTGTTTTGCTCGAGGAGCATCTGAATCGTCTAGACAAGGCCTTGCGCTTTCTCTGCATTGATGTGCCCAAGGAGCGTGTACTCGAGCGCGTACGGCAGGCTCTTGATTCTCGGCCAGTCGATGCGCCGGAGCGACAGGCATTGAAAGTCACGGTCACGTCTCATAATCTCGTGGTGGCCTTGCGCTCCAACACGTATGTCGGAGAGGATTATCGCAAGGGGTTTTCCTGCAGCGTAAGTTCTGTGCGCCGCAACGAGACTTCTCCGTTTACTTTTCACAAAACGCTGAACTATGCCGATTGCGTCTATGAAAGGCGTAGGGCTCGCGAACAATGTATAGACGAGCCTCTGTTCTGTAATATCCAAGGCCATCTCTGCGAAGGGGCAACTACGAATCTGTTCATCGTTCGCGACGGTCGAGTTATAACGCCCTCAGTTGCGGAGGGTATTCTTCCCGGCATCATGCGGGGCTTTGTGATGGAACACGCAGATGTTGAGGAGGCTGTCGTCACCGTGGATGATGCAATATCGGCAGACGAAATGTTCGTCACTAATTCTTTGCTGGGAATCATGCCGGTTTCGCGTTTTTGCAACCACGGTTACGAGAGTAGAACGAAGGCGCATGAGCTTTCGGTTATATATCGCGACATGGTGCGAAACTTGTGAGCAATAAGTCGCCAAACGCAGTGGCTACTGTTTCTTTCCTCTTGGGCTGGTGGCTTGCATGGTCGATGTATCGTTTTGCTCAATGGTCGCATGGATAGATGATTGGTGGCAAGATTTTTCCTGTTTCCATACAGGCTGTAGTTCACGTCTCTGTTGGCAGCCTTTGTGCAAGGACCGCTCGGTGGAACACCGTTACGCTGCTCTATGCTAGGAGAATTATGGCGAAAAATAGCCACAAACTTTGCAAGGGATAGGCATTCTTTAGAGCGGCTTAATGGCTGCGACTGCTGTTTTTGACCATGAAGAGGATGGAAGAAAGATGTGGTAAAACAAAAAATCCATCATACAAAAAGTTCTAGGAATCAGCACGAGGGGCATGGTATTTTCGTGTGCGTGCTTTGCGGCAACGGCAAGAATCGCCATCACTCGCGTTAAGGCTTGCGAGCTGAATCTCGATTTGGTACTGCGAAAGGCCAGCATCGACTATGTTCCTGTTGACGAGGGCATGGAGTGCCTCGGCATTGCAATTTCGCTGACGCTCGTGGTTAGCTTGCATCTGCAGCGCCCATTGCGAGGCTACTGCCGTCGCCAACATATTTTCCTGACGTCAACACTCTGAGCGCGATCTCTGGGGATGATGCTCGAAACACGATGTTGACATGCGTATCGTTATGGTCTTCATTGGCAATGCGTTTGCCAGTATGTTAAGAGCTTTTAGAGGCTCGTTCGAGGTTTCTAAGTTCTCTCCACTTCAAAATGCAAAGATTGCCAGAATTTGTGAAGAACGAGGTAGGCCTCCTTGAGGTTTACCTCGTTCTTAGGCGACTTGAAATGGGGGCAGCAGCGTCGATGATGCGCAGGGTGGTCTGACTGAGTCGTTTCGTGCATTAGTGCGGAAGCTGTTTTAACACTTGTTTTCGGTTTTGATCGGGGCTTGCTGCTTTGCGCCTAGATCAACCATAACATCCATAAGGTGTCGTACCGCCTCGTCACGACTGATGGTGCCAATTAGCAGATTTTCGTCTATGACGGGAATTTTCTTGATTTTGCGTTTACTGAGGACTGCGAACACTTCGTCTATAGTGGCATTCGATTCTACCGAAATCACGTTTTTCGTTGCAATATCTTTTACCTGCAGCTGCATGAGTGCGCTGCATCGTTCGGCAAATGTTTTAGTATCCTGTATTTCGCGTACTTCGTACGTTGCGTCGACCGTGAGTGCAGTATGCGCGCCCGTGAAGCTAAGCAGGTCGCCGTCGGTTACGAATCCCGTTACGCGCCTTTCAGATCCCAGTACGGGAACACCGTTGATTTTATTGGCAACCAGGAGTTCAACAAGATCGGATACAGGTGCGTTTTCCGAGATAAACAAAGGGTTTCTGTCTATCAGAACCTCAATTGGGGAAGGCGATTTCGAAGCTGCATTTTCGTTGTTTGCTCGAGTTCGCACGAATATGAACGAAAGAGCCAAGCAGACGGCGGCCAAGCCGAAGCCAACCCAGTTCGTCATCTGGAAAGCCGCAATGGACGTTTCGTTCGCCTGGACGGCTCCGCCTGCGAACAGCGAGAGCAGCACCGCCATGACGGCAGACCCCATAGCGCCGATTATTTGCTTGAGGGTGTTGTTTACCGCAGCAGCGTCTTCTACTAGATCATCTACGGCTTCGAGAGACCATGTCGTCAAGACCTGCATCGAAAGGCCAATGCCCACGCCGCGCAGCACTTGGAAGAACATGATAGCCCAAACGGGTGTTTCGAAATCAAAGAATGCCATACCGGCAAGTCCCGCACAAAGAACTGCGCTACTAACCAAGGTCAAACGTCGTACGCCCACTTTTTCTGCGAGAACTCCGCCTAACAAGCTGCACACTGCCATCGCAATGGCTGACGGAAGCGAGAGCATGCCGGAAAGTGTTGCAGAATACCCACACATGCTTTGTGCGTAAATGGGAACAACTAACGTGACTCCCAAGTTGACAAAGTTCATAAGAGCGTTGATGAGCGTTCCCATGTTGAAGCGCTGATTTTTGAATACTGTTAAGTTCAAAAAAGGATGTGAAAGCCTATTCTGGCGACGAACAAACAGGACGGCAGTCAACACGCCGATCGCGAGAGGCGCCCATACGAATAGGCTCGTCACGCCAAATGAACTTATATTGGAAAACGAGACGATAATGCCCACGCAGAGTATGGCCGATTGTGCAAGAGAGACGAAATCAAGAGCGCTCTTTTCGCTGTCTGTAAGGTTGCGTGCGACTATGAAAGCCACTACGGTCATAACGCAACTTGCAACAGCCAGCATGGCGAACACGAAACGCCAGCCGTGCGAGTCTATCAGCACGCCGCCTAGCGTTGGCCCTATGGTGGGTGCTACGCAGATAACCAATCCAACAACGCCCATGGCAAGCTGCCAGCGATGTTGCGGGAGCACCTTGAAAATGGCAATTTGGAGGTAAGGGTATAAAACTCCTGTACCGGCTGCTTGCAATACGCGTGCTAATACGAGCATTGCAAAGCTTTGCGCGAAAAAACCCGCTACCGAACCGACGGTAAGCAGTACGAGAGAGCTGAGAAGAACCTGACGGGTTGTGAACCGATGGGTAATGTAGGCAGTGGGGGGAATCATGACTGCCAAGACGATCGAGTAAGAGGTGGACGCCCATTGCGCCATACCGGAGTCTACGCCAAATTCGTCCATGAAAATAGGCAATCCAGTAGCGAAGATGGTTTGGGCTAAATATCCCATTATGCTTACGCATAGCAAAACCGCCAAAGTGGCCATGAAACGAGGCTGAACTTTTTGATGCATGTAGTGAGCTTCTCCTTTCGGCAGTAATGGCGCCTTCTAGGGCGCCATCAACAAGTCGTAACATTGACATTTGTTAGACTTTATCGGATGCTTTCTCCCGCGTCAAAGCACGCAGTGTCACTAACCTGACAAAGAAATCCGTCATGTATTCTGGAAAAAATCCATCGGCGCTCAAATCTCAACATGCATTAGCTTGGGCGTTATACGAGCTTATGAAATCTAGACCTTATCAAAAGATCACCATTACGGGGCTTTGCGCGCAAGCTGGAGTATCGCGGCAGACCTTCTACCAGCTTTTTAATGGAAAAGACGAGGTGATACGCATGTTCTTGCGCATCAAGCTAAGGCGTGGGTTCGAGAACATCGACAAGCGTGAAATCGTAGATTTGTCCGATGTCGTTCGCGATCTGCTGCTTCCGTTCGAACGAGATCGCACGTTTCTTTGCATGCTGTATCGTAACGGCCTTGATGCGCTCGTATATGATGAACTTCTGTGTGCTATTTCTCTCGCAACGGAGAAAGTGCAAGGAAAGCACCCTCGACGTACGCGCGGATATGCCGATGCCTTTCTCGCGGGTGGGTTGACGAACCTGCTTCTTGCTTGGGTTGTGGACGACGATCCTCTTTCCGATGGTGCTGTCGCGGACATCATCTCCGACATTCTCCAAGGGCGTTACTATACTGATCCCATTATTTGATAACAACCCGTCATATGAACAAATGCATCGTACGAGTTTCGAGTCTTTCTACGGAGGTCTAAGGTCGTTCGAGACGATGGGAGCCATGATGTCCCCGATGCTGTGTCGTTTGTCGAAGTGTGATAGATTGGCCTTTCCGCGCACGCCATTCGAAAGCGAGGGATCTATGGAGCCGAACGAAGGACAGCACGCTGCTCGTAACGCACGACCCAGGCACTCTATTGGGCGCACGATCGCAAGCGTTCTCTTGTGGGCGTTGACGGCCTTCCTCGTCGTCGGCATGGCTTCGCGGTACGCGCCCTCCGTCCTCAGCAACGGGCGGCTCATTCCCGAAGTGGCGGCGTTCGTTCCGTGGTTCGCCGTCCCGAGCGCGGTCGTGCTTCTTCTTGCGGCGTTCACCAGGCGAAAAGCTCTCTCGGTGCTTACGGCGCTCTGCCTGGTCTGCCAGGTTTTCTGGCACGTAGGGTTCTTCCTGCCCGCTTCGCGCATAGCGCCGAAGGCGGTGGAGCCCGTTCCCGTTCAGACGTCTGCCGATACCGTCATGCGCATCATGACCCTCAACACCAAGAACGGCTTGGCCGATGCCGATCAGATCGTCTCGATCGTGCGCGACCAGCGCGTCGAGGTCCTTGCGCTCCAGGAAGTCAGCGCCTCGCTGATGGAGCGGCTTGCCGCGGCCGGCATCGACGAACTGCTTCCGTCTCACGTGTTCGGCGAGCCCGGCCCCTACGACAACGGCGGCGTGAACGTCCTCTACGCGCTCGCTCCCATGAGCGACGCGTCTTCGAGCATTCTGCCCATCACGGGGTCTGCCGCCCCCGCCGCCACGGTAACCGCCGGGTCGCATACGGTGCGCCTGGTCAGCACGCACCCCACGTCGCCCAAGTCGGGCACGCGGGGTTTCTGGAACGAAAGCCTGCGCAACTTGAGCTCGCTTCGCCAGTACGACGACGAATACCTGATCATGGGCGACTTCAACTCCACATGGGATCATTCGCGCTATCGAAAAATGCTCGGCGACACGCTGGTGGACGCCTCGCAGCAAGCGGGGGAGGGCTTCCACATGACGTACCCGTCCGAGCCGGATTACGCCATGTTCCCGGTACCTCCCATGATCGAGATCGACCACATCGTCTATTCTAGGAACAGCGGCATGTCCGTTGGCTCCCTGCAGACCGTCAACGTGAGCGGCACCGACCACCTGGCCTTGCTGGGCACGTGGACCGTGTCGTAGCCAAGCGCGCTCGCCTGTCTTTCGGTCGTGGAAGCCCTCGGCGTACCGGAAGCTGGTTTGCCATGGAGGCCGACCCATTCGCGGTACAAAATCACGGGTCTGCGCTGCTGGATCTGCTCATCGCCTGCATTCGTTTTGTGCGCTTGCATCAACGAGCCAGCTCACCGAGATGCAGCGGATTCGACAGTTGTCGAAAGCCCTTGCCCAAGAGCGCAGACCGGGGATTTTGTACCTAAGCACCGACTTCTCCGTGCTAGACCAGCATTGACACGGCTCGGGTGAAGGCGCAGCGAAAACGCCCCAGTGGCGAACCGCGACGTCGGGCTCGCGGTTGTCGTCATCATGATCGCCAAACCGCTCCCTACTCCTCGTAAGGAGTCAGCACTACCTTCAGGCAACCGTCTTCGTGAGCCTCGAACGCGCGGTACGCCTCAAGCGCCTCGTTCAGCGGGAAGCGCTTCGAGATCAAAATCCCGGTGTCCAACCGCCCCGCAGCGATCAAGTTCATCACGCGGTCAAGGCAATGCGCGTCAACGCCGCCGGTCTTGAACACCAGGTTCTTGCCGTACATGCGGGGAAGGGGCAGCACCTGGTCCTCCTCGTACAGCGCCATGACCGACACTACGGCGTTGGGCCTGGCCACGCGCCAGGCAAGCTCGAACGTTCCCGATGCGCCGGCGCACTCGATGACGGCGTCCGCGCCGCGCCCTTCGGTCAACGCGCGCACGGCTTGCTCGGGGTCCGTTGCTGCGTCGGCGGGGTCGATCGCCGCATCCGCCAACCCGCGCTCCATGGCCAGCGTCCTGCGTTCGGCATCCACTTCCAACGCGATCACCTGCGCGGCGCCGTAAAGCCGCGCGCACATCATGGCGCACAGCCCCACCGGTCCGGCTCCTATGACCGCCACCGTGTCGCCCGGCTCGATCTCGGCTATTTCGGATCCGAAATAGCCCGTGGCCAAAATGTCTCCCAGAAACAGCGCGTCTTCGTCGGTCACGTTGTCGGGGATAGGTGTGCAGCCGTTGTCCGCGAACGGAACGCGCACGTACTCGGCCTGGCAGCCATCGATGCGGCATCCCAGCTCCCAGCCGCCTCGTTCGCAATTGTTCACGTAGCCGCGCTTGCAGAAGAAGCACTCTCCGCAAAACGTCTCCACGTTCACGGCCACGCGGTCTCCGGGCTTCACGCGCGCAACGTTCGCGCCCGCCGATTCCACTACGCCCACGAATTCGTGCCCCAGCACGGTGCCGGGCACGGCCCGCGGTACCGCATGGTGGAGTATGTGCAGGTCGCTCGTGCAAATGCTCGATCGCGTAACGCGCACCACGGCATCGGTGGCCGCCTCTACGCGCGGTCGGGGCCGATCGGCCAGCTGTAGTCTCTCGCCGTCCCAAACGACGGCTTTCATAGTTTTCGCGGGGCGGGGAAGAGGTTGGTTCGTCATACGTGCTCCTTCGGGGCGGCGGTTTGAAAACAGCGGGGTCAGATCGAAAGCGACAGCCCGTCGGTGGCGGGCTTCACGCGACCGTCGTACTGCTCGAGGTAGTTCTCCAGCTCTTCAAGCGTGACGGGCTCGTCGTAGTGCATGGCCAAATGCGTGAGGTACAGCGTCTTGGCGCCAAGCCCCAACCCCTCTTCGATGCACTCCTGCACGCTGTGGTGGTCGTCGGGCGACCAGTTTCGCTTCCAGAACGTGGCGTCCATGGCCATGATGTCCACACCTCTCACGCGCTCGGCCGTTTCAGGGGGCAGCTTGCCGGTGTCCGACGCGTAGAGCAGGCGGGTCTCCTCGGTTTCGATAAGGTATCCGTACGTGCCGGGCGCGTGCGTCACCGGCAGGGCCGTGTAGCGCGCGCCGTCCAGCTCGATGGTGTCGTAGAGGGCGCGGAAATGGGCTTTCACCTTTTCGACCACGGCGAACTTGGCGTTGTCCGGGCAGGGGATGTTGATTTCGCGGGTGGCGAAGGACGCGGGCCAGCCGGGGAGTTCGGTCATGGGCTTGTCCTGCGCCGAGAAGAGGGCGACAAACCGGGCCGAGCCATAGATGGCGTCGTCAAAGCCGTACCAGTTGTCGGCAAAGAACATGTGGCCGGACATTTCACCGGCGAGCGGAGCGCCGACTTCCTGCATCTTGGCCTTGATGATGGAGTGCCCGGTGGTCCACATCATGGGGGTGCCGCCGTGCGCCTTGATGTCGTTGAAAAGGCGGCTGGAGCACTTCACGTCCGCGATGACCGTGGAGCCGGGCTTGCGGGTCAGCAGCTCACGGGCGTAGAGGGACAGGACTTCGTCGCCGAAAAGCAGGCGCCCGTCGGGATCGACGATGCCGAGGCGGTCGGCGTCACCATCCAGCCCGATGCCGAGATCGGCCTTTTCTTCCTTCACGCGGGCCATGAGCGCCTGCATGTTGGCCTCTACGACGGGATCGGGGTGGTGGTTGGGGAAATCGCCGTCCGGCTCGCAGAACATGGGGATGACCGTTGCGCCGAGTTTGGTGAGGATGTCCGCGCAGATTTCGCCGCCCGCGCCGTTGCCGCCGTCGAGCACCACTTTGACCGGGCGGGCCAGCTTGAAGCGGCTGAGGATATCTTGCTTGTACGTGGGGATGATGTCGATGCGCGAAGCCGTCCCCGTGCCCTCGGCGAAGGCGCCTTCCTCAAAAATGGCCTTGATCTTTTGGATTTCTTCGCCGTGAATGGTGGACTGTCCGGCCCATACCTTGAACCCGTTGTATTCCGGCGGGTTGTGGCTGGCGGTGATCATGACGCCGCCCTGCCGGTTGAGGTGCTTGACCGCAAAATAGAGCGCGGGGGTGGGAACCATGCCGATGCTGATCACATCGGTCCCGGTGGACAGGATGCCCTCCACAAGCGCGTCGTGATACGCGGGCGAGGAGTGGCGGCAGTCATAGCCGATGACCGCGCTGCTGATGCCCCTGCCGGCCAGATAGGTGCCGCAGGCTTTCCCGAGATGGGTTACCCATTCGGCGTTGAAATCCTTGTCCACGACGCCGCGAATATCATAAGCGCGAAATACGTTGCCTGCGTTCATTTTTTTCCTCCGGATGTGCCCGTTGCCCGTTGTAAGGCGTGCAAAGTGTGTACGGCATGTTAGAAAAAGAGAGGCGTTGAGTGCATAAAGAACCGTATCGGCCGGTTTTCATATGATGCGGCCTTGATGCGTTTGAGATTGGAGTGGCCGCAGCCCTTGTTATAGCAGACACCCCCTCCGCCCGCAAATGAGAAGGAAAAAGGCTTGGCGGACGGCAACAGGATAATGCGTGCCTTCTGGTCGTTAGAACGGCGAAAGTCGCGTTCTTGGAAGAAAAAAACTAAATGAACTTGACCGTCTGTGCAGGATGACCTATATTTTGTAAACTCTGAATCCATTTGGCAGGCAATCCCGGAACGGACGGATCCCGCCTGCGCCCGGATGGATTTGCCCCCCTCCGAAGGGGACGTGCGATGCCCGGCCTGTGCCGGTGCGCCCCGCATGTTCCGGCACGGAGGAGTTTTTCTGGCCATATAAGGAATCTTGATGAACTGGGACTGGGACAAGCTCCAAGAGAAACGGCAGAGGCAGAACTGGGGTAACAGCAATAACAACAATAATAACAATAAGAACGACGAAGAGCCGCCTTTCGGCAGTGGGAGCGGCAACGGCGGCGGCAAGGGGCCGGACTACGAGAAGTTCTCCGACGCCTTCAAGCGCCTGCCCCATCTTTCCGCGCCCGCCGGCGGCAAGGTCAAGTGGATCCTTGTCGCGCTCGTCGCCGTATGGCTGCTTTCCGGCATCTATATCGTCAATCCCGATGAAGAGGGCGTTGTCCTGCGCTTCGGCAAATACGACCGCACGGTCGGAGCCGGCCCGCATTACGCGCTGCCCTTTCCCATAGAAACCGTCTACAAGCCCAAAGTCACGCAAGTCCAGCGTGTGGAAGTGGGCTTCCGCTCCGTAGGGCAGGGCCGCACTTTCCAGCAGGGGGCGAACCGTTCCCTGCCCGAAGAGTCCGGTATGCTCACGGGCGACGAAAACATCGTCAACGTACAGTTCAGCGTCCAGTACCAGATCAAGAATCCGGTGGAATATCTGTTCAATGTGACGGATCAGGCCGCCGTGGTCAAAAACGCCGCGGAAGCCGCCATGCGCGAAGTCATCGGCAACAGCCTCATCGACTCCGCGCTGACGGACGGCAAGCTCCAGATCCAGACGGAAGCCACGCAGCTTCTGCAGGAAATCCTCGACCGTTACAAGGTCGGCGTGCGCGTCATAGCTGTCCAGCTTCAGGACGTCCACCCGCCCAAGGAAGTCAGCGACGCCTTCAAGGACGTCGCCAGCGCCCGCGAGGACAAGAGCCGCATCATCAACGAAGCCGAAGCCTACCGCAACGAGCTCATCCCCAAGGCGCGCGGCCTCGCCGCCGAGGTGGAGAACCAGGCGCAGGCCTACAAGGAAACCCGTATCCGCAACGCCGAGGGCGAAGCCAACCGCTTCCTCGCGCTCCTCAAGGAGTACGAGCAGGCCAAGGACGTCACGAAGCAGCGCATGTATCTTGAAACTATGGAAGAAATTCTCAGCCGTCCCGGCATGGAAAAGCTCGTTCTCCCGAAGGACGCCGCCGATCGCGTGCTGCCGCTGTTGCCGCTCATGCAATCCGCCCCGTCCGCCGGGAAGATTGCGCCCCAAGAACAACCTTCCGGGACCCAGCTTCCGGAAGCAACCCTGAGCAGACCGAGGGGGAATAACTGATGGAAAAGCGTTTTCCCTTTCTGATCGGCCTGATCATCATTCTGGTTCTGATCGGTTCCCAGAGCATCTTTATCGTCAATCAGACGGAAAAGGCGCTGGTGATCCAGCTCGGCGATCCCGTGGACAAGGTGTTCGGGCCGGGCCTGCATTTCAAGATTCCGCTTATCCAAACCGTCGTGCGTTTCGACGCGCGCGTATTAGATTATGAGGCAAGGGCCGCAGAGGCCTTGACCAGCGATAAAAAGGCTATAGTTCTCGATAACTACGCTCGCTGGCGGATCATCGATCCCTTGCAGTTCTACAGATCGGTGCGCACGATCCCGGGAGCCCAGGCCCGTCTTGACGACGTGGTGTACTCCCAGTTGCGCGCCCAGGTTGGTCGGCACAGCCTGACCGAGGTCGTCTCGAGCAAACGCAGCGGTATCATGGCCGACGTGACCCGCCGCGCTTCGGACATCATGAAAGAGTATGGTATTGAAGTTGTTGACGTGCGCATCAAGCGCACCGACCTGCCCGCCGAAAACCAGCGGGCCATTTTCGGAAGGATGCGGGCCGAACGCGAGCGCCAGGCCAAGCAGTACCGCTCCGAAGGTGTCGAAGAAGCGACAAAACTCCGTTCCGAAGCAGACAGGGAACGGGCAGTTATACTGGCAGAGGCCAACCGCCGTTCATCCGTCATCCGTGGTGAGGGCGATGCGACGGCGGCACGGGTTTTTGCGGAAGCTTTTTCCCGCGCCCCGGACTTCTATAAGTTTCAGCGCGGGCTTGAAGCGCTCAAGAAGGGCTTTGAGCAAAATTCCCGCATTGTGATTACGAACGATGACCCTTTCCTCGCCCCCATCAGATAACCCCGGGGGTATGGAGTTTTTCAATGACGTTTTTTCAGGAAGTTTATGACCGCATCCGTTGTGCGACGAATGCCAGAACCCAAACGGAACTGGCCGCCGTGCTTGAAATACGGCAGTCAAGCATTTCGGATGCGAAGCGTCGGAATTCGATCCCTTCCGACTGGTACATGAAACTGTTCGAAAAGTTCGGGCTCAACCCCGATTGGATCAAGAGCGGCACCGGCCCGATGTTCCTGAAGATCGATCAGGTATACACGCCGGTCGAAGGCCCGCCGGAAGGGTTCCACGAGGAACCGGCCCACTATGCGGACCCCAACGCCATCAGCACGCTGACTAAGGTCTATTCGACGCAATGCGCGTATGAAGAGGGGCATCCCGCCCCGGATTTGCAGACTTCGGGCAAGATTGCCCTGCCGCAGTCCTATGTCAATGCGCAGACGCTCGTGTTTCATATCGAATCGGATTCGTTTTCCCCGCTGGTCCGCCGCGGGGCTTATGTCGGGGTGGATACTTCGCGTACGCACCCCATTTCCGGCGAAGTGTACGCCGTATACATGCCGCATGAGGGCGTGGCGCTTAAGCGCCTGTTCCTCGACGGCGATCATGACCGTTTCATCCTGAGGACGGAACAGCCCGCCCACCCCGGCGTGGCGTTGCTCCCTCAGGACTGCCCGGGGCGTATCCTCGGCAGGGTGTCCTGGGTGTTGCAGAATGTGTAAAGCATAACCGGGGGAGGGCGCTTTTTGAAAGGAGCGTCCTCCCCCGGACCCCCACCCGCAAAACTTCACGTTTATCGAATCCCTGTTCGCGGCTTTCCCTGTTGGTCTTTTGGGCCTGTGGAGAGGCCGGGAGCAGGGATTTTATGGACTGGGAGGATTGGAGGGGCGGATAACGTTTAGAAAGACGTGGTGAGCCGTCTTTTTTGAAGAGGGTCGTTTCCCTATTCAATGCAAAAACAGGAGAGTGTTTTGGAGAGTTCCGTGATGCGGCGTACTTTGAGCGCCGTTTTGCTTTTGCTGGCGTTGGCTGGAGCGGGGTGCGCGCAGAACCGGATCGTGTACGCGCAATCCGGCGTGCAAGTGCAGCCGCCTCAATATCCGTCCTATCAGGGTTCGTACACAAACGGCGCGATCCCCTCGGCATGGCTGCCCCTGTACCAGCGCTTGCGTGCCGACGGTCTGGACGGCCCGGATTTGCCGGTGCTCTTCGCCTCAATGGGCATGCCGTCGCAGGACCCCATGGGCCGCAAGATCAAGGAGCTGTACACCAAGGCCTTCGCTCCCAAGCCGAAACCCACGCCGCCGTCCTCAAAGCCCACAACGCCCGCCCGGCCCAAGCCGCTGGTCTATCCCGGCGTGATCACCGCCGGGAACGTGGAGAAATGCCGGGCCTTCCTTGAGGCCAACAAGCCGGCCTTCGATTATGCCGAACGGACGTTCGGCGTGCCGCGCCAGATTTCCGTGTCGCTCCTGTTCGTGGAAACCCGCCTCGGCACGTTCTTGGGCAAGGAGAAGGCGTTCTACACGCTGGCGAGCATGGCCTCATCCCGGCGGCCCGAGGCCATTTCCACGTATGTGGCGCAGCTTCCCGGCTCCACAGCGGCCGATCGCCAAAGCTGGATTCAGCAGCGTATGGAGCAGCGTTCGGACTGGGCCTACAAGGAACTGGTCGCTCTGCTCAAGAATATCCGCTCGTCCGGCGAGGACGCGCTGGCCATGCCGGGCTCCATTTACGGGGCTATCGGGCTGTGCCAGTTCATGCCCACGAATATCAGCCACTACGGAGCCGACGGCAACGGGGACGGCGTGGTGAACCTGTTTACCGTGCCCGACGCCGTGGCGAGCCTCGCCAACTACCTCGCGCAGCACGGCTGGAACAAGGCCGCGACCCGCGCCCAGAAGCAGAAGGTCATCAAGACCTATAACCGTATAGATATCTACGCCAATACGATTCTCGGCCTTGCGGAGGCGCAGGGATACGTGGCGGAGTAAGTTTCCCTCCTCCGTCCAAACGGGGGAGGGTTTTCGTTTCGTCCTTCACGGAATTGTATCCGTCCGTTCGCCAAGGCGTCACGGAAGCGGCGTATCAGTTGGGCCTGTCTCTAGACGGGCCAAACTTTTATTCGGAGAATGAAAATGACGTATCGACTTTCCGGCAGGCTGTTGAACAAGGGCCTCATGGGTGCCGTGGCCGCACTGCTTCTGCTGATGAGCCTGCTGGCTCCGGCACGGGCCGAGCTGGTTCAGTTTGTCTATACCTCTGACCAGCATTACGGGATCACCCGTAAGGCATTCCGTGGGCTGGACAAGGTGTCCTCCCGCGAAGTCAACGCGGCGATGGTGCAGGCCATCAATACGCTTCCCGGGATCTCGCTTCCCGAGGACGGCGGCGTCCGGGCCGGACAGCCCGTTCAGTGGGCCGATGCGGTGATCTCCACCGGAGACATCGCCAACCGCATGGAAGGGACCGACGAGCGCCTGATCCCCTCGGCCACGGAGTGCTGGGACCTGTTCGAGAAGCAGTATATCAACGGCGTTTCGCTCAAGGACCGTGCGGGGAAGGCGGCTGAAGTGCTGGCCATTCCCGGCAACCACGACGTGACCAACGCTGTGGGGTTCTACAAGGTGATGACCCCTGCGGAGGACAACGGCTCTCTGCTCGCCATGTACAATCGCGCGAACAACACTTCGCTGGTGCCCGAAGCCTTTGACGCCAAGCGGGACAAGGTGTTCCTGAACCGGGAATACGGCGGCGTGCGTCTGCTTTTCGTGCAGATGTGGCCCGACAGCGCGGCTCGGGCATGGCTCGACGCGCAATTGGCCAACGTCCCTTCCGGAAAGCCGGTGCTGCTGTTCACCCACGATCAGCCGGATATTGAAGCCAAGCACCTCATCAATCCCAACGGTTCCGGGGACATCAACGCCAAGGACAAGTTCGAGAATCTGGTTTCCGACGTGTCCAGCGTTCAAAAGGCCAAGGAAATCCCGGTCAAGGAACACCGGGAGCTTGCGGCGTTCCTCAAGAAGCATCCCTCCATCGTTGCGTATTTCCACGGCAACGAGAATTACAACGAGTTCTACACGTGGGGCGGCCCGGACAACGACATCACCATGCCCGTGTTCCGCGTGGATTCTCCCATGAAGGGCAATGCGTCCAGCAAGGACGAGAAGCTCCTTTCCTTTCAGGTGGTGAGCATTGATACCGACGCCCGGAAGATGACCGTGCGCGAAGCCCTCTGGAACGCCGATCCCAAGCATCCGGCGATTACGTGGGGGGAAAGCAAGACCATCGGGTTTTAAGTAAAAGGTGGAGGAACATTGGGGAGGGGGAGGAGAAACTTTCTGAAGAAAGTTTCTCCTCCCCCTCCCCAAACC
>ERZ836760.2514-NODE-2514-length-14392-cov-2.293646_pt1 | contig 14392 bp, 9 predicted proteins | sample MGYA00519941_ERZ836760 | MGnify/ENA primary metagenome ERZ836760 (study PRJEB31850, sample SAMEA3708807) | human gut metagenome | biome: human gut; feature: human-associated habitat; material: faeces | place: China | collected 2014 ... | reverse complement strand
ATCTACGACTACCTGCGCCTGCTGTTCGCGCGGGTGGGCGTACCGCACTGCCCCGAGTGCGGGCGCGTCATCAAGAAGCAGACCACCGACCAGGTGACCGACGAGATCCTGGCGCTCGCGCCCGATGCGAAGGCCATTGTCATGGCACCGGTGGTGGCCGGTCGCAAAGGCGAGTTCACGAAGCTGTTCGCCGATTTGCAGAAGGAGGGCTTCAGCCGCGTTCGCATCGACGGCGAGATCGTGAAGCTTGACGGCGAGCCGCGCACGCTCAACAAGAAGATCAAACACTTCATCGACGTGGTGGTGGACCGCGTGCAGTTGAAGGAGAGCGCGACGAGCCGCATCGCCGAAGCGGTGGAGCTGGCGACGAAGCTGGCGGAGGGGCGCGTGCTCGTGCAGGTGCTGGGCGAGGACGGAAAGCCGCTCGGCGAGGGCGGCGGCAAGTCGAGCGGCGCCACGGGCGGCTTGGGCGAGGGGGAGCATATCTTCTCCTTGGCGCTCGCGTGTCCCGAGCATGGCCATTCCATGGACGAGCTGCAGCCGCGCGATTTCAGCTTCAACGCCCCTTACGGCGCCTGCCCGGATTGCCTGGGCATCGGAAGCCGCGAGGAAGTGGACGCGTCGCTCGTGGTTCCCGATCCGTCGCTCACCTTGGCCGAGGGCGTGATCGCCCCGTTCAAGACCGGCAACTACTATCCCCAGGTGCTGCGCGCGGTGGCCGAGCACATGGGCACGGACGAGAACACTCCGTGGGAGGACATGCCCAAGAAGGCTCAGGACGCCATCTTGCACGGGCTGGACGGTCAGAAGGTGCGCGTCGACTACGTGACGGTGGACGGGCGCGAAACCTACTGGTACATCGAGTGGGAGGGCGCGCTGGCCGCCGTGCAACGCCGCTACCAGGAGGCCCAAAGCGATTCCCAGCGCGAGAAGCTGGCCACCTACTTCGCCGTGGTGCCGTGCCAGACGTGCGGCGGCAAGCGCCTGAAGCCGGAGATCCTGGCCGTGACCGTGGGCGGAAAGTCGATCCACGACGTAACGGAAATGAGCGCGGCGGATTCCCTGCGGTACTTCGAGGGGCTTTCCTTCGACGGCCAGGACGGCCATATCGCCGGACCCATCGTGAAGGAGATCAAAGCTCGCCTGAAGTTCTTGGTCGACGTGGGCTTGGATTACCTGACGCTCGAGCGCGCCACGGCCACGCTGTCGGGCGGCGAGGCGCAGCGCATCCGCTTGGCCACGCAGATCGGGGCGGGCCTTATGGGCGTGCTCTACATTCTGGACGAGCCGTCCATCGGCTTGCACCAACGGGACAACGAGCGCCTTATCGCCACGCTCGAGCACCTTCGCGACCTGGGCAACACCGTCATCGTGGTCGAGCATGACGAAGACACCATCCGAAGCGCCGACTTCGTGGTGGACATGGGCCCGGGCGCGGGCGAGCACGGTGGGGAAGTGGTGGCCGCCGGCACCCCGGAGGAGGTCATGCGCACGGAAGGGTCGCTTACCGCCGACTACCTGTCGGGCCGTCGCGCCATCGAGGTGCCCGAGACGCGCCGCAAGCCGCGCAGGGGGTCGCTCAAGCTGACGGGCGCGACCGAGAACAACCTGAAGAACGTCACCCTCGAAATTCCCTTCGGCACGCTGACCGTGGTGACGGGCGTGTCGGGTTCGGGTAAAAGCTCGCTGGTCACCGACACGCTGGCCCCGGCGCTGGCGAACCGCGTGAACCGAGCGCATCGCCGCACGGGAGCGTACCGCAAAATCACGGGCCTGGACAAGATCGACAAGGTCATCAACATCGACCAGAGCCCCATCGGGCGGACCCCGCGCTCGAACGCGGCCACGTACATCGGCTTGTGGGACGATATTCGCGCGCTGTTCTCCTCGACGCAGGAGTCGAAGGCGCGCGGCTACGGGCCCGGACGGTTCAGCTTCAACGTAAACGGCGGCCGCTGCGAGGCGTGCAAGGGAGACGGCCAGATCAAGATCGAGATGCACTTTCTGCCGGACATCTACGTGCCGTGCGAAGTGTGCGGAGGCGCGCGCTACAATCGCGAGACCTTGCAGGTCACGTACCGTGGCAAGAACATCGCCGACGTGCTTGACATGACGGTGGAGGACGCCTTGGCGTTCTTCGAGAACATCCCCGGCATCAAGCGTAAGCTGCAAACGTTGTTCGACGTGGGGCTGGGCTACATCCGCCTGGGACAGCCCGCCACCACGCTGTCGGGCGGCGAGGCTCAACGCGTCAAGCTGGCCAGCGAGCTGCAGCGCCGCCAGACCGGCAAGACGTTCTACATCCTGGACGAGCCCACCACGGGCCTGCACTTCGAGGACGTGCGCCAGCTGCTCATCGTGCTGCAGCGCTTGGTGGACGCGGGCAACACCGTACTGGTCATCGAGCACAACTTGGACGTCATCAAGTGCGCGGACCGCATCGTGGACCTGGGTCCCGAAGGCGGCGACCGCGGCGGCACGATCGTGGCGCAGGGCACGCCGGAGGAAGTGGCCCAGGTCGAGGGCAGCCATACCGGTTCGTTCGTGAAGCGCATGCTGGGCTAGCGGGCGGATTTCGCGCCATTTATGCGGCGCAATGCATATATTGCGAGAATTTACCGATTCTTGTCTTTACCAAGGCCGTCGCGCGTGAGACTATACGCGGCGGCCTTGGCGCTTGACGGCGCCGGGGAAGCATTCGGAATCGATCAAGAGTCGGAGGAGACGTGGCGGAAGCGGTAGCGGCGACGGGTGGAAGGCGCCATGTGGCGCGCGGTGTGGCGTGCGCGTTGGCGGGCGGCATCTGCTGGGGCTTTTCGGGTACCTGCGCGCAGTTGCTCATGGAGTACGGCGCGCCGGCAACATGGATCACCTGCGTGCGCATGCTGATAGCCGCCGCATTCTTCCTGACCATAACCGCTATGCGCAACTGGCGCGATCTTGTTGCGGTGTTTCGCGACTGGCGCTCGCTTGTCGAGATAGCCGCCTTCGCGGTGTTCGGCGTCGTGCTCACGCAGATCAGCTACCTGTACGCCATCGAGTACACGAGCGCGGGGGTGGGCACCACGCTCGAGCAGGTGGGACTCGTCTTCATCATGCTGTACGTGTGCCTGCGCAAGCGCCGCTTCCCGAAGCTGCGCGAAGCGGGCGGCCTGCTGCTTGCCCTTGGCGGCATGCTGGTCATCGCGACCCAGGGCGACTTCGGCGGCCTGGCCATTCCGGTGGAAGGCCTGGCCTGGGGCCTTCTGTCTGCCGTCGCGCTGTCCTTCTACACGCTCATGCCCGTGCGCGTCCTGAAGAAATGGGGCGCCATGCTGGTGACGGGCCTGGCCATGCTGTTCGGCGGCTCGGCGGCCTCTGCGGTGTTCCAGCCCTGGACGGTGCCGGTCCAGCTTTCGGGCGGCGCGCTGGCGGCGCTTGTGGCCATCGTGCTGGTGGGCACGCTGGGCGCGTACATGCTGTACCTGCAGGGCGTGGCGGATGCCGGCCCGGTGAAGGCGAGCCTGCTCTGCTGCGTGGAACCGGTGTCGGCTACGTTGCTGGCGCTCTTTTGGCTGCATACCCCCGTTTCGGCGTGGGACATGCTGGGCTGCGCCATGATCGTGGTCATGATCTTCCTGGTGACCGAGCGCGAGCCGAAAGCGGCGCCCGGCGATGCGGCAGGCGCGCCGGCTGCGGATTTCGACGATCCGCCGCTGTTCGCCGGCCGGGCATCGGTTCTGGGCTACTACTCCTCGCGCCCTGCCGCGCGCGAGGACTTCGATCGCGTTGCAGCGCTGTTGGACGTGGGGCATGAGACGTTCGCCGAACTGGGGATCGACGAGGGGCGCAGCAAGAAGTACCCCTCGGCGCGCCGTCTCATGCACAGCATAAAGAACGGCACCACGCACGTGATCGAGGACGGCAACGGCCGCGTCATCGCGGTGTTCGCGGTGTCGTTCTCGCCCGACAAGAACTACGACAACGAGCTTGACGGCGCGTGGCTCACCGACACGAAGGCCAGCCCGCAGCCCTACGCCGAGCTGCACTGGGTCTCGGTCGACCGGCATGCGCGGAGGCGCGGCGTGGGCATGTTCATTTTGGACAAGGCGGATCAGATCGCGCGCGCGGGAGGCCGTTCGAGCGTGCGCGCCGACGTGTACCCGCAGAACCTTCCCATGCAGAAGCTCTTGGAGAAGCACGGCTACGAGCGATGCGGCGCCATGGTGATACGCGACGTGTTCGGGCGGGAGAAGCATCGCGTGGCCTACGAGAGGGTTCTACGCTCGCAGTTCTAAAACGGCCGTTTGACGGGGAGTTTTCGCTCAACTGCAAAAAAGTTTTCAAAGTATGCGGAAAGTCCTTTACCGGAGCTGTTCCCGCGTGCGAGAATGTGCTGACGAACATGCAGGCGCCACCCCGATCGAACGCGACTAAACGATGGACAGTCAGCCGGAGAGCACGCATCCCGACCTTATGCCCCGAAGCGCTTCGCTCGGCGCGGCGAAATGCGCGAGGGGAGGTCGGAATGGGCCAGACAGCTGATGCGACGAGCGCGAACGATGGGGGTTCTTCGAGCGAACGATCGCGCGGGCGTATTTTTCGAGGTGTCGTATGTGCTGCGCTGGGCGGCATCTGCTGGGGCTTCTCCGGCACGTGCGCTCAGTTCCTCACGGGAGACGCCGCCGTTCCCGTTTCGTGGATCACGTGCGTGCGCCTGTTGTCCGCCGCGTTCATCTTTTTGGTGGTGTGCATGGTTCGCGAGCCGCGCAATCTGTTCGCGGCTTTGCGCGATGCGCGCTCGATCGGGCGCATCGCTGCGTTCGCGCTGCTCGGCGTGCTGCTTACCCAGGTAAGCTATCTGACGGCCATATCCTACACGAACGCCGGCACCGGTACGGTTCTGGAGCGGCTCGGCCTTATCCTCATCATGCTCTACGTGTGTCTGCGCACGCGGCGGCTGCCCAGGATAAGCGAGGCCGTCGGTCTGGTGCTGGCCATCGCGGGCACGGTGGTCATCGCCACGAAGGGCGACCTCGGGTCGTTGGCCATCCCTGCGGAAGGCCTGTTCTGGGGCTTTATCTCTGCGTTCGCGCTGGCGTTCTACACGCTTCTTCCCGGCAAGGTGCTCGAGAAATGGGGAAGCTTCATCGTAACGGGTTTGGCCATGCTCATCGGCGGAGTGGTGGCAACGGTGTTCGTGCAGCCTTGGACCATTCCCGTGACCGTGAGCCCGATGATGATCGGCGTCATGACCGCCATGGTGATCGTGGGCACGTTCGCCGCGTACCTGTTCTACCTGCAGGGCATCACGGACGCGGGTCCCGTGCGCGCCGGGTTGGTGGGGTGCGTGGAGCCGGTGTCGGCTACGGTCATCTCCGCGGTATGGCTGGGCACGCCGGTGGGCATGTTCGATATCGTGGGCTGCATTATGATCATCGCCATGGTGTTTCTGGTCACCGATCGCGGCAGCGGCAACGGCAAGGGGGCGGCTGCCTACGACGGCGCCTCCGAAGATCTTCCGCTGTTCCAAGGCCGTGCGTCCGAGCTGGGATACTACGCCGCGCGCCGGGCGACGCGCGACGACTTCAGGCGCGTGCAGCTGCTGCAGGAGGAGACCCATCGCGCCATCGCGCGCCTTGGAGTTGACGAAGGGCTGAAAAAGTACCCGTCGTCGCGGCGCATCATGCGCTCGATCGACGCCGGCAAGACGTACGTGGTGGTGACGGCGGGCGAGGCGAGCGACGGCGATTCGGAGAAGCCCGCCGAGCGCGTGCTGGGCATGTTCGCGGTAAACCCGGCGGGAGATCCCGCGTACGGGCGCGCGACGGGCGCGCGATGGCTCACCGATTCGCCCGAGCCGCCTGATGGCGAGCCTGATTACGCCGCGTTGCACTGGGTGTGCGTTCAGGAGAAGGCGCGCCGGTGCGGCGTGGGCGCCTATATCCTGGGCACGGCGGAGCGCATCGCGCGCGATGCCGGGCGGCGCAGCGTGCGCGCCGACGTGTACCCCGAGAACCAGCCCATGCGCGCCCTGCTTGAGAAGTGCGGCTACGTGTTCTGCGGCGATATCGAGATACGCGATAGGCTGGGCCGCGTGAAACGCAGGGTGGTCTACGAAAAGTGCTGGTAGCAGGTTAGCGCGCGCCTTGGTCGGACGTATCGGCAAAGGCGCGCGCCAACGTTGGAACCTGTCGAGATTCTGTCTGGTTTGCGCATCCGCCGCCGGCCTGCGCGCGCAAGGGTATAATAACCGGCATTATGTCTCCTCAATCACGTGAAAAAATAGCGCTGGCGGTGTTCGCCGCCTTGATCGTGCTCAGTTTGGGCGGCTTGGGATGGTACCTGGTCGCCGGGCATTCGTGGAACGTTGCGGCTTCCAACATCGACGACACGTTCGGCAACATGGACGGCTACACGGCCATCGTGTACGCGGGCACGGTCCCGCCCGAGGACCCCGATGCTGACGATGCGCTTGTCCCGGACGCGGGCGTCGGGTCGGCTTCTCCCCAAGAGTCCGAAGCGTCCAAGAGCCCCGAGGGCGAGCAATCGGCGGCTTCGGCAGCTGCTTCGGCTTCCGAGGCCGATGCCGCGCGCGCGAAGCCCGAGGCGCTTGACGAAGCGGCTCGCAAGAACAGCGCGCTTGAAACGGCGTCGTCGGCGGCCAGTTCTACGGCATCGAAAGCGAAGAAGCCGTTGACGGTCGAGGAAGCCCGTGCAAGCTACGAGGGCAAGGGCGCTACGGTGTTCGAGCTGGATACGAAATCTCCCGAGCGCTACGCCGAGGGCACCATCCTCAAGAAAGGCGCGCACCGGTTCGGCGTGTTCAGCGTGGACCGCCCGCTGTCGAAGCGCGCCCTCGAGAAGCAGGTGGCGTATTTCGTCGAGCACAAGGTCGACTTCATCGTGGCAGTGACTAACGACAAGGCGCATCTCGAGGGAGTATCCGGGGTGGACATCGTGGTGTCGACGCAGGACGAGGGGCTGTTCGTCATGGGCGAAACGCTTTCCGGAACCTTCTACGTCGACGCGCCGGAAATCGGCAAGGTCGGCGCCATCCTCATATCGCCGAGCAACGTGGTTTCCGCCAAGGTCATCGAGGACCTGTAATAACTCGTTCTTGCTGTATGCAATGCGCGGACGAGTCCTCGTTCGTCTCCCGGAAGGGTCGCTGCTACCGCTCCCGTTTTCCTGCGCGCCGTCTGCCACCGGAAACACGCCGTTGGCCTTCGCACCTCGTCAGAGGGCATTTTTGATGGAATGCCGTTCACCGAGTAAAAACAGCCCGGTTACGCATGTACGCGCATAAAGCCCCCCGTTTCATCAGAAACTGATGAGGTGGCTTTCGGCCGAAATGGTACGATCGCGACAGCGAGGCAGCGGAGGGCTGCTGCCCGCGGCCCTGCATGCGAACCGGGCACCATGCGAACAAGACGACGTCTCCCATGCCCTCGGCGCCGTTTCGCTCGTTGGTTCCCGAAGCGTGCATTCACTGGACGAGAAGGAAGGAGAACGAGGACATGAACCTGTCACGCAGGGGCTTTTTCAAAGCCGCTGGCGCAGCGGCAGCTGCGACCATGGCGTTTGAGCTGTCCTCTCAGTCGGAGGCGTTCGCGGTAGAGCCGTCTTCAGACTGGAAGCTCGTGAACACCGAGGAGTACACGAACATCTGCTGTTACTGCTCGGGTGGGTGCGGGGTTATCTGCTCGACGCGCGACGGCGAGCTGATCAACCTCGAAGGCGACCCCGATCATCCCATCAACCAGGGCGGCTTGTGCCCGAAGGGCGCGACGATGTTCCAGTTGCGCAACGTGGTTGATCCTCGGACGCGCGAGGTCATCAAGAACCCGAACCGTAAGACGAAGCCGCTGGTGCGCCGCCCCGGTTCTTCCGCATGGGAAGACATCACCTGGGACGACGCTATCGCGGAGATCGCGCGCTGGGTCAAGCAGACGCGCGATGCCACGTTCGAGGAGACGTCCAACGGCATCACGGTCAACCGCACGCCCGGCATCGCAAGCTTGGGCGGCAGCCAGCAGAACTCCGAGGAAGAGTACCTCATCTTGAAGATGATGCGCTCGTTAGGGGTGATAGCCATCGACAACCAGGCTCGTGTTTGACACAGCCCCACGGTTGCCGGTCTGGCAGCTTCATTCGGTCGCGGCTCGATGACGGGCCATTGGTGCGACTACCAGAACGCCGACGTCATCATGACGATCGGCTCCAACAACGTCGAGAACCACCCTGTTTCCGCGAAATGGGTGCAGAAGGCGCTCGACCGGGGCGCGACGTGGATCGTCGTCGACCCCCGCTACACCCGCTCGGCCGAGATGGCGGACATCTACTGCCCCATCCGCTCGGGCACCGACATCGCCTTCTACGGCGGCTTGTACAACTACATCATCGAAAACGACCTATGGCAGCACGAGTACGTGTTGAACTACACGAACGCCTCGTACCTGCTCGATTCCGAATACTCGTTCGACGTGAACACGGGTATCTTCTCGGGCTTCGACGACAAGACGGCCACGTACAACAACCATAGCTGGCACTACCAAGTGGAGTCCGAAACGCAGTGGGACACCTCGGCTGCGGGCGACTACGCGTGGGTGAACAAGCCCGGCACGCCGGCGTTCACGCCCCTGACGCTGGAAACGCCCAAGAAAGACGAGACCCTCCAGGATCCGATGTGCGTGTTCCAACAGTTCAAGAAGCATTATTCCCGCTATGACCTGGATACGGTGTCCAGTATCTGCGGCATGGACAAGGACCTGCTCGAAAAGGTGTACGCCACGTACGCCGCAACGGGCGCGCCCGACAAGTCCGGCACCATCCTGTACGCGCTCGGCCAGACGCAGCATCACTACGGCGCTCAGAACTGCCGCGCCATGTCCATCCTGCAGCTTCTGCTGGGCAACGCGGGCATGCCGGGCGGCGGCGTGAACGCCATGCGCGGCGAGCCGAACGTGCAGGGCGCAACCGACATGGGCATGATGGTGCACGAGCACCCGGCCTACCTCAAGTGGCCGACCGAGTACGGCACGCCCACGCTGCGCGATTGGTGCGAGAAGGAAACCTACGCTGACGGCTACTACACCAACAAGCCGAAGTTCCTGGTGTCCTCGCTCAAGGAATGGTGGGGCGACGCGGCCACGGTCGAGAACGACTACGGCTACGACTGGTGGCCGAAGGTTCCCAAGAGCCCGGACTACACCATCATGAGCTCGTTCGAGCTGATGAACAAGGGCGTTATCAAGGGCTACTTCAACTGGGGCATGAACCCGTGCCACTCCGCTCCGAACGCCGGAAACGTGCGCCGCTCCATGGCGAAGCTCGACTGGCTGGTCGTGGCCGACTGGGTTATCACGGAATCCGCCACCTTCTGGGAAGCTCCCGACATGGACGCCTCCCAGATCGACACGACGGTGTACTTCCTTCCCGCCGCGTTGATCTACGAGAAGCCCGGCATCATCCTGAACTCGGGTCGTTGGCTGCAGTACCGCTACGCGGCCGTGGATCCGTGGGAGGAAGCGAAGCCCGACTACGAGATCTGCGACCTTCTGTGGACGAGCATCGTGGATCTGTACAAGAAGGAGGGCGGTGCGAACCCGGCCCCCATTCTCAACGCGAAGTGGGACTACTACGTGGACGGCAAGATCGATCCGCGTCCCGTGGCATGGGCCCTCAACGGCTACAAGATCGCCTCGTCCGACTTCGGCAAGGCCGACGTGGACCTGCTGGGCACCTACGGCGACCTGCAGGCGGACGGCCCCACGGCGTGCGCCATGTGGATCTACACTGGTTTCTGGGCTAACAAGAAGGCTCCGCTCGATCCGGCCGAACAGCCTATCGGACGCCGCAACACCGAGGACAAGTCGGGTATCGGCCTGAACTCCGAGTGGGCGTACTGCTGGCCGTCGAACCGCCGCATCCTGTACAACCGCGCGTCCGCCGACTTGGCGGGCAAGCCCTGGAACCCCCAGAAGAAGCTGGTCGAGTGGACCGGCGAGAAGTGGGACCAGGTGGACGTGGCCGACTTCGTAACGGTGAAGAACGGCACTCCCGTTCCGCCGAACAACAAGGCATTCTTCATGCTGTGGGAGCAAAACGCCCGTCTGATCAGCTACGGCATGAACGACGGTCCGGTTCCCGAGCATTACGAGCCCTTCGAGAGTCCGGCCGACAACCAGATGAACGGCTCGCAGAACTCGCCGTGCATCCGCTTCGCCGAGTACGAGTCGGTGAAGAAGGGCGATCGCAGCCAGTATCCCATCGCTGTGACCACCTACTCGGTCACCGAGCATTGGCAGACCGGCGGCCAGACCCGCTGCTGCCCGGCTTTGCTGGAGGCGTCTCCCGAGCAGTTCATCGAGATGTCCGAAGAGCTGGCGGCCGAAAAGGGCATCGCCAACGGCGACCTGGTGCGCGTGTTCAACAACCGCGGCTCGGTCAAGGTGCATGCGCTGGTGACGCCGCGCTTCAAGCCGTTCACCGTGAACGGCCAGACGGTTCACCAGGTGGGCATGACCCATCACTTCGGTTGGGCGGGCGAGTTCGGCACGGGCGACGTGGTGAACGACCTGCCGCCGAACGTGGGCGATCCCAACACGTTCGTACCCGAGTACAAGGCGTTCCTCGTGGACGTTGAGAAGGCGTAAGGGAGGGGATGAGAAATGACTGAGAAAGCAATCCTGTTCGACTCCTCCCGGTGCTCGGCGTGCCGCGGGTGCCAGGTGGCGTGCAAGATGTGGAACAACCTGCCCTCCACGCTGGAAAAGAACGGCAACCCTTGGACGGGTTCGTACCAAAGCCCGATGAACTTGAACGGCGACACGCGTCTCTTGATCAGCTTCCATGAAGAGGCCGGCGGGGACAAGGGGGTTATGTGGTCGTTCGGACGTCGTTCGTGCCAGCATTGCACGGACGCTCCGTGCGCGACCATCTGCCCGGGCGGCGCGCTTGCCAAGGACGAGGAGACGGGCTTCGTGTCCGTTGACGAGTCCAAGTGCATCGGGTGCCAGTACTGCAAGTCGGCATGTCCTTTCGACGTGCCGCGCTACCACGGTCCCAACGGCAAGATCAACAAGTGCACGGGCTGCCTCGACCGCGTCGAGCAGGGCATGCAGCCGGCATGCGTAACCACGTGCCAGCCCGAAGCCCTCAAGTTCGGCGACCGCGAGGAGATGCTGGCCATCGCCCGCGAGCGCGTGGCGTACCTGCAGGGCAAGGGCTTTGCGGATGCTTGCGTCTACGGCGAGGACGAAATCGGGGGCCTGCATGTGGTCCAGGTTCTCAAGTACGGCGTCAAGGCTCATGGCCAGGTTGAGAACCCGCAGGTCAGCCCCATGGTTGGTCTGACCCAGATCATGAAGCCGGTCACGGGTGCCGTTACGGGCCTGACGGTAGCGGGCTTGGCCGCCATGTTCGTCTTGGGCATCGGCTACAAGCGCGACAAGCTGGCGTACAACGCCGAGACGGAGGACACGTTGTCCGTCGACAGCGGAAACGTGCTCAAGCACGGCGACGGCCAGGACGAGGAGACGGTGATGGAGCACATCACCGAGAACCTTCCGGGCAAGAAGGGAGGCAACTGATGAGCAAGGGACCCGTTGCGGTTTCCGCTGAGGAAGCCGCCAAGAACAAGGCCTTCTTGGACCAGCTGGCGGCAAGCGGCAAGCAGCGCTACATCAAGCGCCATTCGCTGCAGGCTCGTCTGACGCACGGCATCACGATCATCGCGTGCATCCTGCTGTGCATCTCCGGTTTGTTCGTGTTCGTTCCGGCCCTGGCGGCCGCGGTGGGCGCGGACACGGTGTTCGCTATTCGCATGTCGCACCGCGTGTTGGGCGTCGTTTTCGTGGCGGTGCCGCTCATCAGCGCCATCATGGCTCCGAAGGGCGTGAAGCACGTCTTCAAGAACCTGTTCGATCGGTGGGATTCCGACGACAAGAAGTGGATGATGCTGTTCTTCCCGTACCTGTTCATGGCGAAATGGATTCACATGCCCGACCAGCGCGAACTGAAGTCCGGCCAGCGCTTCGCCGACGGCATGCTGTGGTTCGCCGGCGCGCTCATGGGCGTGACGGGCCTCATCCTGCTGTTGGGCACGACGGTGTTCGACTTCGGCGCTGGCGTGTACGGCGTGACGCTGTTCCTGCACGACGTGGGCTTTTTGCTCATCGCCGTGTTCGGCTTGGCGCACATCTTCTTGGGCGCGGGCATCTTCCAGCCGTACCGCGGCACGGCCAAGCTGATGTTCGGCGACGGCATGGTGTCCGAGTCCGACGCCCTGTACCACTGGGGCCACTGGGCGCGCGAGGAGATCGCAAGCGGCAAGAACGTCGTGGAGAAGTAGAAGTAGTTGCAAGTAGAGGCTTTCGCTGCCGGGCGGGTTCGCGCCCGCCCGGTGCGGCGCAGGTCTTCCACAGGGGCGCTCTCGAGCGCTTGCCGTTTGGCAAGCCCGGGGTTTCGCGCAGAGCGTCCCGATGGATAACCTGATGCTCGATGCATGACGAGAACATACGACGAGAGGGAACCAGGAATGAACCTGAAGCGCATCGACGCGGCCATAGCCGCGTACAAGACGAAATCTGAAGACGCGGACGCGGCCCGCTTGGCGTTCTTCCGCGAGGTGTGGGGCGTGCAGGACAGCGTGGCAGCCGAGGCCGCTGCGCTGTCGTACGAGGTGCCCGCCGCCGAGGACCTGCTTGCTTGGTATGCCGCATCGGAGCCGGTGCTCGCCCATGCGCCGGTGTCGATCGACCCGGAAACGCTTGCCGACGCGATCGAGCGCACGGCGGCGTGCCTGCTGGACAGCGGCGGCTTTCCTGCTACGGTGCAGGAGGCGTTCGCGCGCACGAAATGGGATCGAATGGTCGCAGCGAGCGACGTGGCGCGCGCGGGGAGCGATCCTGCCGCGTACGTCGAGTCGTTCGGGGAGCTTCTGCGCGATGACGGCATGGACGAAGATCCCGCTCGCGTTGGGGCGCTGGCTGCATCCTTGGCGTTGCGCGCGCTGCTCGGCGGGCCGGCGGCCCAGGTCGGTTCCGCGTTGCGCAAGGCGGGCGCGGCCGAACCGCATCCGATGCGCTGCCCGGTGTGCGGCGGCGCCGCTACGGTGGCGCGCGTGGGAGACGTTCAGGCAGTGCAGGGCCGCGGCAAAGAGCTGTGGTGCGGCCAGTGCGGCACCGCGTGGGATTTCGAGCGGGTTCGCTGCGCGCGCTGCGGCACGCAGAACCAGGCGCACCTGCACTACTTCAACGTGGAGGGCGACGACGCGCACCGTATAGCCACCTGCGACGAATGCGGCGGCTACGTGCGCACCGTGTACCAGGAAGACGTGCTGGCGCCGTTCTCCTTCGAGGTGGAGGACGTGGTGATGGCGCGCCTGGACCTGATCGCCTATCAGCAGGCCAACGCCCAGGCTGCCGGGAACCGCTGATCGCTTCGGCGCGTTCGCAGCCGTGCACGCGCCGAAGCGCACCCGGCTGCGCGCTGGATGCAGGAAAAACGAACGAAAGGAGGCCGCTTGTGGCCATCGTGGAATACGCCGCGCCCGTCCCGCGGGAGACGGCCGAGCGACCTATTCGCATCTACTTGAACGACGCCCCGGTGGCGGTCAGCCAGGGAAGCCCCTACGGGCTGCACGAGCTTGCCGTGGGCTACCTGTTGTCGGAGGGATTGCTGAGCGATCGCGACCGCCTGGTCGAGGTCACGGCAGATCCTGAGAAGGCGGAGGTGTACGTGGCTTCCGGCGAGCGCGCGGCCGACGGCTACGTGCCGCTGCATCGCGTGACGTCGTCGGGCTGCGCGCAGTCCGCGCTCATGCGCAGCGGGGCGTGCGTGCCGGATGCGGCGCGGCTGTCGACGAGCGCGCGCTTCGATGCCGATGCGCTTCTGTCCTGCATGGACGAGCTGTGCGAAAGAAGCCCGCGGCGCAACACGGGCGAGTGCGTGCACGGATGCGGCTTGGGCGTGCCGGGGGAGGACCGCTTGCTGCTGGTGCGCGAGGACATAGGGCGCCATAACGCCATGGACAAGCTGATAGGGCAGGCGTGGCTCGATCGCGTGGACGTACGCGACAAGGCCCTGTTCATCACCGGGCGCATCAGCGCGGAGATGGCGCTGAAGGCGTACCGCGGCGGGTGCCCCGTGCTGGTGTCGCGCAAGTCGGCTACCGACGAAGCGGTTCGACGTGCGGCTTCTTTGGGAGTCACGCTCGTTTCGCATTGCCGAGACGGTCGACTGAGGGTGCTGTCCTGCCCCGAGCGCATCACGGGGTAGGGTTTTTCAAACGATGAAACGAAGGGCCGCTTCAGTGAGCGGCCCTTCGTCGTGATGCATGCGTTAGCGCAGATCGCTTACGTGTTGGCAGGAATCGCCGTACAGTGCGTAGCGGTAGGAGGCAACGTGC
>ERZ836760.2510-NODE-2510-length-14428-cov-3.427190_pt1 | contig 14428 bp, 13 predicted proteins | sample MGYA00519941_ERZ836760 | MGnify/ENA primary metagenome ERZ836760 (study PRJEB31850, sample SAMEA3708807) | human gut metagenome | biome: human gut; feature: human-associated habitat; material: faeces | place: China | collected 2014 ... | reverse complement strand
AATATGCCAGCGCTACGGTTGCGGGTCCCAGCAAGAACGAGATCACCCGGACGCTTTCCTCGTAGGATTCCAGAGGAATGCGAAAGATGCTCAGCACGGCGATGACGAATACCACCGTGACCAGGAGGGGATTGAGAAGCGGGGAGTTAACGCGGCGGTACAGCAGGACCGAAAGCTTGAACGTCGCAACGGAAAGCACGGTGCCCACAATAAGCGTGAGAATAAGCGGCGCCATGCTCTACCTCTTTTCCCATCGATCCATCAGGCGCGATACGAACACCACGGTTCCTGACGTAGCCAAAAACACCAGCACGGTTGTTGCTACGCAGACCAGGGCAAACTTCGCCACGTTTCCTTCCAGCAGAGAAACGCACCCCATGATGGCAACTCCGGCGGGAATGAAGAACAGCGACATGTTGTCGATAAGGCACGTGCACGCATCGCCGACATGCCGCGTTTTCAGGAGGCCCGTTCCCAAAAGCGCCAGCAGCAGCACCATGCCCACGATGTTTCCAGGCAGGGTGATGGGAAGTACCGAGGCGAGCGCGCAGCCTGCGGCGTACACGCCCAGAAGCAAGACGAGTTGGGCGAGAATTTTCGCGATGCGCTTTGCGGCGGCGCCGGTTTTCGATCGCCATGATGCGGCGTTTTTCGGGGACGTAGACGCGTGTCCCGAGGCGTCGCGAGAGACGCCTTCGATGTGCTCCATGGTTCGGATCCTCACGTGATGTGCGGATCCGATGCCCGCGCGCGACGACGACGTGCGGCGCCCGCGGGCATCGGATCAATGCGAAGCGGCTAGTTCCTGTCCATCATAAAGCGAAATGCTCGGTTGTCCATGGAGGCTTTCTGGAGATAGAAAAACGATCCCTTTCGCACAAGGCGATCGGGACCGTCGGGCAGCGTCGAAAGACGCGGTGCTTGCGGGCGCTTGGCGTTCTAGTCGTCGGCTCCTACCAGGGAGTTCATGATTCCCGACACGATGCTGATCACGATGGATGCCACGAACGCGCTGCCGAAGGTGGCAATGGCGAACCCAACTTGGAAGATGCCGTTTGCAAGCCATGCGGCTACGTACAGCAAAAACGTGTTTACGATCAGATAGAAGATGCCCAGCGTGATGACGGTGATGGGAAGGCTCAGCACCTGCATGAGCGGTTTGATGCTGATGTTGACAAGCGCCAACATCAAGCCGAAGATGGCGATTCCCACCCATGCCTCGTTGCCGCCGATGATCTCGATGCCGGGAACCAGCCATACGGCCACGCCGACGGCGATAGCGGTGACCAGCCAGCGGATGATGAAGTTCATGGGAAGTCCTTTCACGTACGGTGTCTCGCAGACTACTATACCGTGCGTCGCTGAATGCTTCTTAAAAGAGTTATAGATCCGTTACCGCTTACGCTGGCGTTGTCCTTCGGTTTTGAGCGGGCTTATCTGCACGCAGGCCCGGCATGCTCATGCCGGGCCTGCGTATCAAGCGAGCGTTGGGTTAGAAGCGCAGCGACAGGCAGCTCAGGCCGCCGTCCAGCTTGCGGTACTCGGACGTGTCGACAGTCAGCGTCTGGTAGCCCGCGTCCTGCACGGCTGCCAAAACGGTCGGGTAGCCCTCGGGCACGATGACCGTGCCGTTCACCCAGATGCAGTTGGCGGCGTAGGCCTCGTCCTCGGGAATCTGGATCTTGTTGTACTGAGCGAAGTCGGGCTTCGTCACGAATTCGCCGGACACCAGCATGTTGTTGTCCTCGAGGTAGTTCACGCCCGTCTTCAGGTGCAGGACGAATTCCAGCGGCACTTCGGAGCCTTCGAGGCCCCAGCCTTCCAGGATCTCGAAGAACTGGCGGATGCCCTCTTCATTGGTGCGAGCGGAGCGTCCCACGTAGAAGTGGTCGCCCACCATCATGACGTCGCCGCCGTCCAGCGTGCCCGGGGCAACGATGTGCTTCACGTGCTCGTCATCGAAGAACTGGCGAACAGCGGGCTCGATCTCGTCTTTCTCGCCGTTGCGGCTGGCGGCGCCAGGGTTCGCGATGATGGCGCCCTTGCGCGTGATGACCGCCGGGTCCTCGACGAAGCAGGAGTCGGGGAACTGCTCGAGCGCGGGCAGGACGGTTACCTCGACGCCGCATTCCTTCAGGGCCGCAATGTAGTCGTCATGCTGCTTGCAGGCCAGCTCGTAGTCGGGCTTGCCCAGCTCGGGTGCGGAGGTGATGCCTTCGACCATCGATTTGGCGGGGCGGCGGACGATGACGTTCGTGAACTTGGTCATTGCGAATCCTTTCGCGCGGTTCGGTGCTGCCGGTATTCCTTATGGTGCAAACTGTAGCTTGGATATTGTATACAATCAAGGCGTATAAGGAAAAAGTTACCGCCCGGACACGACGCCTTGGCAACGCGCTCGGACGGCATGACGGTGCAAAGCCCGGTCGATCTTGGGGAAAGCAAGCGAGCACGCGTGAAGCGGGCGTGCGTGAAAAAGGTCGCCACCCCGGCGTTTGCGCCTGGCTGTTTTCGGGAATGTCTAAGGGCTCGTTTGCCCTGTTCTTCGCAGAGGGCAGGGTTGCGCGTATGATATATTGGTATGCAGTGCAGCAGCGTGACAGGCGGATTACATGACAAACGAGTACCGGTCGCTGAAGGGCCATGTGTACGACTACATCGTTGATCTTATTGACGGCGGTGCGCTGGCCGACGACCACAAAATCAGCGAGCAGCAGATATGCGAGGCGCTAGGCGTGAGCCGTACGCCGGTGCGCGAGGCGCTCATTCAGCTTGCCTCCGACGGTTATCTTGAAAACGTTCCGCGCAAGGGGTTTTACGTGAAAAGCGTGACCGAGGACAGCGCTCGGGAGATTGTCGAGGTCATCGGGCCTTTAGACGGGCGGGCGGCTCTGCTTGCGGTGGACCGCATGACCGACGAGGACCTTGCCCAACTGCAGTTTCTGCACGGTTCGATGGAGCTGGCCATCGAGAAGCGCCTGTATAAAAAATACGACGATCTTCAGCGCGACTTTCACGCCTGCTATATGGAGAAGTGCGGAAACGCTCGCTTGGTGGAGCTTATCCGGCAGTTGAACCGCTGCTTCATGAAGCGCGAGTACGCCCGCGTTGCCGAATCCGATTTGGACGGCCTTTTGCGGCAGGCAAACGACGAGCATGCCGAAATCGTGCGCTTGTTCGAAAGCCGCGACGGTGCGCGCCTGCAACGCTATATCCGCGATGTTCATTGGAGTGACGACAATGCAAAATTCCTCGTTTGGCAGTAAGGGCGCATGCGCAAGCGTGTTGGAAGATGCCGTGCCGCATCCCGAATGCCCCGTTGAGCGCCAGTGCGGTGCGTGCCAGCATATCAGCGTGGCGTACGCCGATCAGCTTGCTGCCAAAGATGCGCAGGTTGCGAAGCTGTTCGCGCAGGTGGCCGATCCGTCTGCGCTTCTGCCTATTTTGGGAATGGAAGACCCCTATTACTACCGCAATAAGGTGGCGTCTCCGTACGCGCCCGGTCGCAAGCTCCCTGCGCCGGGCGGCAAGGGAAAAGCCGATCGCTCGAAGGAAGGTCGAGGCAAGAGCGGCAAAGGCGGCAAGAACGGCAAGGGCGCAGCTCCCCGGCGCGAGATCTTGTGCGGCATGTATGCCGCAGGTACGCATCGCATCGTTTCCACCGATGCCTGCCTGCTGGAAAACCAGCAGGCCAAACGCATTATCCGGGCCATTCGCGATCTTATGCCGCGCTACGGCATAACGCCTTACGACGAAGACAAAGGGGTGGGGTTTTTGCGCCATGCCATTGTGCGCGTGGGGCATACAAGCGAAGAGGTGCTGGTTACGCTGGTAACGAACGGGCGGGAGTTCCCGGCGTCGCGGAATTTCTGCCGCGATTTGGTCAAGCGCTGCCCCGGCGTCACGACGGTCGTGCAGAACGTCAACGAGCGTCAGACGAATGTCATCTTGGGGCAGCGCGAGCAAACGCTCTATGGCCCCGGCTTCATATTGGATAAGCTGTGCGGACTGAGCTTCCGTATTTCTTCGCAGTCGTTTTACCAGGTCAACGCAGTTCAGACTGAAGTTTTGTACCGCCGTGCCATCGAGCTGGCCGAATTCACCGGCAGCGAGAGCGCCATCGACGCCTACTGCGGCACGGGCACCATTGGTTTGGTGGCGGCAAAGCACGGCGCCGCGCAGGTGACGGGCGTGGACAGCGTGGCTTCGGCCATTCGCGACGCGCGCGAGAACGCCCGGCACAACGGGGTGGAAAACGCCCGGTTCGTGGTGGGCGACGCGGGCGATTTCATGCGCGAGCAGGCGGCTGACGGCCAGCGCGTAGACGTGCTGCTGATGGATCCGCCGCGCGCCGGCGCGAGCGAGGAATTCTTGCACGCTGCCGTGGCGCTTGCCCCGAAACGCATGGTTTACATTTCCTGCAACCCTACAACTCAAGTGCGTGACCTGGCGTTTCTACGTGACCGAGGCTTTACGGTCAAGGTTGTTCAGCCGGTTGACATGTTCCCCCATACCGATCACATCGAGACGATTGCTCTTATCGTGGCTCCTGCAAACAGAAACCTCCCTTCCAGCTTCTGAGCCCTTAGGGAGGAGTATGATATCGCCAAGACGCTTGGCGTCCTGTTGGACTTGAAAGCCCCGTTTGGGCTTCGCCGCTTTCGAGTGGGTTCGATCGGCGGGATATGCGAGAAGGGGAGCGAACGTGAGCGAATCGAACATCCTGCGTCAGCGCATTGCTGCCGCCGTTTCCGAGCGCGACTTGGCGAAGCCGGACGCCCCGGTGCTTCTTATGGTGTCAGGGGGGTCGGATTCGACGGCGCTGGCATATTTGGCTCGCGACCTGCACGACGAAGGGCTGGTGGGCCCGCTTGCCATGTTGCACGTGAATCACAAGCTCAGGGGCGAAGACGCCGATGCCGACGCGCGGTTCGTGGAAGAGCTTGCCGAGCTTCTGGCTGTGCCGCTGTTCTTGTGCGAGGTCGATATAGCGCGCGAGGCGCAGCGCACGGGCGAGAACGTGGAGGCCGTCGCGCGGCGCGAGCGCTATCTTGCCGCGAACGAAGCGCTCGAAAGCCTGTGCCTGCACGCGTCCGCACCGCTTGCGGACGGGCGTATTTTCACGGCTCACACAGCCGACGACCGCGTGGAGAGCTTCTACATGAGGTCCATCGTGGGTACGGGGCCGGGCGGCTTTCGCGCGATGCGGTACCGAAACGGGCCGGTGGTTCGTCCGTTGCTGGACGCGACGCGCGATGATCTTCGGGCGTATTTGGACGACCGTGCACAGGCTGGCTTGCCGGTGGCGCGCGACGATTCGGGCGCGCTGTGGCGCGAGGATGCCACGAATGCCCATACCGACCGGTTTCGCGCGTACGTGCGCCACGAGATCGTGCCGCGTGCGAAAGAGCGAAATACCCAGCTCATGGAAGTGCTGTGCCGAACCATGAACCTGATCGCCGACGAAGACGACATGCTCGAGAGCCTGGTGGACGATCTGGTTGAGCAGCATGCGTCCTGGATCGAGCATGTTCCCGGGCAGTCCCCCGATTTCGATGCCGGTTGCGTTCTGGCCCCCGAGCTGGGAGAACAGCCCGTTCCGTTGCTTCGTCGCGTGGCGGTGCGCATCTTGCATCACATGCTGGGACCCGAAGCGCGGGTGGAGACTGCTTCCGTGGACGCCGTGCTGGCCGCATGGGGCGAAGCGCGCCCAAGGGGCGGGTACGTGGCCAACGTGCAGGGCGATTTGGCTATCAGCGCCAACAAGCAGGGCGTGCGCATAGAGCCCATGGCTGCGTTTCGTGCGCGAAGGAAGCGGGTCTAGCGCCTCGCGCGCCTGCGTCCATTCGGGCTTGTTGGAGAAGTGCGCCGTTTTCTTGTGCGCTTCGCCAAGGTGGTACAATACCCGTCATGGAAAACGAACAGAACATTTCATCTCAAGAGTCCGCAAGCGCCGAGGCTCAGTCGGCTGCGCCTTCTACCCAGCCCGCACCCGCCGTCGACGTCATTTTGGCCAGCGGGTCGCCGCGACGCCGCGAGCTGCTGGAGCGGGAAGGCGTGGAATTCACCGTCCGCGTGTCCGAAGTTGACGAAACGTTGGAGCCCGATTTGCTTGCCGACCCGCCCGAAGCGGCTAAAAAGCTGGCAGAGCGCAAAGCCGGAGCCGTGGTTCAAGAGGTCCTGTCGGGCGATTACACGGGCATGGCCGCCGTTTTGGGCGCCGACACCATGGTGGTGTGCGAGGGCGAGATTTTCGGGAAGCCCGTGAGCCTTTCCGACGCGAAGCGCATGCTGCGTCGACTGGCCGGCACCACGCACGAAGTGATCACCGCCGTATCCGTATGGCTGGTCGCCGCGCCCGAGCCCGACCAGGTATCGCTGGGCTTCCGCACGTTCGTGGACAGCGCTGCCGTGACGTTTCACGAGCTGAGCGACGACCAGATCGTCGAGTACCTGCGCAAAGGCGAATCGTTCGACAAGGCTGGCGCGTATGCCGTCCAAGGAGCCGGAGCCGATCTTGTGAAGCACGTGCAGGGCGACCTCGACACGGTTATCGGCTTGCCGGTAAAGCGCTTGCTCGAAGAGTTCCCGGACTTGAAGACTTCGCTCGCCTAGCGCTTCAACGACGGACGGTTGCTTATAAAGCCCCAGTTCCTGCGGCACAATGTAATTATCGTGGCATGTGGGGCGGCGTTACCGTATTGTCTCCTTTTGCTTGGAGGGCAATGGTACACTAACCGAACTCATGGTAAGCGTTGACGTCCTTGCTCACGTAATGCGCATTCGCGCATGGGCGGTCAAGGATACGAATGGAAAGCGACGAAGAGGCCGAAACCGTGCATCAAGACATTGCGGAGATCCTGTTCACCGAAGACGATCTAGCCCGGCGCGTGGGCGAAATCGGGGCGGCGATCACGAACGATTACGCGAAGGTCGCCGACGAGGGCATCGTGCTCGTGTCGGTTCTGCGCGGCGCTGCAATTTTCATGGCGGATCTGGCTCGTGCGATTGAGCTGCCGCTCGAGATGGACTACATGGCCATTTCGTCGTACGGCAACGGCGCGAAAAGCTCCGGCGTGGTGCGCATCCTCAAGGACCTTTCCTCCGAAATCGAGGGGCGGCACGTTATCGTGGCCGAAGACATCCTCGATTCCGGCCTTACTTTGAAGTACCTGTTGAAGAACCTGTCGTCGCGCGGTCCTGCCTCCATCGAGGTTGCGACGTTGCTGCGCAAGCAGACGCCGGCGCAGGCGAAGATTGATTGCAAGTATATTGGCTTTGAATGTCCCGATGAGTTTATCGTAGGCTATGGGCTCGATTTCGCGGAGCGTTACCGCAACCTTCCCTACATCGGCGTTTTGAAGCCGGAGATCTACTAACCCGAAAGCAAGGCTTTATGGCACAGCAAAACAAACAATCACAGTTTCAGCAGCCGAACCCTCGGACGACCGTCATATCGGTCATCTTGTTCATGATCATTGCCTTTTTCGTAGGGCAGCAGTTCATGAACATGTCCACGTCGGGGTCTATGCCTACCGATCGCCTGATCACCTCGGAGTTCGTTCAGGCCGTCGAGCAGGACCGCATGACGAAGGTGGTGTACAACGCGGGCGACTACACGGTGTCCGGCACGTACTACCCGGCTATCACCGCGGGCTCGACTGCGGCCGACGCGTTCAACGGGGCCTTCCAGGCGCTGAACGCGAAGATGGCAACCATCAAGAATCCTGAAACGGGCAAGGCCTTGGGCGGCGTGGGAACGTCCGACTTGAGTTCCGTGACCTTGGGCAGCGAGCACAAGTTCACGTCCACGTACGCAGGCGGTTCCATCGGCGAGCTGATGGCCGCTCACCCGAACGTGCCGTACGAGGTGCAATTGCCTAGCCCGTGGGCCAGCATTCTGTCCACGCTGCTTCCCATCATCCTGATCGGCGGCCTGCTGTTCTTCTTCTTCAATTCCATGCAGAAGGCGAACAACTCCCAGATGAGCTTCGGCAAGGCTAAAACCAAGAAGAGCATCGAGGAGCGCCCCGACGTCAAATTCTCCGACGTTGCCGGCGTGGACGAGGCTGTAGAGGAGATGCAGGAAATCAAGGACTTCCTGGCGAATCCCGCCAAGTACCAGTCCATGGGCGCGAAGATTCCGCGCGGCTGCCTGCTGGTGGGCCCTCCGGGCACCGGCAAGACGCTGTTGGCGCGCGCCGTCGCTGGCGAAGCGGGCGTTCCGTTCTTCAGCATTTCCGGCTCGGACTTCGTCGAGATGTTCGTGGGCGTGGGCGCGTCCCGTGTGCGTGACCTGTTCCAGCAGGCGAAGGAAGCTTCCCCTTCCATTATCTTCATCGACGAGATCGACGCCGTGGGCCGTCAGCGCGGCACCGGTTTGGGCGGCGGTCACGATGAGCGCGAGCAAACGCTCAACCAGTTGCTGGTGGAAATGGACGGTTTCGAGGCCAATGATTCCGTGGTGCTGATCGCGGCGACCAACCGTGCCGACGTGCTCGATCCCGCCTTGCTGCGCCCCGGCCGCTTCGATCGCCAGATTGTGGTGGACGCGCCCGACGTCAAGGGTCGCGAGCGCATCCTGCAGGTTCACTCCAAGGACAAGCCTTTGGGCAGCGACGTCGACCTGGCAAAGGTGGCGAAGCTCACCCCCGGCTTTACCGGTGCGGATCTTTCCAACCTTATGAACGAGTCTGCGCTGCTGACCGCCCGCCGTGGCAAGAAGATCATCACCCAGCAGGAAGTCAGCGAGTCGATGGAGCGTGTTATCGCAGGTCCCGAGCGCAAGGGTCGCGTGTTGGACGAGCGCACGAAGCACACCATCGCGTACCACGAGAGCGGACACGCCCTGGTGGGACACCTGCTGCCCCATGCCGATCCCGTGCATAAGATATCGATCATTTCGCGCGGCCGCGCGCTGGGCTACACGTTGTCCATCCCCAAGGAGGACAAGGTGCTCAACTCGCTGGGCGAGATGCGCGACGAGCTGGCCGTGTTCATGGGCGGTCGCGTGGCGGAGGAGATCTTCTGCGATGACATCACCACGGGCGCTTCGAACGACCTTGAGCGTGCTACCAAGATGGCGCGTGCCATCGTGACGCAGTACGGCATGAGCACCGAGCTGGGCACGCAGGTGTTCGGCCAGCCCAATCACGAGGTGTTCCTGGGTCGCGACTACGGCAACACGCAGGATTACTCCGAGGAAACGGCGCGCCGCATCGACGACGAGGTTGCGCGCATCATGAAGGAAGCGCACGATCGGGCGTACGACATTCTGGTGAGCCATCGCGAGCAGATGGACCTGATGGCCAACGTGCTGCTGGAGCGCGAAACCGTGGAGGGCGAGGCGTGCTTGGCCTTGCTGGACAACACGTGGGACGAATACCTGAAGCACGAGGACGAGATCATCGCCAAGAAGGAGGCGGAGGAGCGCGCCGCGCGCGAGCGTGACGAGAAGCTTGCCGACCCCAATTGGAAGGAAGAGCCGATCGAGCCGGGCGATCAGGATCCGAATCCGCCGTTCCGCGCGCCCGTTGCGCCGGATGCGGTGGCGCCCGCTGCGCCTTCGAACGACCCCGCTGCTCCTGCGCCGTCTGACGCTTCTGCGGGTCAGCCCCAGTCCAACGATGAGAAAGGCGACGGAACCGCACGATGATGTGGCGTTGCGCTGACTATACGTTTGATACCAGGATGCCCATCGTGATGGGCATCCTCAACGTTACCCCCGACTCCTTTTCGGACGGCGGTATGCACGATGCGCCCGAGGAGGCGCTGGCTCATGCGCGACGCATGATGGACGAAGGGGCCCGCATTATCGACGTGGGCGGCGAGTCCACGCGCCCGGGCGCGCAGCCCGTGTCCGAGGCTCAGGAGATTGCCCGCGTGCTGCCCGTGGTGCGCGCGCTTGCATCCGAGGGCGTGTGCGTGAGCATCGACACGCGACATGCGGCCGTGGCTCGCGCGTGCCTGGAGGCGGGTGCGGCCATCGTCAACGACGTGTCGGGATTCACCGATCCGGCCATGGTGGAGGCCGTGAGCGAAAGCACGTGCGGGCTGGTGGTCATGCACATGCAGGGCGAGCCTGCCACCATGCAGGACGACCCCACGTATCGCGATGTCGTGGTCGAGGTGCGCGACTGGCTGCGCGATCAAACGGCCATGCTGGAGGCCAAGGGCATCGCGCGCGACCGTATATGCCTTGATCCTGGTCCCGGATTTGGGAAAACGCCGCAACAGACACTGGAGCTGGTGCGCAATTTTCAGGAGCTGGCGCGCTTGGGCTACCCCGTGATGGTGGCGGTTTCTCGCAAGAGCTTCCTTGGATATGCGTACGGCATCGAAAACCCTGCCGATCGTGACGCCGTGTCCGCTGCTGAGGCGCTCATGGCTTGCGAGCTGGGTGCGAGCGTGGTTCGTGCGCACAACGTGAAGGCTACCGTGGAAGCGCTCAAGGACCTGCGTCCGTACGCGCTGGTCGGGCTGGGCTGCAACGTGCCCTTGGTGGCAAGCCCGGGCGAGGAGCGCGAAGGCAAGATCGCCATGCTCAATCAGGCCATCACCGAGATGTGCTCGCTGCCCGACACGCAAATCATCGACATATCGAGCTTTTACGAAAGCGAGCCGGCCTACTACCTTGACCAGGACGTGTTCGTGAACGCCGTGGTGCTGCTGCGAACCGGAATTGCCCCGAAAGAACTGTTGGGCTACCTGCAGGCGATCGAGAACAGCCTGGGCCGCGTGCGCCAGATCGAGAACGGTCCGCGGACGTGCGACCTCGACATTCTGGACTATCAGCTGTACGTGGTTGATTCGGAAGTGCTCACGTTGCCCCATCCTCGTTTGCTCGAGCGCGATTTCACCGTGAAGCCGCTCCTGGAACTGCATCCCGGTCATGTGCTGGCTAACGACGTTGTGGTGACGGACGAAGGCGTAACGGTGGGGAAGGCCGCTCGGTTGTGAGCCAGCTGACGCTTCGCGTGCGCGACCTTGATCGTGTTGCTTCGACGAACGACGAGGTGAAACAGGCGCTTGAGGCGGGCGAGGACGAAGGCCTGGTGGTGCGCGCTCGCGTGCAGACGGGCGGCTACGGTCGGCAGGGCCGTACGTGGGTCAGCCCCGAGGGCGGGCTGTACTGCTCGTGGCTGCTTCGTCCCGAGGTTCCCGCATTCACGCTGCCGACCTTGAGCCTGGTCGTGTCGATGGCCGTTCGCCGGGCGTTGGCTGGCCTTTCGCCTGACGCGGTTCAAGCTGTAGCGATCAAGTGGCCAAACGACGTGGTGCTGGTATCGACGACGGCTTCCTGCGCTAGCTCGGCGCCCTCTGCGACGCCGATCGCGATGGACCGTTCGATGTTCAAGAAACTGTGCGGCATCTCGCTGGAGGCGCATGCGGGCGGGGTGTGCGTGGGAACGGGCGTGAACGTCATTCCGCCGGTCGAGCGCGCCGAAGTGGGAGGCAAGAACGTACCCGCGTACGTTGCCGACATTGTTCCAGCGTTGGCGCACGAGGAACCCGCGGATGCGCTCGACCGCGTGTTCGATGCAATCGCAACCGAGTTTTCCCTGCTCTACCAGCTGTGGACGCGCGATGGGTTCGAGCCGCTTGCCGGTGAGTACAACGAGCATGCGCTTCTTTCGGGCAAGCAGGTGCGCCTGGTTGATCGAAAAGGGACGCTTATCGCGGAAGGGACGGTTGCGCGGGTTGATTCCTTCGGCCGGCTCGTGTTGTGCGACGACGCCGGCCTGGAAACCCCCGTCACTTCGGGCGAAGCCCATATCGCGTAGGGTTGCCCTTGCAGGGGAGATTGCGGCGTCGCAATCGCATTGTCGCCTGAAACGTACGCTTTCTGCTCGAAAAGCGTACGTTTCGGGCGACAATATGGATGGCGCCGGGACATTGAAGCCGCTGGGCCCTTCGCGCGTTCCGCGCTTTCCGCTTCCGCTTCCGTATCCGATCTCCGAGCCTTCGTGGAGTATGCATACGGTTCCTCGTAATGTGCTCGAAAGGGAGTACAATAGAGCGTTCTCTTTGTACGAAATGAGCGAAAGGCAGCATCGAAGGCATGGTAGCAACGAGTGAAACGACGCCGTCCGGGTCTCTTCAGACGGCGCCTCCGCAGGGTTCCGGATCGCCCGAACGAAAGCATCCGAAAGAAGATAAAGTCACGCGCATGGGCACGGCGTCCATTCCTCGCCTGATCGTGGAATTTGCCATCCCCTCTATCCTGGGCATGTTGGTGAACGGCGCATACAACCTGATCGACTCCATTTTTCTGGGGCAGGCCATGGGCGAGATCGGTCTGGCTACGGCAACGGTTGCCATGCCTATTATGACGGTGTTCATGGCTATCGCCATGCTGGTGGGCAATGGCGGCAACGCATTGGCCGCGCTGCGCATGGGCGAAGGCAAGCGCGACGAAGCCGAGCGAAGCTTGGGCAACACCGTTTCGCTTTCTATCGTCATGTGCATCATCGTGGCCGTGATCGTGCATATTCCGATTTGCATAGACGGATTGTTGAAGGTGTCCGGTGCAACGCCGGAAGATTGGGAATATGCGCGCTCGTTCATCCAAATTATCTCTCTGGGATTCATTTTCCAGTGCATCGGCATGGGCGTGAACAACTTTATCCGTACTGCCGGTGCTCCTAACCGTGCGCTCTCCACCATGATTATTGGCGCGGTGGCCTGCACGGTGTTCAATTACTTGTTCGTGATGGTGTTTGGCTGGGGCGTGCAGGGAAGCGCGCTCGCCACGGTGTTCGGCCAGGCAATCTCGTGCGCGTGCGTGCTGTGGTACTTCATCTTTACTAAAAACGTTCCCATGAAACTGCGCTTGCGCAGCATGCCCCTTCATGGTCGAACGGTGGGTCTTATCATGTCGCTGGGCCTGGCAAGCTTTGCGGTTCAAGCGGGCATGGCCGTGGTCAACTTCGTGCTGAACAACCTGCTGAATATGTACGGTTCCATGAGCGTTTTGGGTGCGGAAGGGGCCCTTGCATCTATCGGCGTGGTGCAACGCGTGGCCATGTTCGCCGTTCTGCCGTTGATTGGAGTTGCCATCGCGATACAGCCCCTGCTGGGCTTCAACTACGGCGCCCACCTGTTCGAGCGTGTGAAAAAGACGCTCTGGTACGGTATTTTCGGCGCTACGGGCATAGGTTTGGTGCTGTGGGCCCTCGTGCACATATTCCCGGAAGAGATCGTGGGCTTTTTCGGCATCGTGGATCCGAACTTGCAGAACTTCACGGTGTTCGCGCTGAAGGTGCAGCTGATCATGCTTCCGTTCATTGGGTTCCAGATCGTGGGATCGAACTACTTCCAGGCTACGGGTCAGCCTGCGAAGTCCATCTTCTTGTCGCTGACGCGTCAGATTCTGTTCCTGGTTCCGCTGCTTGTTTGCCTGCCGATGGTTTTGCCGGGTTGGTTCCCTCAGTTCACCAGCTTGGATGCGCTGTATTTCGCCACGCCGATCTCGGATTTCCTGTCCATTTTTGTTACGGTTGTGTTCATCGTTGTAGAAATGGGTCGACTCAAGAAGCTCGAGGCGGGCGAGATCAAAGCCAAGTTCTAAAAAGAAGCGCGGTATCGGACTGTTTGAACGATACCGCGCGTTCATGTTTGCAGCCGTGCGCTTGCTTCGGTTTGCTTTGCGCGAATCGGCGATTGTCACCCTTGCGATGACCTCTTGATTCACAATTAGGGCAACGTGCGCTAGCATAGACGCCTTGCAGTATCGAGTTGAGATGAAGGAGAGTCTTCGCATGGAAGAAGCACGCAGCAAGGTGCAGAAGAAGGGCGCGGCGTCCCGCACGCGCTCGATAGCGTTTGTCGGCCTTTCGATCGCCATCATGGCCGTTTCCGCTTGGGTGACCGTTCCGCTGGGTCCGGTTCCGTTCACGTTGCAGATGTTCGCGTTCGCGTTTGCCATTCTGGTGCTCACGCCCAAGCAATGCCTTGCCGCGATTGCCGGCTATCTGGTGCTGGGCGCTATCGGGTTGCCGGTGTTTTCCAGCATGCGCGGCGGCATCGGCGTTCTGGCGGGTCCCACGGGCGGTTACTTGTGGGGATGCCTGGTGGGCGCAGCAGTGGTGCTTCTGGTGCTGCATGCGCTGCGCGGGCGTTTCGAGGGCGACGGGAAAGTTTCCGTGGTGAAGGGGCTGGTGCTGGACGTTGCCGTTTGCCTGGTGTTTCTGTGCGTGGTGTACGTGTGCGGCTGGGCGCAGTTCATGGCGGTGACCGGGACCGATCCCATGGCTGCGTTCATGACCACGATTGCTCCGTTCGTGGTGGTCGACGTGCTGAAGATGGTGGCGGCTGCCATCTGCGCACGTGCCGTACGCGCTGCCGTGCCGCAGCGATAAGCGCGACGACAGAGCGCGCGTATCCGCGATGCGGGTTCGCACATGGAACGGGGAGGGGCGAGGTCGTT
>ERZ836760.2508-NODE-2508-length-14431-cov-7.111644_pt1 | contig 14431 bp, 22 predicted proteins | sample MGYA00519941_ERZ836760 | MGnify/ENA primary metagenome ERZ836760 (study PRJEB31850, sample SAMEA3708807) | human gut metagenome | biome: human gut; feature: human-associated habitat; material: faeces | place: China | collected 2014 ... | reverse complement strand
ACAAAACACAATCAACAACACATAATGCAACAGGGGTATATGATTTAAATGGAGGAGCATGGGAAAGAACAGCAGCATATGTAAACAATAAAAATGACCAATTAGGAACTACAGGAGGAAAAAATGCAGGAGACTTCTATGGAGCAACAGAAAGTGAACAAGCAACAAGTACAAAGTATAAAACAGTATATAGCTCAGAAAATAATCAATCAAAAGATTATCAAACAGCAGGAAAGAAAAATAAAGGAGATGCAGTATACGAGACATCAGTATCACACTCACACGGAACAGGCTCATGGTTTGATGCGTACGCCAACTTCCCTAACGGAGCTTCTCCGTTCTTCTATCGTGGGGGCTATTACAATGGCACAGCAGCAGGTACCTTCTGTTTCAGCAACTACAATGGCAATGCTTATGGCAACTATTCGTTTCGTCCGGTGTTGGCTCCTTAGCACTTTGATGTGACTTAGGACCTTGTTTACCTTTATTTCGGCACTGATTAGAAGTGAAGAAAAATAGAATACGGGAAAATTTTAAGAAAAAATAAAGGAAAATAAAAGAATAAAAAATTATATTTCAAGATATAAAACATAGGGATTAAACTGTAGCGTACGCCAACTTCCCTAACGGAGCTAATCCGTTCTTCAATCGTGGGGGCAATTACAATGACACAGCAGCAGGTACCTTCTATTTCAACAACAACAATGGCAATGCTAATGGCAACAATTCGTTTCGTCCGGTGTTGGCTCCTTAGCACTTCGATACACAAAGATTTATAAAGAAATCTATCCCAGATGGAAAATATTTAAGGATGTTTTCGAGAGGTAGGCTAAGTCTTTTCAAATTCTATAAAATGAAAAAAGTATTTGGAAAGAAAATGAAATGTACTAACAGGATTTGTATCAAAGAAGTTTAATTCCTTTGGCATAAACTTAGATTTTATGTCATAAACACATTAATAGTAAGCTAGTTTGAGTAAAATTTGAAAATCCTGGCTTATGCAATATAAGTTATAAAAGTTTATATATAGATAAGATCAGTTACAAAAAAAGGATAGATATTCCTCCCAAAGTAACTGATTTCTATATTATTATGCAGAAAAATCATATTTTATATTGATATTATACAAAATTTTTTCATATACAACAAGTAAAAGAATTTTAAAAAGACAGGTTATAGCTGTTATTATGTATCTTGGATATGTTTATTATAGTTTTCTATATCAAAAATTAAATTTTTTTCTATTTTTAAATCTGTTGAATTTGTATATATAAAATTACATTTATTTATAATTTTTTGAGTTAACAAAAATGAGTTAGAGTGAGAAGCATGAGCTATCCAAGAATTTAAACTTTGATTTGCATAGTTAATATCTAATTTTTTATTTTTATATTGGTAATTCCATTTTTTAATATTCTTATTTATTTTTTTCTTACTAGAAGTTCTTAATAATCTATGTGTTGGGAAAATTCTATATCCACAAAAATTAACACCCATTTTGGAAGGGTAATATCTAGATTTATCATTTAACTCTAGTTTTAAGTTGGATTTTAGAAATGTCTCGATTTCATTTTTGATGTATATACATTCTTGTTTATTTTTTAAAATTAATATAAAATCATCCATATATCGAGTATAATATTTGATTTTTAAGTCTCTTTTTACAAATTGATCTAATTCATTTAAGTATATATTTGCAAAAAATTGACTAGTATAATTTCCAATAGGAATACCAACTGCTGATTTATCAATAGGACCATTAAATATAAAAATTTGAGTTAAATGTAAAAAATATGGATCAGCAAAAAATCTTTTAATAATATTAAATAGGATATATGGATTTATTGAATAAAAAAATTTTTTAATATCGCATTTTAATATCCAAAAGTTTTTATTGTTCCTTTTACAAACTTGCATTTGATGTTGAACATCAGCAACAGCTCTATGAGTGCCTTTATCTGGTAAACAAGCATATGTTGAACGTATGAATTTTGGCAAAATATAAGGCTTGATAAATTCTTCAACATACCATTGATGAACTATTCTATCTTTATAGGGTAATGCTTGAATGTATCTTTCTTTTGGCTCGTAGACTTTAAAAGTATAATATTTACCTAAACGATATGTTTTATTTCTTAAATTATTCATTAAATTTATAATATTATTTTCTAAATTAAACTCAAATTTAATTACTTCATTTTTATATGTCTTATGTTTTTTAGCTCTATAATGTGCTTGCATTAATTTTTCAAATGTTAAATTTTGAAGAAAGATATTTTTTATTTTTTTAGGCATGATGATATCCAACCTCCTAACATATTACAAATATCTGTTATTAAAGAACTCCAAGTATTATAGTTTTGCAAAGAGATGTATTTGTACTTAAAAGATATTCTAATATGAATTTTTAAAAGATTCATATTTGTGTCAAATTCATTTAAATAATTAAGTTTTTCTTTTTTATTAAAAGTTTTGATGGCATACATCAAATTTCGTAAACCTACATATAGAGAGTTTTTAATTTCCTGAACAAGAGTAAAATTTTCACTTTTTGGATATTTTCTAACTATATCATTTGAATAATATATTAATTCTAGATATTTTTGGTATATTTTTAAATTATCATTTGATTTTTCCATGGTATTCCTTTCATAATTAAATTTATAAAAACAAAATGCAAATAAAATTTTAATAAAATGTTTGTGCATAAACAAACATGGTTCGTAGGCTAAAAAATAAAAATATTTTAATCATGTTGCTTTATTTAATAAATTTAATGAATCTTGTTTTAATTGATTTAATAGATCATAAGCTTCAGAAATAGATAAAGTGTCAGGCGATATAGAAGAAACAAATTCTATAAATTTTAATATATTTTGGTTAGCAATATAGTTGTTTGGAGTTATAACTGAAGGTGCATTGCTATTTTGGACTATTTCTATATCGTAATTTAAATTATTAAAAATATTTATATATTTGTTTATCGAATTAACAGGAAAACCACATTTTACAACTTCAGGAGATAGATTTGTTAGTTTTAAGTTTAAGATAGAAGACATTAATTTTGCATCATCATCTAAAAAAATATAAAAAATGCCACTTTGAAATAAATAAATTTTTTCACTATTTTTCATTTTTAAGTTTTTATATGTATTAAATAATTTTCCCATATTAAAAATCCTTTCTTTTGTAGAATAAACAAATTATACAATAAATGTAAAAAAATGTCAACCCAAACAGATTGAAAAATAAGAATAAAAGGTTATAAAACAGATCTAATTGGAATATTATAACAATAATAGTTATATGCTATAATCATAACGTAATAGTAGGAATTATATATAATTTAAGGAGATGAAAAAGTATGAAATGGTATGATAGATTTTATACAAAAGAAGAATGGGTGAAAAAATCTACTGAAATTGAAAGTGGTTTATATGATCGTATAAAAGAAATTGCCAAAAATGAATTAGAAGCATCAGTAAATAAAATAATAGATGCATGTATAGATGAATTTAATATAGAAGATAAAATTATTATATATAAGAAGAATAAAGATGATATAAATATAGCAAGGTCTATAATTATAAGGGAATCTATGTATGAAAAATTAGAAGATATGAGACAAAAATATGGAATTTCTATAACTAAATTGGTAAATATTGCCATTAAAGAAGGGCTAGATAAATATGATAATCGATTAAAATCTTAACATTTTGTTGAAAAAAATAAAATTATAATGTATAATAAAGTGGTTAAAAAAGATATAAAGGATAGGAGAGATTAATTTGAATCCAAAGATAAAAGAAGCATTAGAATGGGTGTATTGTATAATAATTGCTATAGTATTAGCATTATTATTTAGATATTTTATAGGAACTCCAACAATAGTAAAACAAGTATCAATGTATCCTACATTAGTACAAGACCAAAGACTATGGTTAAATCGTTGGGGAAGAACTACAAAAACTTTACCTGAAAGGGGAGATATAATCACTTTTGAAGCACCAAGTAAAAAGATATATGCAGAATCTGAGGTAGACCAAAGTAATCCGATAGCAAAATATGAAGATGAACCAACAAATATACTTGGGAAATTTACTAAATATGTTTTAGAAATAGGGAAAGAAAGTTATATAAAAAGAGTTATAGCACTTCCAGGAGAACATGTTCAAATAAAAAATGGAAAAGTTTATATAAATGATAAAGAGCTTGAAGAAAAATATTTGCAAGAGGGAATTGTAACAGATGTAGTAGGAGCTGGACTTACAGATTTCATAGTACCTGAAAATTGTGTTTTTGCTATGGGAGATAATAGAAGTCATAGTACAGATTGTAGAGCTTTTGGATGTATTCCACTAGAAAAAATAGAAAGCAAAGTTGCAATAAGAATATGGCCACTTAATGTTTGGGGAAAAGTAGAATAAGAAGAAAGGGATTAATCAATTAAATAGATTAATATTTTTATATAATTGATTATATGAGTAGAGATGTTTGATAAAATTATTGGTAATGATAAAATAAAAGAAATGTTATATAAATCAGTAAAAGATAAAAAAACATCACATAGTTATTTATTTGTAGGAATTGAAGGTATTGGAAAAAAAGAAATAGCAAAAGAATTTGCAAAAATGTTATTATGTATTAGTGATAATAAATATTGTAATACTTGTAAATCATGCATAGAATTTGACTCAAACAATAATCCGGATTTTTTATATATTGAACCTGAGGGAAATAGTGTAAAAATAGAACAAATAAGATATATACAAAGAAAAATTCAAGAAAAACCAATAATTTCTAATAAGAAAGTTTATATAATAAATGATGCAGATAAAATGACAACAGAAGCCCAAAATTGTCTATTAAAAACATTAGAAGAGCCACCTGAATATAGTACAATAATCTTAATAGGATCAAATGAAAATATGTTTTTAAGTACTATAAAATCTAGATGTATGATAATTCATTTTTCGAAAATAGAAGACGAAAAAATAAGAAAATATTTAGAAGAAAAATATGAATTAAAAGACATTAGTACAAATATGTTAGAAATCTTTCAAGGTAGCATAGGAAAGGCAATATTACTAAAAGATAAAAAGGAACAATATGAGAAAATTGAATTAATAATAAAAAGCATAAGCCAAAAAAGTATTATTGATATTTTAAATATGTCTGAAATATTATATAAATCAAAAGAAGAAATATTTGATATCTTAGAATATATAAATGTAATATTAATAAATTTATAGAGATATACTTTGTTATTCAGAAATATTAGGACAGTAGATTACGAATATATAAAATGTATAAATAGTGTAGAAGAAACAAAAACAAGATTAAAGCAAAATGCAAATTATGATATGAGTATCGATAATATGCTATTTAATATGTGGGAGGATGTAAATTGAAAAATATCATAGGGGTAAGATTTAAAAAATTAGGAAAAATATATTTTTTTAATCCTAAAAACTTAAAATTAAAAAAAGGTGACAAAGTTATTGTAGAAACAACACAAGGAGAAGAATATGGGGAAGTTGTAATTCCTAATAGATTTGTAAATGATGAAAAGATAATAGCACCACTAAAAAAGATTATAAGAATAGCAAACAATAAAGACCACAAACATTATAATGAATGCAAGGAAATAGAAAAAAAAGCTTTTGAAGTATGTAAAAAGAAAATAAAAGAACATAAATTAAAAATGACATTAACAGATGTAGAATATAAATTTGACAATAGCAAAATTTTATTTTATTTTATTGCTGATGGAAGAATAGACTTTAGAGAATTAGTAAAAGATTTAGCTTCAATATATAAAACAAGAATAGAATTAAGACAAATAGGTGTAAGAGATGAAGTTAAAAAAATTGGGGGAAATGGAGTTTGTGGAAGAGAACTTTGTTGTTGTACATTTTTGAGTGACTTTGAAGCAGTATCAATAAAGATGGCAAAGGAACAAAACATTTCATTAAATCCTTCAAAAATATCAGGTAATTGTGGTAGATTAATGTGTTGTTTGAAATATGAAAATGATGTATATGAAGAAAAACTAAAAAAATTACCTAATATAGGAGCTATTGTAGAAACAGAAGAAGGAGAAGGCGAGATAGAGTCAATAGAAACTTTAAAAGAAAGAGTAAGAGTTAAAATTAAAGATGGTGACTCATATATTTATAGGAAATATGATGCAAAAGATATAAAAGTAATAAAGGATATAGGGCAAGAAAAAATAGATTCAGAAGAATTAGAACATAAAAAAGAATTAGAAGAATTGGAAAAATTAGAAAAAGAGGAAGAGGGACTAAGAGAATCAGAATAGATTAAAGTAAAGCTAAATTATTTAATACAGCTTAGATAAATTAATATAGTGTTTACATATTTGGGTATCTTTAGAGATAGAGAATTTATAGAATGATTAGAATAAAATTTAATATAAATTAATTATATTGATAGGAGGTGAAGAATTATGGCATATAAAATAACAGAACAATGTATATCATGTGGAGCTTGTGCAGCAGAATGTCCAGTAGGATGCATATCACAAGGAGATGATAGATTTGTAATAGATCAATCAGCTTGCATTAGCTGTGGAACTTGTGCTGGAGTTTGCCCAGTTGGTGCACCCGAGGAATCGAACGATTAACATAAAAAGAGGTTATAGAAATATAACCTCTTTAATTTCGCCGTTTTCTATATAAATTTTATCAATAACATTTAACCAAAAATTTCTCTTTTCTTCAAAATTTAAGGATAAATATATTTTATCAAAATTAGCATTAATGAGATTTTTTAGCTTAGTAGTATCTTTTGACTGGGGAACAAATTCAATATTTTCTAATTTTGAAATCTGTGTAGATAAATTTTCATAGTCTTTTTTGTATGTTTCCTTGTCAATTAAATTATCTAAGTATAAATCTTTTAATTTGTATATTTTATTTTTCAATTCTTTAATTTTTTTAGAATTATCTTTTTTAGGTGTTGTTGCTGTTATATTATTTTTCAAAATATGCTCTTCTCCAAGTTTTCTTAAATTAGATAATAAAAATGCTTCTATATATTCTTCTCTTATTAATTTATGATTAGAACATTTATATTCCATACTTCCAACTTTTCTTCTACAAGCATTATCACAGCAATATCGCATAAGTTTGTTTTTGGTTCTATTGTCTTGCTTTTTTGACATACGGTTTTTACAAACATTACAAAAAGCTAGACCAGAGAAAAGAGAAGAGGAAGGAGAATTGCTGAGGTTTTTTTCTCTAACTTTTAGAAGCTTTTGGACAGTATTAAATAATTCTATATCCATTAATGCAGGAATATAATTTTCCAAATAAATATCTTTTCTATATAATTTATATTTACCAATATAAGAAGTATCTCTTAAATATGTATATAGAGCATCTTTGCCTTTTCCGAGGAAAATGATTAATAAAATAAGAATAAGTTTCTTTTACATTTCCATTAACTTCTATAAAATAATTATATAAATTCTTAATATTTTCAGCTTCTGATTGATTTATTTTGAATTTTTTATCAACTATATCATATCCATATTTTTTTGTTCCTGATGTAACTTCGCCTTTTTCTCTTTTATTTTTAAATACAAATTTTATTCTTTCAGAAGTTTTTCCAATTTCTCTTTGAGCAAGAGATACTTTTAAATTAAATATAAAAGTTCCATCAGCAGTTGAAGTGTCTATATCATCTTCATCAATAGCTTTCATAGTACATTTATTGTCTAGTAGTAATTTATTAATATTATTTGCATCTAATACATTCCTACTTAATCTATCTAATTTAGTAAAAAGAATCATATCGAAAACATTACTTTTATCTAACATTTCAATTAATGCTTTTCTCTTTTTCATAGAAGAGGCAGAAATACCTTCATCTATATAAAATTCATATTTATAATTGTTTTCTTTACAGTATTTTTCTAATGCATCTTTTTGTGCTTGGATAGAAAAACCAAACTTTTTTTGTTCATCTGTAGATACTCTACAGTAACAGGCCACATATTTCATAACAAAAATCCTCCATTTTCTAAATAATTTTAATAAACTATTGAAAATGAAGGTCTTTTACTATATAATAAAAGTACATTCACTTTCGATAGTGTTTGTGGTTTGAGAAATATGTCGTGTCGCCAAACAGGAACATATTTCTCTTTTATTTATTTCATAAAGCTTTTTAATCTTGTTATAAGTTCGTCTTTTAATTTATAAATATCAGAGATATTTTCGATTTCATATCTAATATCTTTTTTATTTTGGTCAGGTATAATTACATATTTTATACTTTCTTTTAAATATACTCTACATATCCATTTAGTAACTTTATTCTCATACAATATTCCAAAATAACTAAATGTATCTTTATAGTATAAGTCATTAGGATTTACAATTTCTGATAATATAGATTTTACAACATAATAGCTTTCAAGCTCTTCGTTAGTTGTTACAATACTATTTTCGTCTGAAATATCAATACTGATTTCATCAGAAGCTTCAACGGAAGAATTGTTAATAGCTGTTTGAAGTCGTTGATTTATTAAGTTATTAATATAATGAGTAATAGATTTTTTTAATATAGGTTTATATTTATCGATTACATTTTGTGTTTTAACTCCTTCATAGATACCTTTATTTAAAATGAGTCTTATAAAATCATCACTAGGATTTGAAAATTCTTCTGATAGTATTTTTTCGATTGAGTTAGCATATTTTAAATTTGAAGCAGAATTTATAACAGTATTTATATCAAAAGATTCTTTACAGAATTTTTTTAATTCATTAATATCAGTTTCCTTTAAATCTAAAATATTAATTTCTAAAAATGGTGTTGAATCCATTTTGTTAGTTTCATCTAAATCAGTAAAAAATTTATAAACAATACCATTTGTTAATATGCCAATTTTAGCAGATGTTGTACCAAAGTATCTAAAAAGTTGTGAGCCGTGTTTTTGCAAATTTTCATTAACAGATTTTGCTTCAATTAAGATAGTAGGCTGATTATTAAGAATAATAGCATAATCTACTTTTTCCCCTTTTTTAATACCTACATCAGCAGTATATTCTGGTGTAAATTCATTAGGATTAAAGACATCATATCCTAATAAACTAAAGAAAGGCATTATTAAAGAAGTTTTAGTTGCTTCCTCAGTTGAAATTGAGTCCGTTATTTTTTTAACCCTTTCCGTAAATTGATTTAGTTTTTCTTCAAATTCCATAAATATTACCCCTTTTCTTAATATATTTTAAATTAATACAAAATTAAATTATTCAAAAATTTTTCTTTTTCTAGCTTCTACAACTTTTCCAATTATTTTAACTGGTATTTCATTCATTTCGTTTTTAGTAAAATGTCTAACTGGATAATAAGGATTCATAGCAATTAAATCTATGCCATCATCCATTCTAACAACTTTCTTTACTGTTGCTTCATCTCCATTAATAAGAATAATACAAGTATTACCACTTTCAAAATCATCTTGTTTGTGAATAATTGCAATATCTCCATCCGAAAATAATGGCTCCATACTGTCTCCAGCTATTTGAAGTGCATAGTAATTTTCAGGGTCAGATACATTGTCAATACTTTCATATCCTATTATATTTTCTTGAGCTAAATAATCATAACCAGCCTTTACTTTACCTAAAACAGGAATTTTAATTTTATCTATTTTTTTAATAGGAATAGATTCTTTAGGTACATCATAACCCATTAACCATACAGGATTTACATTATAAATTTCAGCTAAGTATTTTATTGTAGTAAGTTTAGGAGCCATTTCACCATTCATATATCTATATATAGTAGATTTGCTTTTAATTCCTATTTTATTTGCTAAATCGTTTATATTAGTGTCATACTCTTTTACTAATTCAGATAATCTTTCAGCAAACAATTTTAATATTATTTCATCGTTCATTTAAACACCTCAAATGTATTATACAACAAAACTTTTCGTTTTGCAACTAAAAATTTTATATTTTTTTGCAAAAAGCTATTGACAAATAAAAATACTTGATATATATTAAGGTTGCGAAACGCAAAAAAAGAAAGGAGAGAAAAAAATGCAAAAATATAGAGAGTTGGTAGAATTAAAAGGCATCTTAAGAGAAAAGAAAATAAATTATGAGACTTTATCAAAAGAAATAAAAATGTCTTTGAGTGCTTTTTCTAATAAAATAAACGGAAAATCAGTGTTCAATTTATTAGAAGCATATAAAATAGGAAATTTAGTAGGCATAAAAAAAGAAGATATGGGACTCTATTTTTTTTAAAATACTAGTAGCGAAACGCGAATGGCGACACGACAAAAAAGGAAGGGAAGTGATTACATTGTGAATGCTGAAAAAATAAACAGAGTTTTAATGAAAATATTAGAAAAAAAGTATGCCATAACAATAGAGCCAAAAATTGAAAGGAGGAATACCAATGAAAAGAAAATTAGATAAAAATAAGATTTATGCATTTATTGGACGAGCAGTAGTATACAGCAGTGCATATGTAGGAATTATACTATTTGGATTCTGGGCATTTTGTCAAAATACTATTTATTAGAAAGAGGGCTAAATGAAAAAGATAATACTAATAATATTATGCTTATATTTTAACAAGGGAAGGAGATGAGAAAAAGATGTTTTTAAAAACAGTAATTAGACAAGGAAAATGCATAACGGAACTTAGCAGAAACATAGAACTAACAAAGAAAAATAGTAAAGAAATACAAAAGCAAATGCTAGATGAATTTATAATGACAATGAATGAAGTACAAGACATAGAAGCTTTAGATGTTCCAGAAAAAGAAAAAACACATATGAGAAATACAATTATAGATAATGCAAGAACAAAATATGTAACAAAATTAATAGAGTTATCTAACACCAACCAAAGTTCTTAGATAACTCAAACAAATTACATAAATATATGTTCCTATTGCTAATTATAGCATAGGGGAGAAAGGAATGTCAATGTTAGAAAATAAAATGGTTTTAGATGGATATTATGAAGAATACGATGAAATTAAAACAGATGAATATTATAACGAATTGGAGGATTATAGAAGTGAATAATTTAAGTTTATATGAAATAACAAGTGGTTTTCCAGCTTTAATGGAAAATGAAGAAATAACACAAGAAGAAAAAGAAAAAATACAAGAAGAATTAACAGTATTATTACAACAAAAAAGTCAAAACATTATAGGTTATACAAAAAATATTGAATTAACAATTAGTGCAATGAAAGAAGAAGAAAAAAGAATATCTGATAATAGAAAAAGTTTAGAAAATAAATTAATTAATTTTAAGAAATATGTAAAAGAATGTATGGAAAGAAACGATATAACAAAGATAGAAACAGCTTTAGGAGCATTAAGTATTACAAAAAGCCCAACAAGCGTAGAAATCGTAAATGAAGATGAAATACCAGGTGAATTTAAACAAGAAGTAGTAACAGTAAAAATAGATAAAACAAAAATAAAAAATTACTTTAAAGAAACAGGGGAAATACCAGAAGGAACAAACATAATTACAAATAATACAAGTTTAAGAATAAAGTAGGTGTAATAATGGATTATTTAGATTTAATAAATAACAAAAATAACTTTTATGGAGGTAATTAAAATGTTAGCAAAAAAGGCAACATTAAATGATGTTAATTTAAAAATAATGGTTTGGGGAGAAAGTGGAAGTGGTAAAAGCAGATTTGCATTATCTTCTCCAAATCCAATAGTAATAGATTTAGAAGGTAGCACAAGATTATATGCAGAAGAATTTGATTTTTATAAAGCAGAAGTAGATAAGACAGATAATAGAGCAATTAACCCAGCAACATTAACAGTAAATTTAATAGAGGAAATTTTAAAAGGAGAGTATCCTGATAGAAAAACATTAATAGTAGACCCTATAACAGATTTACTAGATTGTATAGAAGATGTAAGTGCCAAAAAGTATGAGCAAATGATAGGAAAGAAAGTAGGAGATTTAAACCAACTACAAAAAACAAAATGGTATGCATATAGAAGAGAAATGGCAAGAACAGTGCTAAACCAATTAAAAGATGTTCCTATGAATTTAATATTAGTAGCAAGAGCAAAAAATGTGTGGGATACCAAAGATGGAAAAATGCAACCAGTAGGCCTTACATATGATGCATTAGATATAGTGGAATATTTAATGGATATAGTTATTAAATTAGAAAAAAACGGAGATGAAACAAAGGCAATAGTAAAAAAATCAAGAATAGGGAATTTGCCAAAGATATTGGACATTAAAGATTATTTAACAATAGAAAATGCATTAAAAAATAATGGTAAATTAGCAAAAGAAAATAAGTAGGTTGATAAAATGGAATTTGAAAAATTATATATGTTTAATCCTTTTACAATTCAAAATGCAGATAGCAAAAAAATAGCTGATACATATAGTAAATTACAAAATGAAATAATAGAAAATGCAGATACAGGATTTTTAATATCAAAAAACATAGAAATATATGCAAATATGAATTACCTAATAGGAGAAATGATAGCAAGAATACAACAAGAATATGACACATTAAAAAGTGATATTTCTATACAAGAAAATAAACAAGTATATATGCAAAGAAAACAATGGCAAGAAACACAAAAAGAGAAACCACCAGCAATGAGTTATTTTGAAGCAATGGCAAAAGAATATGTAAAAGAAGATAGTAAGAAATTAGCAGAATTAGGAGCTAGACTGTTTAGATTTAAAAAAGCATATGAAAGTATAGACAGTAAACAAAATGCTCTAAAAAAGAAAATAGAAGCAATCAGGTATGAGATATGATAGTAAAAGATTTAAGAAATTCATTTAATCCAGTACCAAAGTTTGGACAGAAAAAGACAAAACAGGACAGTAAAAAAGAAAAGAAAAAAGACTTCTGTATAATGCCAAAAAACAATTCTTATAGTACGGTAAGAACAGAAGTATATTGTGAAAGACACGAGGTTTATTTTTCAAGGGCTTATAGACAGAAAAGTATAGATGATGGGTTGATAGTATTTCTGACGAGGAAAGACCATCGTGGCACGAATGGAGTACATGGAAAGAATGGAGACAAACTAAATAGAAAACTAAAAAGATTAGCGGGAAAAGCATGGACAAGTTATTACAACAAAACAAAAGAAGAATTTATTAAAAGATATGGAAAAAGTAATTAAGATTATTAGCAACAGGGCAGGACATAAGTAACTGCCCTTAAATTTTACAAAAGGAGAAAAATATGACTTATATAGATTTGATAAATGCCTTTGAGAAATGGCTCGAAACAAATTACTTGCAAAGTTCATCGCAGTTATTGTGGTATAAGTTAATTGCCTTATTTAACAAGTGTGGGTGGAGCGAGTGGATTACAGTAGATAACCATAGACTAATGAGCATGATGCAAATGAATAGTGAAAAAACACTAATAAGGTGCAGAGATAAATTAATAGAAAATAAACTATTTGAATATGAAAAAGGAACAAAATCAAAACCAAACAAATATAAAATATCTACTGTAAATTTTACAGTAAATATGACAGTAGATATGGGAGTACATGTGGGAGTAGATGTGTCCAACATAAATAGACTAAGACAAGAGAAAGATATTTATATTAATTTATTTAAAAAATATAAAAAGCAAATCGAGGAAAAACCAAATCAAACAGTACAGATTATTGGACAATTAAGAAAGAGCCAAGATTATGTATTATTAACCGAAGATGAACAAAACAGAATATTTTTAGATTTAATGAATCCAAAATTAAGGAGTGAAAGTATATGAATAACGAATGTGAAGAAACAAGAAGAGAAGCAAACGAAAAAGTAAATAAAACTAAAAGAGAAATACAAGTATTAACAATACTAAGTGAACATGAAGAGGCAACAGCAAAACAAGTAGCAAGATATATGGCTTATAGAGGTTATACAAAAGATATAGATTACAACCATGCTAGACCAAGACTAACAAAGTTACTAGAAAATAGAGAGGTGTGTATTGTTGGAAAAGAGTTAGACATAGAAACAAATTGCAAAGAAGTAGTCTATAAAATAACTGAAAAAGGAAGAAAAAGACTATGAAATTAGGAGGGAATATGACAAAAGAAACAATTATAAACAAATGGAAATTAGGAGCAAGTGAATTTTCTGTTGCAAAAGATTATATGCAAGAATATAACAAACAAGCAAAAATAAGAAAAGAGCCTAAAATAACAAAAGACCAAGCTCTTGCTTGTGTAGAGCCTATTATATTCGAATATGAAACAAAAGATTGGAAGTGATTAAGTGAATAAAATAGAAATCCCATTTAGATTACCTAGCTTGAATCAATATATAAACGAATGTAGGAAAAACAGATATGCAGGAGCTAGCATGAAAAAAACAGTAGATAGAGATATAGGATATTACATAAATAAAT
>ERZ836760.2497-NODE-2497-length-14463-cov-5.523806_pt1 | contig 14463 bp, 13 predicted proteins | sample MGYA00519941_ERZ836760 | MGnify/ENA primary metagenome ERZ836760 (study PRJEB31850, sample SAMEA3708807) | human gut metagenome | biome: human gut; feature: human-associated habitat; material: faeces | place: China | collected 2014 ... | reverse complement strand
GGACTTTCTCCAGAAAGTCCTCCCCGCCCCCTCAAGTGTCTCTTCTCTTTATCCGCTAGAACTTATAACCAACGGATACGGCGGCGATATGGCTGCTCCCGTTGTGGGAACGTCCCTTCAGGACGCCGTCGGCGGTGGACTTGTCGTAGCTGAGTTCCTTGATGATCAGGTAACCGTAAGCAAGGTCAACGGTCCACTGATCCCAATTGAAGCCCACACCGGCGGTGATACGGTGACGCCCGTTGCTCGGGGTCATGTAGTCGCAGGTGCTATCCTTCATCGGGCTGGTTTCGAAAACATAGCCGCCGCGCAGGGTCAGCCAGTCGAGCGCCTTGTATTCCGCGCTGACGTTGAAGCCCCACGTGTCGCGCCAGTTTTTGGGGCTGTACGCGGTGCCGTAATCGTCGACGTGGATGTTCAGGGAACGATAGTTGCTCCATACGGTGTACACAGTTCCGGCTTCGAAGCTCAGGGTTTCCATGGGCTTCCACATCACGCCGAAGGAAATGGTATCGGGAAGGTTCAGGTTGCCGTGCAGATCGGAGTTGGGCAGGTGGACGCCCGGAAGCGGATTCTTGTTTTCAAATTCCAAATGCCCGCGCACGGCCTGCTTCACGCGGCTGCGGTAGGTCAGGCCTGCGGCCCATTCGTCGTTGAATTTGTAATGCGCGGCGAGGTTGAAGCCGGGGGCGATGCTGGACCCGGTGAGCATCTGCTGATCGTGCCCGAAGCGCCCGGCGAGGGCTGGGTTGACCATCCCGCCGAGATCCGCGTCTTTTTTCATGAGCATGGTGGCGTACATGAACTCAAGGCCCACGGCGAGGGAGAGATTATCATTGATCTTGAAGGCAAGGTTGGGATTCAGTGAAACGGTCTTGAGGCTGACGTATTTGAGGTTTTCGCGGCCCGGCCAGTTTGTGGGATAAGAATTGCCGAGGCCGAACCGGGAGAAGATGCCGATGCCGCCCCAGAGGTTATCACTGAACTGATGGGTGAGATAGGCGTGCGGATTTGCCCATGTGTGCTTGTCTACGTCGGTGGAGCGGCCGATGCCGAAGCGGTCCACCGTGTCGACGGTCCCGGAAGGCTGAATGGCGGTCATGCCCACCATTATTTGGGTACCGGGGAGCTGAGTGATCCCAGCGGGGTTCCAAGCCACGGCGGAAGGATCGTCCGCGCGGGCAACCATGCCGCCGGCGAGAGCCGTGCCTCGGGCGCCGAAGTCGGACAGGGCAAATCCTTCCGCTTGGGCTTTTCCAGTAAGCTGGGGAGCCGCCAACAGGCAGGCGGCAAGCAACAGGGAGGCAATCCGTTTCATAGTCTTCCTTGCTTTGTTAGAAGTTGACGTGTAAAAACTGCCATAGCAAAAAGGCAAAAAGCGTCGGTGGTTGTCGATGCTTTTCGTTTTTAATGGTAAAAGACCAATTTTTTTACCAGAAACGGTACTAAAATGCTAGCCGATTTTCTGGTTTGACGTTTTTCGGTCTCCTTTTCAGCCTCGGAGTATGCATGTCTTCCGCCTCTTCTCCGCTTCTTGATTTTCGTGATGTGAGCCGTTCGTTTACGGTGCGGCAGGGTGTGCTCGGGAGAGTGCGGGGCGAAGTTCGCGCAGTGGATGGTGTATCGCTTTCCGTACGTCGCGGCGAGACGCTCGGCCTGGTGGGCGAGTCCGGGTGCGGCAAGTCGACACTGGCGCGCATGGCTGTGCGGCTTCTTCCTCCGACGGGCGGGGAAATCCTTTTCGACGGCGAATCCGTATTGCCCGGCGTGTCGGGCCGCAATGACACATGGTATTCCCGCCGTTTGCAGATGATCTTTCAAGATCCTTTTTCTTCGCTGAATCCCCGGTTGAAGATCGGTACGTCCATTGCCGAGCCGTTGATGGCCATAGGCGCGCCGTCGGCGGAGCGTCAGGAGCGTGTGGGCGAAATCCTGCGCCGCGTGGGGTTGCAGCCCGGACATGCCGGACGTTACCCGCACGAGTTTTCCGGCGGCCAGAGGCAGCGTGTGGCGATTGCACGGGCACTGGTGACCCGCCCGGAGCTTGTCGTCTGCGATGAGGCCGTGTCGGCCCTCGACGCCTCGGTTCAGGCGCAGGTGCTGAACCTGCTGAAAGAGGTACAGGCTGATTTCGGGCTGACGTATTTCTTCATTTCACATGACTTGTCGGTCGTCGGCTATATGAGCGACCGGGTGGCGGTCATGTACTTGGGACGCATCGTCGAGCAGGCCGATAGGAACACCCTGTTCGGTTCGGCGGCACATCCGTATACGAAGGCTCTTTTGGCCGCCGCGCCCGTGCACGATCCTGCAAAGAGGCATATCCGGGCTTTCCTGCCCGGTGAACTGCCGAGCCCCTTTTCGCCGCCCGCCGGGTGCGCGTTCCATCCCCGGTGCCCGCAGGCAATGCCCCGTTGCCGTGAGGAAGCCCCGGAACTCCGGGAAATCGCGCCGGATCATCTGGCCCGTTGCCATCTGTATGGATAGCGCCTTGTTGCAGCGACAAGAAAAAAGCCCCTGTTCCCGACGGAACAGGGGCTTTTTGGGGGATGGGTTACTGGACGATGCCGGGAGTGAGGCCGGGGACATCGTCGGTACCGGAACCGCCGGTGCCGGGAATGCCGACCGCAAAGTTTCGGAAGTTGAGATTATAGGTGCTGGGAATATTATTTTTGTCGTCATCTTCCGTGTAGGCTCCTTGGAATATGCCCGCGCGGTTATACGCAGCCCCTGTAGCGAATTGTGTGAGGATTGTTGTTTTGATATTTGAGCGCCCGTCAACCTTTTCCGTTTCAAAACGGGAAAACTCAGGATTGACATAGTCCCATCCTATGAGCGTAAAGCGATCTGTCATCAAATTTTGCTCCACGCCATCAGAGAAATCGAGAACAGGCCACAGCGCGCCTTCGGATACCTTGAAACCGTTTCTGATATCGTCAAGAATTTTACCCAATTCAAGAGTATGTGCGATATCATACGAATAGAGGAAATTGTTTGTTTCAGGGTCGTATTTCGTATAGTCGGTAACCCCATACTTGGGAGGGCGTTGGGAGGCTATCCACGCTCTGATTTTGTTATCTCCTTCGTGCTCCCGCACTTGCGTGACGATGCGCGTAAAATAGAAAGCATCGAGCGGCGTTGACAGAGGAGAATACACGTCATTAGGTCCCAGAGAGGCGGCGGCAAGGCAGCGAAGAGAATCAGGGGGTTCGGAAACGTTCCCATCGTTGAGCTCCTCGTCATCGTATGCCCAGAGAATCAACGTTGGCTTGATGGTCATTTTGCGTCCGGCAGATGGAACCCCCTGTACAAAGATACGGCTGTATTGCTCCCAATCTGTCTTGGCGATGCGAAAAGAGCCGTCAGGCTCTTCCGGGTCGTTGGAGTCTTTGGAAACCCATTCAAAGCCGGGAAGGAGGGCAGGGTTGATAGTACAGTCGTCAACCTCGTAATAGCCTTCTTTCTCCGAGTTCTCGATTTCAATGGAGCCATAAACGATTCCCATGCCCAGCCCGGAGACGCCATGCGGAGTGAGCGCCGATTTCCCTTGAAGCATATGGGTCCTGAAAAGGAGCCCGCCAAAAAAGTGAGGCTTTTTTGAAGAGCCTGGAGGATGAATCATGGTTGAAATCTGTATCATTACACCACGTTCTTTCTGAAAAGAGTCAATGGGAATCGTCTTGTCGGTAATTCCCGCGAACCAGTAGTCTGTGCTGGTTTTGCGTGTTGTTTTGAGGAGAAAATGATTGGGCATGCTCGGCTGAAAACCTTGTACACTCAATGCGGTCAGATCCGGGCCGTATTTCGTGAACGTATAGCCTTTATTTAGATTATGCTCCGTAAGGTGCTGGCCGAAGAGTTCTTTGAGATCTTCTTCACTGCTGAGGTTTCCCCCAATAATGTTTTCAGTGGCGTTCCCCCCCTCTTCGCTTCCTCCTGAACCGGCGAAACGGAGGGAACTTCTCCCGTTCGTATGCCACACCAGCGCGGCCCGTGCACCGTTGGCGGTTTGGGCTTCGCTGACCACGCGGATATATTGCCCGAGGACGAGTTCCTTGTCTTCGCCAAGTTCCGGGTAGGAAGAGCCCGAGACGGGGCGGACGCCCTCGAACGTATAGGTGGAACCGGATTTGGACAGGCGTTCATAGATAAGGCGTTTCGCGCTGTCGGGATTGAGCGTGGCCCCGCCCTTGTTCACGACACCGATCAGGCCGCCGGTTTCGGGAAAGTAATCAAAGTCGTTTTTTGCCGTGTTGACGGAAATGGTCGTTTGCGTTTTTGTGGGATACGTCGGCGTCCCGCGCCCGATAAGATACGCATCCGCGTTGGGGGTGAGCGCCGCAGCTTTTCCGAAAGAGTATTCAGCTCTGCTGGCTGTACCCGATTTGGCAATCAGCAAAAGTTCGCGCGTCCCGGATGGCGCTTTGGGATACCAGCCGGAGCCTCCCTTCAGCAACGTCCCTGTGTCTGAAGTGCGAAACCACGAGGGGAACAGCTTGAGAGAGACGTTCCCGCCCGTGATTGAAAAGGTTTTGCCGTCCAGCGTATCATCCACCAAAGTCATGAGCCTTGCTCCGGTATCGGCCTTTGACGTCTGCACCCGGACGATTTCCTTTCCCGATTCGGCGAGGTAGGAGGCTTGCACCGTTTCCTTGGCGTCCAGTCCGGTCATGACGGAACCTGTCATGAGCGAAACCGCGACCATGCCGAGCAGGGCCAGAATGACGATCCCGCCGATGATGGTCAGAAGGACGCTTCCGCGTTGTGACGTCTGCATGGGGAACCTCAATCCTTGGCGAGGGGGGTGTTGCGGGGGGCGACGGAAAGCGTCCAGGTGACTTGCCGTTCGGCGAGTTGCTGGGTCAGCACGATGCCGATGTAGGAGGGGCCGGCCCCGTTCGTGGTGAAACGGCATGAGGCCACGTCCGAGAGGAGTATTTGGCCGTCGATGAGCAGCTTGTTTCCGGTATCTTCGCAGCTGATGGTTGTCTGCGTGCCATCCGTCTTCGTGAATGTGACGGAAGGGCTGTCTTTGAAAGGTGACTCGGGAACATCGGCGGCTCCCGCAAGCTCTTTCCGGAGGCGGATGAGAGCCAGTTCGGCCTGCATGTCCGACGTTCCGACTTCCCGCATCTGCGTATACCCGGTGATGGCCGTGCCGAATCCCGAGAACACGAGCGAGCCGAGCACGCCGAGGATGACCAGCGTGCAGACGATTTCCAGCAGCGTGAAACCCCGCTCGGGGGCGCGGGCATCAGAACGCACGGGAAAGCTCCACGGAACCGCGCTTGACGGTGATCAGCAGGTTGTCCGGGCAGGATGGGCAGCCGTCCGGGTGCCACAGTTCCCGTTTATCTTGGGCTTCCAAAAGAGCTTCGAGGCCTTTATCCTTGATGAGGTCGCTGGCAGCCTTCTGCTGCATGGCTTCCGTGTTGAGGTAGGCGATGCATTCTTCCAGAGTGCTGGTGGCCTCCGTCAGATCTTTGATCTGCCCGGCGCTTTCGGCGCTTCCGCGCAAGGTCGTGGCAATGAGTTGCGCCGCCATGAAGCCCATGATCGCCATGAGGATGATGGTGACGATGATCTCGATGAGGGTGAAGCCGCGCGCGTTCATTGGACGAACCCCGTTTCCGCGAAGAGAGTGAGCGTGATCCCGCCGCCGAAGCTGAATGTTTGATCGGAGGCTGACGCGGTGCAGTAGAGGATGCCCGTGTCGTTCGGATTTCCGAGGCTGTCCTCGCCGCAGACGCTTCCCGCCGCGTCAAAGCAGAACGTAGCCGGAGGGGTGCTCTGGATTGATGCGGAAGGCGTATAATCCTTGAGCAGTGTCGGCAGGGCTGATTTGCCCTTCATGAAGAAACTCACCTTGTTTGTATCTATGGTGACGCATTGCCCGCCGCCCATCGCCATGCCTTGCGCGCGGGCATAGACGAGCTGGGAGAGGAGCCTGTCCCGTTCCGCGTAGGCGGTTATCTCGTCACTGCCCCGGAAGGCCGAAATGCCGAGATAGGCCAGCACGCCGAGCACGACGAGCACGGAGACGATTTCAATCAGGGTAAATCCGTTGCGGAAGGGTGGCTGCATGGCATATGTCACTGTTTGGGGATGAGCTTTTCCAGCGCCTCTCGGTTCTGTTCCAGCAAAGTACGGAAACGGATCTGCGCGTAGCCGTCGCCCGTGGCCCGGGCGCGGTATAATTGCTTTTCAAGCTGCCCCCGCTCCTTTTGCAGCTGTTCGACCTGCTGTTGGAGCATTTTCCGGGCTTCAGCGGCGGCCTTTTCCCGTTCGGCGGCGGACGGCTGGTGCTCAGGGCTCGGTATATCGAGAGGGGCGACGGGCTCGGGCTGCGCGGCTGGAGGCTGCGGCGAGAACTGGTATTCCTCCACTTTGCCCGCGGGCGGCTTGGGAGGCGGCGTTTCGCTGATGTGCGTGACCCCGGATGCGTCTTTCCAGATGTACATCTGCTGAGAGGCCGCATTCGCTGGGGTGGGTGTTTGGTCCAGCGTTTCCCGCACGCTGGATTCCACGCGGGACAATGGGGCGCCGCCCGAAAGCGTGCCGTCCACGATAAGCAGTTCCACCCCGCCCGCCAGTGCGAGCAGGGCAAGCCATGCGAGGGAGAAACGCTTACGTTTTTTCATGGGCGGACCTTTTCCCTCGGCGTCGCCGGACAGGTGCGGAGGGTGCTCCTTGTCTTTTGACGGGAGGCTCGTTACGGTTGGAAATGATGGTAGCACAGGCTGTTCCGAAAGACGAGGGGCCTCGACTCTCATGGCTGGGGCTCCCCGTATGGGCGGGCCTCATTCTGGTGTGTTGCCTTTTGTGCGCCACCGGCGTTAGGGCAGCCGAACCTTCCAAACTCAAGGTCGTGGTGCGGCCTCCCATCAAAAAAACGCTTCCTCAGCGGCCCCACGCGGCCCGCCCGGATGCCCCGTCAGCTCAGCCGGCGGATCCGTTGCCTGCGGAGTCCGTGGCCATCTATCGGCATGTGGGGGAGGACGGGACCGTCTTTTTGACGAACAGGCCGGACGGCGACGGGAGGTATCAGTTTTTCGGGCGCTTCAGCGCCGAGCGGCTGATGCGTGCGGTGGGGCCGGACGGCGTGGCGCGGCTCGCGGAACGGTATGCCGGGCAACATGGGGTCGAGCCCCGGCTGGTCATGGCGATCATCAAGGTCGAATCGGGGTTCGACGCCAAGGCCGTCTCTTCGGCTGGGGCCAGCGGGCTCATGCAGCTCATGCCCGGCACGCAGCGGCATCTGGGGGTGCGCGATGCGTTCAATCCCGATGAGAACGTGGAGGGCGGGGTGCGCTATTTCCGATCCATGCTGGATCGGTACGGCGGGAACGTTTCGTTGGCTCTGGCTGCGTACAATGCTGGGCCCGCCAACGTGGACAAGTACGGCGGCATCCCCCCGTTTGAGGAGACCCGCAATTACGTGCGGAAAGTGCTTGCGCTGTACGCTACCCCGTGATGAACCGGATCCACCAGTCGAGGATTTCCTGACCGGCGAGGATGTGCACGAAGGCGCCGAGGCTCAGGAACGGGCCGAACGGGATGGGCATTTCGCGCAAGGGCGCTTCGCGGGGCATCAGGCAGGCGATGAGCAGAAAAGCGGCAAGGGCCGAGACGCCCGCGACCAGCGTGATCAGCGGCAGGCCGAGGGGCCCGCACAGGACACCGAGCATGAGCATGAGTTTGACGTCGCCGAACCCCATGCCGTCCACGCCGCGCAGGCGTTTGAAGACAAGAAGTACGGCGAGGAACGTCCCGCCGCCCACAAGGCCGCCGAGAAGGGCGTCCGTCCAGTCCATGCCGAGGGCGAAGATGGCGGCGGGCACGGCCAGCACTGTCCCGCCGAGCGTGATGCCGTCGGGAAGGATGAAGCATTCCAGATCGATGCCCGAGGCGACGATGAGCATTCCCGTGAACACGAGATAGACGGGAAAGGCGAGCGTGGGGCCGAAACGCCATGCCAAAAGGCCGGACGTCAGGCCGGACAGGAGCTCGACGAGCGGATACCGGATATGGATGGGCTTGTGGCAGCGGGCGCACTGGCCGCGCAGCAGCAGATAGCTGAGGACGGGGATCAGTTCCCAGAAGCGGAGGCGCTGGTTGCAATGCGGGCAATGGGAAGGCGGAAAAAGGATGGATTCGCCGCTGACGTACCGGTGGATGCAGACGTTGTAAAAGCTGCCGAGCAGGAGCCCGAGCAGCGTGGCGGCGGGAATGAACATTTCGGGATGCAGCAATTCCGGGGGGATGGTCTGGTACACGCGGAGCCTTCCTTTGGCACGCCCGATCGGGCAACGGTGCGCGGGCTGTCGGCGGAAGCCTTCTGTGATTGAGTCCAGCATGTTGTGGGCTTGTTCACAAATGGCGATCAGGCCTTCAGCGGTGATGACAGAATCTTCCGTCTCGCGTATTTCATACGCACCTTGTTCCTGCCAAGGTGTACCAAGAACCGGGCGCTCCGGCAACAAAAACCGTGCAGGAAGGTCATGCATGGCAAAAATAGACAATCTTTTTCACTTGTTGCACGCCAATCACGGTTCGGATTTGCACCTTTCGGCGGGCAATCCGCCGCTCCTGCGGATCTACGGGGACCTCGCACGGGTGGACGCTCCGGTTGTTACGACCGAGGAACTTTTGGCCGTACTGCGTGAAATGGTTCCCATGGAGCGCGTGCAGGCGTTCGAGCAGACGGGCGATCTGGACTTCGCCTATGAAATTCCGGGGCTGGCGCGTTACCGTGCCAACTTTTTCCGGCAGAACCGCGGCATTTCCGCGGTGTTCCGCGAAATCCCGCAACGAATCAGCACGGTTGAGGAGCTGGGGCTTCCGATCATGCTGCGCGAGCTGGCCCTGCTGCCCAAGGGCCTCGTGCTTGTGACCGGCCCCACCGGGAGCGGCAAGTCCACCACGCTGGCCGCGCTTGTGGACTACGCCAATACCAAGCGCCGCGACCATATCATTACCATTGAAGACCCCATCGAATTCGTGCATCAATCCAAGAGCTGCCTCGTGAACCAGCGCGAGATAGGGCGCGATTCCCGCTCGTTCGGCACGGCGCTGCGCTCCGCACTGCGCGAGGACCCCGACATCATCCTCGTGGGCGAAATGCGCGATCTCGAAACCATTTCCCTTGCCCTCGAAGCGGCGGAAACGGGGCATCTCGTGTTTGCGACCCTGCACACCATCTCCGCTCCCAAGACCATCGACCGCATCATCGAGGTCTTCCCGCCGGAGGAGCAGGCGCAGATACGGACGAGCCTTTCGGAGTCGATTCAGGCGATCATCGCGCAGACGCTGTTCAAACGGGCCGACAAGAAGGGCCGGGTACCCGCGCTGGAAATCATGTTCGGCATCCCGTCCGTGCGGAACATGATCCGCGAGAGCAAGACATTCCAATTGCCGAGCGTTTTGCAGACCAATCGCAATGTTGGGATGCAGACGATGGACGACGACATCGAACGCCTGCTTATGCAGCGCATCATCGCGTCCGAGGCGGCCCTCGTCCACGCACAGGACAAGGGGCGTCTCCGTGAGGCCATCGGGAAGTTGAAATAGCGCGGAAGGATGGAGGCCGGGAAAAACGGGAAGGCCTGTGCGTTCCCGCTCCCGCGACGAGCGTTTCCCTTTTTCCTCCAATGCCGTTTTCTTGAGGGTATTGCCGAATGAGCAGTTATTTGGAGCTCCTGAATCTGACGCGGGAGCCGTTTTCGAACTCGCCGGACCCGGACGCGTATTACCGGACGCCGACGCACGAGGACTGCCTGAACCGGCTGGAAATCGCCATCCGGCTGCGGCGGGGCTTGAACGTGGTTCTCGGCGAGGTGGGCACGGGAAAGAGCACGCTGTGCCGCTGTCTGCTGAGGAGCCTGAACGAGCAGAGCGGCATCGACGTCTTTTTGCTGTTGGACGCGGGGTTCGAGGATGCCGATGAATTCGTGCGGCACCTGTGCGAGCTGTTCGCCGGGCAGCGGCCTCCCGAGGGCGTGGCGCGCCGGGAGTGCATCAGCGTCATTCAAAATCGGGTTTTCGATAAGGCGCTGGAGCAGAACCGGAATCTTGTCCTTTTTATAGATGAGGGGCAGAAGCTCAGTCCGGCGGCGCTGGAAGTGCTGCGCGAACTGCTGAACTTCGAGACGAACACGGAAAAGCTCCTGCAAATCGTCATCTTTGGTCAGCCGGAACTGGCACAGATCATTGAAGGTATGCCCAACTTTAAAGATCGGATCAACGAGTACCTGTATCTGAAGCCGCTCTCCATGCGCGAGAGCATCCGGCTTGTGCGCCACCGGTTGCGGCTGGCGGGAGGGCAGAGGGCGGAACGGCTGTTTTCGCTCGGGAGCCTCATCGCCCTGCACCGGGCCAGCAGGGGGAAGCCCCGCCAGCTCATGCGCCTCGGGCATCAGATGCTGCTTGCCCTGCTTGTGGGCAACCGTACAACCGTAACCGGCCGTATGGTGTGGGCGCAGGTGGCCCGTAACGGCAGCGATGTGGAAACCCGGTGGGGCCGCTGGCTGGTTGTGACGTTGGCGTTGATCTGCGTCGCGGGCGGATACCGCTGGATGCCGGAGGCTGTAAAGGACGACGCGCACGCCCGGCTGGAGGCGGTGGTGTCCGGCGTGCTGGGCTGGCTGCCGGAAGCGGAGAAGGCGGATACCGCCGGGACTGCCGGGCAAGGGCGGGCAGCCGGGGATGATGCCGTGCGTCGCGCGGCGTCGCGGGAAGCCGTTCCGCAGCCTCTGCCTCCGGATGAAGCGCCCCCCGCCGTCCCTGAAAAGGCGGAATCCTCCACTGCGGAAGCGGCGGGTGGGCAGGGTGCCGAAGCGGAAAAGAACGCGGTCCCTGAAACCCTGGGGACGTTCCGTTTGCAGCCCGGCGAGGCTCTTGCCGAACTGGTGCGGGCGTTGTACGGTTCCGGCTCCGCCTTGGAACTGGTTTTAGGCAAAAACCCCGGATACAGAAACGATATCGGCGCAGGCGCGCAGGATCTGACGCTTCCCGCCGTACTGTATGCCCCTCCGCCGTCCATGACCAAGGGGGTGCTTTTAAGCCTTGGTGCGTTCGGCACGCTGGAAGAGGCGTATACGGCGTGGCGCGGCTACGGCAAACGCTCCCCATCCGTGGCGCTGACCCCGATCTGGCGTCCGGGCGAAGGTTTGTCGTTTCATATTTTGGCTCCGCGCGGCTTTGCGTCGGAGAGGGCCGCGTGGAGTTGGCTTTCCCGCTTTTCTCCGCCGGCTGAAGCCTCCGTGCGGCTGCTGCCGCCTTTTGATGGGGCGTGTTTGGTGTTTCATAAATTTACCGTGAAATAGACAGGAAATGTTCATGTCCACATTGCGTTCCATTGTCCTGTGCGGCGGCAGCGGCACCCGCCTCTGGCCCCTTTCCCGAGCCCTGTATCCCAAGCAGTTCATGGATCTGGGAGGGCATACCCTGTTCGGCGATACGGTGGATCGGGCGGCGGCTCTGCCGGACAGCGCCGATCCGCTGGTGGTCTGCAATGAAGAGCACCGCTTTTATGTGGCGGCGGCCTTGCAGCAGAAAGGCGTATCCGGAACTATTCTGTTGGAGCCCAAGGGACGGAATACCGCGCCCGCCATTGCGCTGGCGGCGTTCGCGGCGTTGTCCGGCGGGGGGGATCCGTTGCTGCTGGTGCTGCCGTCCGATCATGTGTTGAAACCTCAGGATGTTTTCGCCGAAGCCGTGGCGCGGGCCCGCGCCTGCGCCGAGTCCGGGCGTATCGTTACATTCGGCATCACGCCGGATGCACCGGAAACAGGGTTCGGGTATATCCGCCGGGGTGGGGCGTTGCCCTCGGGCGGGTATGCTGTGGCGCGCTTTGTGGAAAAACCGGATCTCGCCAGAGCCGAGGCCATGCTGGCGGACGGAGGGTATCTGTGGAACAGCGGCATGTTCCTGTTCCGCGCATCCATCTACCTTGAAGAGCTGGCCCTGCACGCTCCCGGCATTCATGCGGCGTGCAAGGCGGCGTGGGAAGGGCACCACGCCGATCGGGACTTTATCCGTCCCGACGCCGACGCCTTCCTGAGTTCGCCCGCCGACTCCATCGACTACGCGGTGATGGAAAAGACGGACCGGGCCGCCGTGGTCCCTCTGACAGCCGACTGGAGCGATCTCGGGTCATGGGAAGCGTTCTATGAAGCCGCTCCGCACGACGGGGACGGCAACGTGCGTGTGGGGGATGTCTACGCCGAGGGCGCGGAAAACTGCTATCTGCACGCCTCCAATCGGATGGTCGCCGCGCTCGGCGTATCGGATCTGGTGGTCGTGGAGACGGCGGACAGCGTGCTGGTGGCGGATCGCGCCCGCACGCAGGATGTGAAAAAGATCGTCGAATCACTGAAAAAGGAAGGGCGCGGCGAGGCGGAAAACCACCCGCTGGTCTATCGTCCGTGGGGGAGTTACGAAACGCTGGCGAGAGGTGAGCGTTTTCAGGTGAAGCGCATCATCGTCAAACCGGGCGGGCAGCTTTCGCTCCAGAAGCACCACCACCGGGCAGAGCACTGGGTGGTGGTCGAAGGGACGGCCGAGATCACCGTTGGCGACAAGGTGCTCCTGTACCATGAAGACCAGTCCACCTACATTCCCCTCGGCACCGTGCACCGGCTCAAGAATCCCGGCATGATCCCGCTGGTCATCATCGAGATCCAGTCCGGCACCTACCTTGGGGAAGATGACATCGTGCGTCTTGAAGACAGCTACGGGCGCTGACCATGAAACTGCTCCTGACCCTTCTCCCGGCGCTCCTGACCCAGACCACGGGACGCCGCAATCAGCGCATCGTGATCGGCTTCCTGCTGTTCACGACCGTTCTGGTGGCGCTGTTCAGCATCGTGTTTCATCAGATCATGGCCTACGAAGGGCGGGATTATTCTTATATCACCGGCGTCTACTGGACGCTGACCGTCATGTCCACGTTGGGGTTCGGGGACATCACCTTCACGAGCGATATCGGGAAACTGTTCTCCATCATCGTGCTGGTGTCGGGCATCATCCTCATCATGATCGTGATGCCGTTTACGTTCATCCGGTTCGTGTACCAGCCGTGGATCGAGGAATACAACAACAAGCGCAAGCCGCGCTCCCTGCCGTCCGATACCAGCGGCCATACGGTTCTGGTGGGCGACAACGACATCTCGTTGAGCGTGGCCCGCAAGCTCCGGCAGCACAACTATCCGTATGTCATCCTCGTACCGGACGGGCAGCACGCGCTGGAACTGTACGACAACCGCTATGATGTGGTGACCGGCGAGTTCGACGACGCCAACACCTACCGGAACCTGCGGGCGGACAAGGCGGCGTTGGTCGCAGCGCTCGAAGGGGATCTGCGGAATACGAACATCGCCTCCACGGTGCGAGAAGTCGCGCCGTCGACCCTGCTCGCCGCCAGTGCGGAGAATCCGGAGGCCATGAACATCCTCATGCTGGCGGGGTGCGACCACGTCTACTCGTTTACCGAGATGCTTGGGCGGAGCCTTGCCCGCCGCGTCTACGGGACCCGCGCCCAGTCGAACATCATCGCCCGGTTCGGGACGTTGTGCCTTGCCGAGGCGCCGGTCATCCACACCGAGTTCATGGGGCAGACGCTGCGCGAGTGCGGGTTCCGCGAACGCTTCGGCCTCAACGTGGCCGGGCTGTGGGAGGGCAATTCCTATATGTCCGCGCGCCCGGACAGCCGGATCGACGAGGCCTCCATCCTGCTGCTCGCGGGGACGGCGGATCAGCTTGAGGCCTATGACCGCAAGGCCGAGCGGAGCAGCAAGGCGAACCGGACGCCCGTGCTTATCCTCGGCGGCGGCAAGGTGGGGGAAGCGGCGGCGGATGCCTTGGAACGTCGCGGGCTGCCGTTCTGTCTCGTCGAGAAGAACCCCCGGCTCGTGCCGCCGGACGATCCCCGTTACATTCTCGGGAATGCCGGGGAACTGGCGGTGCTCCAGCGGGCGCACATCATGGAAACCCCGTCCGTCATCGTGACCACGCATGACGATGACCTGAACATCTATCTGACCATCTATTGCCGCAAGCTGCGGCCTGACGTGCAGATCCTCAGCCGTTCCACGCTCGATCGCAACGTGGCCTCCCTGTACAACGCCGGGGCGAATCTGGTGATGTCGCACGCTTCGATGGCGGCGAGTACGATCATCAATCTGCTCAGTCCCGGCCGGGTAACCATTCTGACGGAAGGCTTGAACATTTTCCGGGTGACGGCGCCCCCGGCCCTTGTGGGCCTGTCCCTGCGTGACAGCCGCATCCGTGAAAAGACCGATTGCAACGTGGTCGCCTTGAAGAGTCAGGGCGTATTGCGTGTGCCCCCGGACCCCAACGCGCCCATGAAGTCCGATACGGTGCTTGTCCTCATCGGCACCGCCGATGCCGAGCGCCGGTTCATGGAGCATTTTCCGAGTTAGGCGATACAATTGGAGGGGGGAG
>ERZ836760.2493-NODE-2493-length-14476-cov-3.272173_pt1 | contig 14476 bp, 12 predicted proteins | sample MGYA00519941_ERZ836760 | MGnify/ENA primary metagenome ERZ836760 (study PRJEB31850, sample SAMEA3708807) | human gut metagenome | biome: human gut; feature: human-associated habitat; material: faeces | place: China | collected 2014 ... | reverse complement strand
AGTCGATATGCGACACCGAATCGCCCTCAAGCTCGATGTTGATCTCGCGGGAGCACGTTCCCCTCGTCTTGTACGTGTACATGTCAAACCTTTCCTCTTGCTAGAATAACCCGCTCGTGAACAGAAAGTTCAACGATTTCAAGCGCGTCCCAACATGTTCGTAGATCCATTCCTGGCAAAAACGCAGAACCGCGAAGGCTTCGGAGGGACCCGCCTCCATGTCTTCGATGGCGGAGAACGTGGAGCAGAGCAGGGCTTTGCTCCAGGCTACCACCTCGCCGGGCACCAGCTGCGACTCAACCTGGGACGCGCAGCTTGAGCAGAGCACCCCGCCCTCGCGATACGACACGAACACCTCGCTGCGTTCGGCAGAAGCAACGTCGCAGGCGCATCCCGCGCAGACGCTCAAACTGGGGCGCAAGCCCGCAAACGACACGGTCTTGAGCAGGTGAGCTGCGCAGATCAACGGAGCGCGCGATGCGTCTACCCGTCCCAGAGACGAGAGCGCGGTGCAGGTCAATGCGAACAACCGAGGGCTCTCCAGATCCATCTGCGTAACGCGGTCGAGCAGCTCGGCCATGGGAGCCGCGCAGGCCGCGTGCTCCATGTCGCGGCGCAAGCGCTCGTTGCTCTCCACCAAGCGCGCTTCCTTCACCACGTCAAGGCTGCGCCCCCGCGCTAAAAGCACGTCTGCCACCGAATAGAGCTCCAAACGCGAAGCGAAAGAGCTCGCAGGCTTGCGCGCGCCCTTCGCCACCGCGCGCACCTGCGAACCGTCCTCGACGAGCATCGTCAGGATCAGATCGCTCTCGCCCAGCTTCGTCTTGCGCAGCACGATGCCGCGCGCATCGTAGGTTGGCTGAGCCACGCCGCGCCTACGAAATGCTCACGATGCTGTTCGCGCTGTCCCAAACGATAACGCCGCTCTTCTGCTTGTACGAGCCGCGCACCGTCTCGCCGTCGAGCGTGGTTATCGCCGCAGCCGTGATGGTGAAAGCGGTCGTGTCGTTTCCTTGGTACGTTATGCCGTCGACCGACTGGATCGCGTAGGTGGTCCCCCCGATGTTCACCGTGCCCGCACTTGCCAGATACGCCTGCGCCGCCGCCGTCAGCTCGGCCCCGCGCGAACGCGCGATGTTGACGGTAACGCTCGAACCCGACGCAACCTTCTCGCCTGCCGCAGGCGACGTGCCCAGGATGGTTCCGTCAGCCGCAGCGTCATCGTAAACGTAGGCGCTCGTGGCCGTCAGGCCCTCGGCCTCGATCGCGGCAACCGCCTGATCCCAGGTCATCCCCGTGATATCGGGAACCGTGTATGCAGCGGCCACCGTAACGGTGACGGGTTCGTTCGCCTTGGCCTTCGTACCAGCTTCGGGGGAAACGGCCAAGACGATGCCTTCGCGCTCGTCTGATTTCTGCGTCACGAACTTCACGTTCTCGAAACCGAATTCCTTCAGCTTCGCAGCGGCTTCATCGCGCTGGATGCCTACCGTTTCGGGCACGACGCGCGCTTCCGACACGTGTATGACAACCTCGGTTCCCTCGTCTTGGCGCGCGCCGGCGCCCGGGTCCATAAGCAGCACGACGCCTTCGGTCTCGTCGGACTTCACCTGCATGGTGCGCACCGCGAAGCCCTTGCCCTCAAGCACGTACGTGGCGTCGGTCTGCGTCATGCCCACAACATTGGGAAGGATCTTGCCGCCCCAAAGCTCCATCTGGTACGTCGCAACCGCTGCGATTCCCGCGGCGGCCACCAAGCATGCGAGCACGATGGCAACCACCTTGCCCTTGCCGCCCTTCTTCGCGTTCGGATCGGGCGCGCGGAACTCCTTCTGCTTCGGCGCTGCGCCGCCTTCGATACGCGGCATCTCCATCGTGCCGCCGGAACGCCACGACGATTGCGGCGGCACGTAGTTGGAATCGACCAAGCACTCGTCAAGGCCGGAAAGGTCGGCCGTGCGCCCCGCCTCGAAGTCTTCCTGAGAACGCTTCGGAATGAACGGGGTCAGATCGTCGTCACGCGTCGGCGGCTCCTCGGAAGCCTCATCGGAGACGGCTTCTTCGTCGGACGGGCTGAAATCGAACGCGTTGCCGTCTTCGTCGACGTTCACGCCCGCAACGTCTATGGCGGGAAGCTTGGCGGGGTCGAGCGGGCCGGATGATCCCGCTTGCACGCCGGCAGTCGGCTCTTCCTCGTCGGAAGAGACCGAGCCTGCGAAATCGGGATCGAGCTCGTCGTCGTTCGCGGCTTCGGGTACAGGTGCAAGCGACTCCCGATCGGCATCGACCGCGGCGGCAACCTCGGCTATTTTCCCCGACAGCGGCAGTCCGCATTCGTTGCAGAACTTCGCGCCGTCGCGGTTTTCGGAATGGCAATGAGGACAGATCATGCTGACTTACTCCCTCGCAGGTGACGGTACGAAAAGATTGTAGCCGAAAAACCACGAGAGCACCCGAACAACCCGGCGAACCTCCGGTTCACGACAATACTTGCAAAAAAACGCGAGCCAAGCTGGCTTCGGCGCGCCGAAGCGCGTGCATCAAAGCCCTACAAGCCCTCGCCGTAGCCGAATCGGCGAATCTGGTTCTCGTCGCGCCGCCAGTTCTTCTTCACCTTGACCGACAGGTCCAAGAACACCCGCGTGCCCAGCAGCTGCTCAAGGTCGGCGCGCGCTTCGGTGCCGATCTGCTTGATGGCGGCGCCTCGTTTGCCGATGATGATGCCCTTCTGGCTGTCGCGCTCCACGTAGATGCGCGCGAAGATGCGATGGAGATCCTTCTTGCGGTCGTATTCCATCTCTTCCACCTGCACGCCGATAGCATGGGGCACTTCGTCGTGGAACGAACGCAGGATCTTCTCGCGGATGAACTCCGCCACCACGACCTCGATCGGCTGGTCGGTTTCCATGTCGAGCGGGAACCACGCCGGGCCCTCGGGCAGCAGGAACACCACTTCCTCGATGAACGCGTCTACGTTCTTCCCGGTCTCGGAGGACAAGCCCACCATCGCATCCCATTCGCCAAGCTTCTCGGCCGCTTCGCGTTGGCGGGAAAGCTGCTCGGGATTCACGAGGTCGGTCTTGGACAGCACGCAGATCTTCTTCGCGCGCGATCGGCGCAGCTGCTCGGCCACCCACTCGTCGCCGCGGCCCACGGGCTTCGACGCGTCGATGAGCATGGCCACCACGTCCACGTCCTCGAGCGCCTTGAGCGCGGAGACGTTCAGCTCCTCGCCCAGCGCGTCATGCGGCTTGTGCAGGCCGGGCGTGTCCACGATGATCATCTGGTAGTCGTCTTTGGTGTAGACCGCGCGGAAGCGGTGGCGCGTGGTTTGCACGGTGTTCGACGTGATGGCGATCTTCTTGCCCATGATCGCGTTGAGCAACGTCGACTTGCCGGCGTTCGGCCTGCCCACCAACGTGACGAAGCCGGATTTGAAGTGTTCGGGCATTTTCAAGGTTGCGTTCCTTCCAACCGATTCTGTATCTTTGCGCGACGCCGAAGTTCTACGCCCCGAGCAGCGCCGCCAAGCGAGGGACGAACACGAGCGCGGCCACCGCCACAGCGGCGAGGGCGAACACGAGCACGGCCGCCGCCGCGCAGTCCTTCGCGCGCCGCGCCAGCTCGTGGTACCCGGGCGACACCAGGTCGACCACCGATTCGAGCGCCGTGTTGAAGCACTCCGCCGCGAACACCGCAGCGATGCACAAAACGATCGCGATCCACGATACGGCGTCGATGCGCAGCAGAACGCCCAGGATCACGGCCGCTGCGGCAACGGCCAGGTGTATCTTCATATTGCGCTGCGTGCGCACCGCGAAGACAAGCCCGTCTCCCGCGCATGAGAACGCGCGGCCGAGCGAAAACCTCGCATGCGATTCCTTCGACGCCCGATTGCGGACGAACCCTTCTTCGTCCCGCACGTCCCCCTGCGCAGAAGCGCGCTTTTCCCCGTCCTCGTCCATGATGTTCGACGCTTTCGTGATCACGTCGAGCGCTTAGCGCTTCGACCAGGCTTCGAGGATCTCGGCCTCGCGCTTTTCCATGACCTCGGCCTCGTTGTCCTCGATGTGATCGTAGCCGCACAGGTGCAGCAGGCCATGCACGAGAAGCAAGCTGATCTCCTCTTCGAAGGTGGTGCCGAACTCGCGCGTCTGCCTGCTTGCCACGTCCGGGGCGATGATCACGTCGCCCAGCTCGAAGACGGGGTCCTGCGCCAGCGTCATGGCCGACAGGTCGTCGTCCACGCCGTCGCACTCGAACGACAGCACGTCGGTGGGACCGGATTTCTGGCGGTACTTCTCGTTCAGCTCGGCGATGGCCTCGTCGGTGACGAAGCTGATGGACACCTCGGTGTTGAAGGGCTTGTCCTCGCGCGTCAGCACGAACTGAGTCAACTCGTGCAGCGGCAGCTTTTCCAGCTCGTCTTTTCTAAAATCGTAGTTGATCTGGATATCCATGGCTTATCCCTTCTTGCTTGCCTGGTCGTAGGCGGATACGATGGCGGCCACCAGGGAATGGCGCACCACGTCTTTGCCGGAGAAGTCGCAAAACGCGATATCGTCCACATCTTCGAGAATGCGGCGGACGCCCTTGAGCCCGGAAATGCCGCGCGGCAGATCGAGCTGGGTCACGTCGCCCGTGATCACCATCTTGGAACCGAATCCCAAACGCGTCAAGAACATCTTCATCTGCTCGGGCGTGGTGTTCTGCGCCTCGTCGAGGATAATGAAGCTGTCGTTGAGCGTGCGCCCGCGCATGAACGCAAGCGGGGCGATTTCGATGACGCCGTTGTCTATGAGCTGGGTTGCGCGCTCCATGTCGGTCATGTCGAACAGAGCGTCGTAAAGCGGACGGATGTAGGGATCCACCTTTTCGGTCAAGGTGCCCGGCAGAAAGCCCAGGCTCTCCCCCGCCTCCACGACGGGCCTCGTCAAGATGATGCGTCCCACTTCCTTGCGCTTGAGCGCAGCCACCGCCATGGCCATGGCCAGGTAGGTCTTGCCCGTTCCGGCCGGCCCGATGCCGAAGGTGACGGTGTTTTCGCGAATGGCGTCTACGTACTGCTTCTGACCGGCGGTCTTCGGGCGTATGGCCCGTCCTCGGTACGTGAGCAGGATGTCCTCGCGCAGCGCCTGGGGCGAGAACTCCGCCGTGCGCAAGAGGTCGATAGCGCGACGGACGTAGTCCGAAGTGGGCTCGTCGCCGCCTTCCACCAGCTTGATGAGATCCGAGAACAAAACGGTAAGCGACTGCACCTCGATGGGATCGCCTTCGAGCATGATGGAATCGCCCCGTACCGTGATGCGCGCCTCGAACGCGCTTTCCACGATGTGCAACAGCTCGTCGGCCGGGCCCACGATGAGCGCCATGTTCACGCTCTGAGGAGCCGTGAGGGTAATGTGCGTCTGATCAGTCATGCCGGCTATTGTACCATGCGGCCGCCCGCTCGGAGACGATGTCACCGAACCGACAAGGGAATATGGTGCAGGTGCCCAAAACGGTGCCCGGAACAAGTTCGCAGTCGATTCGCATTGTCGCCCGAAACGTACGGTTTTGCCGCGAAAACCGTACGTTTCGGGCGACAATGCGTTCTTCGTTGTGCGCTCGGACCCGCGACCCGCGCTCGGACCCGGGGCCCCGAACCCGCGACCTGCGCCCGGCCCCGAACCCGCGACCTGCGGCCCGCGCCGCGGCCCATGCCCTTGCGGCCCCTGGTTGTCCTTTGGTAACACTTCTGTATAAAGCGTAGTTTTTCACTCAGGCTCTCCTGCGAACTGGTACAAATAGTAGGGACAGCAAAAGCGCTGCTTGGCAGGTGGCCTAGGAAACCGCCTTCAGCAGACATTGACAACCGAACCTAAGGAGACCAGCTTTAATGCCTGTTGCGTTAAGCCTTTTTCTTGTCCTGTTCTTTCTCATCATGAATGCGTTTTTCGTCGCCGCCGAGTTTTCGCTCGTTCGCGTGCGCAAATCCCAGGTTGAGATCCTTGTCGAAGAGGGTCGTCCCGGCGCCAAGTACACCAAATTGGTCGCTGACAACGTTAACGCGTACCTTTCCGCTTGCCAGCTGGGCATCACCCTTGCCTCGCTCGCGCTGGGCTGGCTGGGCGAACCTGCCGTTTCCGCGCTCATTTCTCCGCTGCTTTCGGCGTTCGGTCTGCCCGAGGCCGCCATTCACGCTATCGCCATCGCCGTTGGCTTCATCATCATTACGGCGCTGCACATCGTGGTGGGCGAGCTTATTCCGAAGTCGCTCGCTATTTTCTCAACTGAAAAGTACTCCCTGCTCACGGCCACGCCGCTTGTGTGGTTCTACCGTCTGACCTACCCGGTCATGTGGCTGTTCAACACCATTACGAACGGCGTCATGAAAATGCTCGGCCATGATGCAGCCAGCGAGCACGAGGTGTACACCGACGAAGAAATCAAGTTGCTGATCGACGAGAGCACCGAAAGCGGCCTGATCGATCCCGAGCAGAACGCCTACGTGGACAACATTTTCGACCTGGGCGACAAGGACGCCGAGGCTATCATGACTCCGCGCACCGACCTCATCTGCATCGACCTGGAGGATTCGCTCGAGGAGAACATGCAGCTGGTGCAGCGCTACAAGTACACGCGCTACCCGGCATGCCGCGGGACGAAGGACCGCATCGTGGGCTTCGTGCATGTGAAGGACCTGTACACGCTGTCTGAGCATGCAACGGTGGATGACCTGCGCATCCGAACGATTCAGGCCGTCCCCGAGGGCGTGCCCATCGCCAAGCTGCTGCAGACGCTGCAGGAAAAGCGTACCAAGATCGCGGTGGTCATCGACGAGCACGGCGGTACTGCCGGCATCGTTACCATGAGTGACATCATGGAGCAGATCGTGGGCCGCATCGACGACGAGTACCAGCACGGCGACACCGACGAAGTGGTGAACATGGAAGACGGCAGCTATCTGGTGGACGGTTCGCTGCCTATCGACGAAGTGGGCGATCTGATCGGCTTCAAGCCCGTCGAGTCGGAGGAGTGCGAAACGGCGGGCGGCTTGCTGCTCACGCTGTTCGACCGAATTCCCGACGAAGGCGACTCGGTGTCGGTCGAAGGCGGCGGCAAGAAGGCGTCGTTCACCGTTGTGGACATGGACCGCCACCGCATTGACAAGATTCGCCTTGTGCTGGAAGACCTGCCGGAGGGCGAAGACGAATAACGCGCATCAAAAAGAGGGCTCGCAATTCTGGGGGCCCTCTTTTACGAAAGCGTGGTTTCTCGGCTACCCCACCTTCACGCCGGCGAACCGCTCGGCGTTGTGCCAAAGCATGTTCTCCAGCTCGTCTTCGCTGAAACCTGCGGTAACGAATTGGTCGTATTCGGCGGCAGGATCCCACATGGGGAAGTCCGACCCGAACATGATACGGTCGGTGCCCCACATGCGCGCCAACTCCACGGTGCGGCGTTGTCCCAGGAAGAACTGCGAACTGGACGCGTCCACGAACAGATTCTCGTTGTGCAGGATGTCGTAGCCTACGTCGTAGCGCGACCAGCAGCCGAAATGCGCGGCATCCACCACAAGGTCGGGGAACGTCTTCAGGACGTTCAGCAGCCGCTGTGGATGCGAATAGTCGTATCGGTAGTCGCCGGTATGCAGCACAATAGGCATGCGGCCTTCTATGATTTCGTACACGTTCATAAGGCGCGGGTCGTCCATATTCACATGCTGCGTGTCGGGGTGCAGCTTCATGCCGTGCAGACCCAGGCCGATGGCCCGCTCGATTTCCCTTTCGGGATCCGGGTAATCTTGGTGCATGGTCATGAAACCGATGAACTCAGGATGCAGCCGGCATTGCTCGGCGATGAAATTGTTGATGGTTTCCACGCTGCCCGGCGTGGTGGCCACCGAATGTACAATGAAGTGCGTGATAGGCGCACGCTCCTTCGAGGCCAGCAGGTGCTCCACCGTGCCTTTGCCGTACATGTCGATGACGTAGAAGTCCCCGATGGCGTCGACGGCGCGCGAGGCGATTTTATCCGGGTAGATGTGGGCGTGGGCGTCGATGACGGCCATGGACTCGTGCTCCTTTGCAATGTGCGGTTTGTGCGGTGCGACGTTGGGCAACGTATGCGGCGCATCGCTGTCCAAGAGCCGTGCAACTTTCGATTGTAGAACATCGCGGTTTCGGGCGCATTAGGCAGAAGGGTATTTCTGGGTGTCACTTTGCATTGGTCACGAGGAAAAAGGGCCGAAAGACTAGCACTCGAAGCAAAAGAGTGCTAACTTTTTCGACAGTGACTTTAACAAGCTCCCGCACGCCTGAAACGGCGATGTTGAACCGCTTGAGGGCGCGGGACGCCTATCGTGCGCGCGGTGATGGCGAAGCGCCGCACACCGATGAGAAGGGAACCGAACTATGTCCAAAGACATTGCTTTCGACAACGAAACCCGTGCGAAAATGGCCGCTGGCGTGAACAAGCTGGCTGACGCCGTAAGGGTGACGATCGGCCCCAAGGGCCGCTACGTTGCCATGCAGAAGGAGCACGAGAAGCCGAACGTTTCCAACGATGGCGCAACCGTGGCGGCCAACGTCGACCTTGAGGATCCCATCGAGAACATGGGCATGAAGATCGTGCGCGAGGCTGCTGTGGCGGCCAACAACGATGCGGGCGACGGCACCACGACGGCAACCATCCTGTCCGACGCCATTGTGAGCGAAGGCGTGCGCTGCGTTATCTCGGGTTCCGATCCGCTGGCGTTGCGCCGCGGCATCCAGCGCGCCGCAGACGCGGTGGCGCAGGAAGTGCTCAAGGACGCCGTCGAGGTTTCCACGCGTGAGCAGATAGCCGAGATCGCAACGGTTTCCGCAGGAGATCGGGTCATCGGCGAAAAGATCGCCGAGGCCATGGACGCTATCGGCAAAGACGGCATCATCTCTGTGGAGAAGTCCCAGAACTTCGGCATCGAGGTGAAGATCCTCAAGGGCATGATGTTCGACAACGGCTTTATCTCCCCTTACATGGCCGATGATCAGGGCCGTTTGGAAGGCGAGCTGAAAGAGCCCTACATCTTTCTGACCGATCAGCGCCTGGGCGACAATTTCGCCGACATCGTGCCCGTGCTGGAGGAGGTCATGCAGTCCGGCCACCCGCTGCTGATCGCCGCCGAGGACGTGCGTGGCGAGGCGCTTAACGCGCTGCTCATGAACCGCCGCCGCGGCACGCTGATCAGCGTCGCGGTAAAGGCGCCCGCTTTGGGCGACCGTCGCAAGGCGGAGCTTGAGGACTTGGCCATTCTTACCGGCGGCGAGGTCATTACTCCCGATCGCGGCCTGTCGCTCTCCGATGCGCGCAAGAGCATGCTCGGTCGCGCTGCAAGCGTGCAGATCACCAAGGACCGTACGACCATTCTGGGCGGCAAGGGCAAGCCCGAGGACGTCGAGCAGCGTTGCGCGCAGCTGCGCGCCGAGATCGAGCGCACGCAGATCGACTACGATCGCGACGTGCTGCGCGAGCGCTTGGCTAAGCTGTCCAGCGGCATCGCGGTGATGGAAGTGGGCGCTGCTACCGAGTCCGAGATGAACGAGATTCGCAGCCGCATCCAGGACGCCTTGCTGGCCACGCGCTCTGCCGCCGAGCAGGGCCTGGTAGCTGGCGGCGGCGTGGCGCTGCTGCAGGCTGCCGCTGTGCTGGACGATCTGAAGTGCGACAACCCCGAGGAGCAGCTGGGCGTGGACATCCTGCGCAAGGCGCTTGAAGAGCCGCTGCGCGCGCTTGCCGAGAACGCGGGCTACCGTGGCGACGTTGCGGTCGAGACGGTCAAGGAGCTGCCGCAGGGCCATGGCTTGGATTGCATGACCGGCGAATACGGCGACATGATTTCTCGCGGCATTGCCGATCCCGCCAAGGTGACGTGCACGGCGTTGCAGGCTGCGGCTTCCGTTGCGTCCCTGATCCTGATCACGAACGCGTCGGTGAGCGACATGGTTCCCGAAGAGGACTAGTGCTCGAATTCGCGTTCCTCGCATTCTGACACCGGCCCGCGCTCATGTGCGGGCCGGCGTTTTTTACGGGGCGGTTGCGTGCGACAAAGGCGGGATTCATGTTGAAGGTGCTTTACTGCCTTCGGGTTCGGAGCTTTCATCGCGGTGTTCTCACGCGATGCCCTCGGCGAGTTCTCGCAGATTCGCCCATCCGTGCTACACTTTTCCCATGACTTCCTACACCACCATAGAGGGGCGGGCAACCGCCGAGATCGAAGAGAAGAAGAGCCGGTTCATCGCCAGCTTGGCCCACGTGGAAACCGAGGAGGAGGCGCTCGCCTTCCTCGAGGAGATCCGCGCGGCGAACCGCATGGCGCGCCATAACGTGTACGCGTACGTGCTGCGCGAAGGCGGCGCAGGCTCTTCGGGCCGCGTGCGGTACTCCGACGATGACGAGCCGCAGAAGACGGCCGGCCTTCCCACCCTCGAGGTTGTTCAGCACGCAGGTCTTACCGACGTCATCGTGGTGGTCACGCGCTACTTCGGCGGCGTGCTGCTGGGAACGGGCGGCCTGGTGCGCGCTTACACGCAGGCGACGCAGGCGGGCGTCGAGGCGGCGCAGCTCGTGGTGGTTTCGCGCTGCGTGGACATCCGCATTCGCACGGCGTACGCAAAGTACGACCAGCTGATGCGCATCGCGACGGACTGCGGCGCGAAGGTGCTCGATACGGTGTACGACGATGCCGTTACCCTGCAACTGCGCATGCTCGACGGCACGCAGGACCCGCTGCTGAAAAAGCTGACGGAACTGGAGCGCGGACAGGAAAACGTTACGGTGAGCGACCCCTTGGAGGCTGCGTTCTAGCCGCCTCTCGCTCGGCGCGTTCGCGCCCGCCGAGCTCGCCCGCCCCGCGCCCGCCGCGCCCCGCGCCTGCACACCACCCGCCCTCCGCGCTCTGCCGTTATTGCCATCGCGGTGCCGTGGTGACCCCGGCATCTGAGCGCCCTTTGGACGCATCTGCTCTATAATGTCCCCCATGGCGCGCAACCAGCAACTCATATTGAATCGATACCGGCCAATCGCGGAAGCGGGGGCGGGTGGCTTCGGCACCGTGCAGGTGGCGTGGGACACGCGCATTCAGCGCCGCGTTGCCATCAAGTGCATCGAGCTGGACGACGTCGACGCTGCCCGGGCCGCTCTTCCGGGGGCGAATGCAGCGCCGTTGCCGAATGCTTCGCGCGATGCGGCTTACGACGATCCTCTGTTTTCCGACGACGAAGACGAGGCGCTGTTTTCCCAGATTGGCGCTTCGGTTGATCTGTTGGAAGATGCCCCGCTCGTGCGTTCTCTTGCGCATATTCCGGGCTTGGACGAAGCGCGCACGGCGGCCATGCTTACCGATGCGAGCATTGTGGCGGTGTACGATTTCGAGGTGCAGGACGCTACGGCGTACCTCATCATGGAATACGTCGAAGGCATGTCCTTGAGCGAACTGCTTCGCCGACATGGCGACCGTTTGACCCTCGATATTGTGGCGGCGGTATTCTCGGCGGTGTCGCATGCGCTTGAGGTGGCGCACAGCAACCAGGTGCTTCACCTGGACATCAAGCCCGACAACATCCTGATCAACCATCAAGGTCAGGTGAAAGTGACCGATTTCGGCCTGGCGACGTTGGCGGATGCTTCGGGTTTCGGCGCGGCTGGAGGCGGCACTATCGGCTACATGCCGCTTGAGCAAATGCGGCAGGAAAACCTGGACGTGCGCTGCGACGAATGGGCGTTGGCTTCGGTCGCGTACGAAATGCTCACAGGAGAAAATCCGTTCCTTGCGTCCGATTTGAAGCGTGCCGAGCTTGCAATCGAGGATGCGGAGCTCGTGTTGCCGTCGTTGTGTTGGGAAGGGCTTGACCCTGCAATTGACGACGTGGTGTTCTATGCGCTCGACCCCGATCGCGAAGAACGCTACGCAACGATTTCCGATTTCGCAGAGGAACTTGAGCCGTTCCTGGGCGATTCAAAGCGCGGCGTTCGCGAGCTTGCAGCTATTGTCGGATATGCCGATGAGCAGGATGAAGAACCTGTCGAGGACGAGCCTTGCCTTCCGCGCGTGCCTTTGCGCGAGCGCTTCACGCCGCTGCATCGTGCGATTGCGACCCATGCGGTGGGCGGTGCGGGCAGCGCGCTGCTGGCGTTCGTGGCGCTTTGGAACATGCCGCAGACAAGCGGTTTCGCGAATCCTCTGTTCTGGGGGATCTTCGCGCTCATCGTGCTTGCGGGTGCGTTGCGGCCGCACCTGGGCGCGCTGCTCGGGTATTTCGCGCTGGCCGCCATGTTCATCGTGCAAGGCGTTCCGGCGGCAGGGTGCGTGCTGCTGGCGGCTGCGGCCACGTGGTGGTACTTCGTTGGGCGCGAGGGGGACGCCGAAGCGAACGCTGCTTTGGCGGTGCCGCTTGCAGGCGCGTTCGGCTTGGGGCAGCTTGCGCCGTTGGCGGCCGGACTGAGCCTGGCTCCCGTGCGGGCTATGGGGACAGCCGCGTTCTCGGTGCTGATCGCCGTCATGCTGGCCGCCTGCGGGTCCCATAACCTTCTGAGCTGGGACGTGCTTGCGAACTGGAACGTGGGCGCGCGCAGCGACCTGGCGAGCACCATGGGCGCGCTGCTCGTGCAGCCTCCGCTTTGGTGCGTTGCCGGCAGCTGGATCGCGTCGGCCGGCGCGCTGGCTGCGATTCGCTTGCGGCCGACGCGCGCGTTTGCGGTTCTGGGCACGTGCGTGGCCGGTGCGCTTCTGCTTGGAGGCGTCGTTGTTGCGGCATGGGTTGCATCGGGTCAGGTTACGTGGATGCCCTCTCTCGGGAATCTGGGGTTCACCGCGATATCCATTGCGTTGGCGCTTGCGGCGTGCGTGTTCGTGCCCGACCCCGTGTACTACGACGAAGACGATTGGGCGGAAGAATAACCTGCTTATCGTACTGTTGGGCAGGCTTCGTACTATAATCGAGCCGAAAACCTGCGAGGAAAGGAAAACCCATGCAGCAACTGGGAGACGAACGTGTTCTGTTCGCGTTTGCGTGCGATTTGGAGCCGGCGCTTACCGTGGAATCGGGCGAGACGGTGCGTATTCGCACGAAGGATTGCTTCGGCAATCAAGTTCGGACGTCCGAGGACGCGCTTGACGAAATCGATTGGGACGCCATCAATCCGGCTACCGGCCCTGTTTTCGTGAAGGGCGCTCGTCCGGGCGGTGCACTCAAGGTGGTTATCGAGAACATCGAGCTGGACGACCAGACCGCTTCGTGCACGGGCAAGGACGAAGGCGTGTGCGGCGATCGGTTCGATGCGTGGAGCACGCGCTTGTGCGCCATCAAGAACGATGAGCTGGTGTGGAACGACAAACTGTCCATTCCGTTGAATCCCATGATCGGCGTTATCGGCGTTGCTCCGGCGGACGACCCGGTGAACTGCGGAACGCCGGGGAGCCATGGCGGCAACATGGACAACACCGCCATTACCACGGGAGCCACGCTGTACTTCCCGGTGGCGGTGGAGGGCGCGCTGTTCGGCTGCGGCGACATGCACGCCGCCATGGGCGACGGCGAGATCAGCGTTTCGGGCGCGGAAGTGGCCGGCTACGCTACGGTTACGCTTACGGCGCTGCCCGATCTGCACGTGACGGACCCCATCATCGAGAACGAAACGCATCTGGGAATCATCGCGTCCGCCGAGTCGCTTGACGCCGCCGCGGACCGCGCGGTGCATGAGATGGTCGATTTGTTGCACGATCGCACGGGCACGCCCCAGGACGAGTTGGTGATGCTGTTGTCCCTGGTCGCTGACGTGCAGGTCTGCCAAATGGTCGACCCGGAAAAGACCGTGCGCTTCATGGTGCCGAAGTACGTGCTGGAAGCGTTGGAGTTCAGCTTGTAGCGAAGCGATGCACGAAGACGCCCTTGTTCCTTTGCGACATCTTCGTGCTTCCTGCTTGTAATGGCATAGAACAATTACCGTTGAAACGGTAATTGTTCTATGCCATCTCCCCCTTATTCGTTCCTACAATGCATGGTGTTGAACGAACTGTCACTATACAAGGGGGTATGCACATGGCAGCGAAACCGGCCGCTTCGGCGGCTCAGGCGAAAGACGGGGCCTCGAAATTCCTGGTCCTTCCCATCATTATTCTCATCATGGCCCAAATGGGCACGTCGGGAGAGAACAGCGCTCTCAGCCTGGCGAACACGGAACTAGTTAACCAACTGGGCGCGACGGTTCCCGATATTCAGCTGGCCAACATGGTCTATTCTCTCATGGCCGGTGCGCTGATGATCGCCGGCGGCCTGCTGGGAACCGTTATCGGCTGGAAGCGCAACTTCCGCATGGGCGCGTTGCTCTGCGCGGCCGGTGAAATCCTCATGGCGTTCTCTCCGAACATGCTCGTGTTCATCTGGGGCGGCCGCGTGCTCGTGGGCTTCGGCGCCAGCTTCATGATTCCGTCGGTGCTCGGCTTGATTCCAAAGAT
>ERZ836760.2486-NODE-2486-length-14534-cov-6.216313_pt1 | contig 14534 bp, 11 predicted proteins | sample MGYA00519941_ERZ836760 | MGnify/ENA primary metagenome ERZ836760 (study PRJEB31850, sample SAMEA3708807) | human gut metagenome | biome: human gut; feature: human-associated habitat; material: faeces | place: China | collected 2014 ... | reverse complement strand
GTCTTTTTTTCTTATCTTTTGCATTCATAATATCACCCAATATAATTTTAACCTTTGTGTCTATTTTTGTCAATTTTAATTTCTGGAAATATTATAACCACTGTTCGAAGCTATTGATTTTATTACAATTTTATACTATTATATATTTGTTACAAAGGAGGAACTATGAAAAATAGAAAAAAACTTTTATTTTGTATAGTAATGTTTTTATTTTTAATTTTTTTATTACTGACATATGTAGTTTTTCAAAAAATCATAATTAAGAAAAATTTTGAAGATGCATATTTACCTTTTGCAGATAAAAATAAAAATACTATTTTTACAATTGATAAAATAGTAATGTTCAGTAGTGCTGATTCAAAAACAAAAACAAGTTCAGCTACTAATTTTACCATTGAAAATCTTTATCAATATACTGACATGGCTATTTTTATAAAAAACACTAATCATGAACATACTTTAGAAAATACATTAAAAAGTGTTTCAATAAACAATATAAAATTTGACTTCCCTCCTTCTATTGGAGAGCCTAATTTATATTTTAAAAGTATAAATAATTTTGCAAAAAGTGATGTTGATGACAATAATATTATAACTGATACTTTAAATTTTAATATAACCTCTGAAGATACGACCGACTTAAACACACCAACATTATTTAATAATTTAGCTAATCCTATCACTTTAAGTTATGTTAATAAAAATATTAAATCAGATTATACTATTACTGATACATCATCTCCTATTACTTATGATGGTAGTTTATTAAAAAAATGCAATATTGACTTAAATTCAATTAATTGCAATTTATCTTTTGATATAAATATAACTAACAATCTAAATCAAAATTTTAAAACTACTGTTTTTGTAGGAATACTTTTGCAAGATAATGAAAATCTTATCACAAATGGAAATATCAAATTAACTAAAGATGTTGATTACAAATTTTATCGTTATGATTAAATTAAGAGCATAAGTTTGAAAGAAAACAAAAATTTTTCATTAATCTGTGCACTTTTAGTCACAAAAATGAATACAATTATTGAGGCAATAGGTTTATAGGTAAAGCCTTTATTAAAAACCTAAATATATTATACAAGGAATGAACTTTTTATGAAAAAGAATTTAACAGATGCAGAAAGACTAAAATTAAAATATCACAAAACTGAAGAAGTAACAAATTTTAAAGATATGTTATATAATTCAGCTAAAAATTATCGTTCAAGAACTGCATTTAAAGTAAAAGATAGTGAAGGAAAAATATATTCAATCAAATATGAAGAATTTAAAAATGATGTTGTTTATTTAGGGACAAGTTTAATAAAAAAAGGATTATTAAATAAAAAAATCGCAGTTATTGGTCAAAACAGCTATAATTGGTGTGTTTCTTATTTAGCTGCTTCTATCGTTGGAGTAGTTGTTCCAATAGATAAAGAGCTTCATACTGATGATGTTATTAATTTTATGAATGTTTCTAATGCAGATTGCATTTTAGGAAATGACAAAAACTTAAAACCAATATCTGAAGATATTGTTAATAATACTAATAAATTAAATAATAAAAATACTATTTTTGTATATTTTGAGGATAAAAATAAATTAAATAATAATGAATTTGTTTTTGACAAATTTAAAACTTTAGGAAAAGATGACTATTTAAATGGTTTTAAAGAATTTGATGATATAACAATTGACCCAGATGAAATGAGAATTTTATTATTTACTTCTGGAACTACTGGAAATGCAAAAGGTGTTTGTCTTTCTCAAAGAAATATTTGCTCTGATATATGTTCTACATATGGTATTGTTAAAGTAAAAAGAAGTGATTTATTCTTCTCTGTTTTACCTCTTCACCATACATATGAATGTACAATAGGATTTTTATTACCTATATATAGTGGTGCAAGTATTGCTCATTGTGAAGGATTACGTTATATTGCTAAAAATATGTCTGAATTTCATCCTTCTGTAATTCTATGTGTACCATTACTTTTAGAGAAATTACATAAAACAATAGTAAAAAATATGAACAAATCATTGCCTAAAAAATATGCTAAAAAAGACACTTCTGAAAATCCTTTTATGGAATTACCTTTCTTTATGAAAAAAATTGTTAAAAACAAAGTTAAGAATACTTTAGGTGGAAGATTAAGAGTATTTATTGTTGGAGCTGCTTCTGTAAATCCAGATATTATATCTGATTTTAGGAGTTTAAGTTTAAACACACTTCAAGGTTATGGATTAACTGAATGTTCTCCTTTAGTTGCAGGAAATACTGACTTTTTCCAAAAAGATGATTCAGTTGGATTACCTATACCAAATGTTGAATATAAGATTAACAATCCTAATGAAGAAGGTGTTGGTGAAATTATTGTAAAAGGTCCTAATGTAATGCTTGGATATTATAATAATGAAGAAGAAACTAAAAAAGTTTTAAAAGATGGTTGGTTCTATACAGGTGATTTAGGAAAAATTGATGAAAATGGATATTTATATATTACCGGTAGATGTAAAAGTGTTATTGTTACTAAAAATGGTAAAAATATTTATCCAGAAGAAGTTGAACATTATTTAAATACTAGTCCTCTAATTTCTGAAGCTCTTGTTTTAGGTATTCAAAAAGATGATGATAATGAAACATATATAAATGCTCAAATTTATCCTAATTTCGAAGCTATTTCTGAGTATTTGAAAAGTAGTGTCCCTACTACTGCTGAAATTAAAAAGGTTATTTCAGATGTGGTTTCTAGTGTTAATAAGAAGTTACCTAATTATAAACATATTAAGAGTTTTATTATTAGGGATAAGGAGTTCGAGAAAACTACTACTCAGAAAATTAAGAGGTATGGAGATAATATGAAAACCGAAGAAAAATAGTCTTCGGTTTTCATTTTTGTTTTTCACTTAAGCTTATTGTTTTTTCTTTTTCTAATTGCTTTAAGCTCTTTTCAGGTGTAGGTAAATCTTCTGGCATAGTCCCACCTGTTTTCTTCCTCTGTAAGTAAGCAATATTCTTTCTCACTAATTTCTTGTTTTCTAGTTTGAATTGCAAAGTATGTTTGGGCAAGAGCAACAACTCTTTTTCTACTATCTCCATTTTGTGCTATTAAATAACAAGCATAACGAGTTAATTTGTAATCTATTTGTGTCCTTTTCGCTCCTGACCCTATCACCACCATTTTGTCGGAGCCGACAAAATGGTCTGAACTATTGATATTACTATTTTCGCATGCTTTTTTTGCTTTTTCTATTACTCCGTCAAATTTTCTCCATTCTTTGTAATCTAGAACTTTTTGTAAATCTCTAGCATACCAAAATTCAATGCCATTCTCATCGATATGTTTTATCTCCTCAAATGTTTGATTATTATTTGTTTTAAATTGTTTCATTTTACACCATCTCCATTCCTTATTAATTTCCATTATATTACAATTCTATATCTACCGCAATAGTTTTTACGAAAATTTGTTTCTTTTTTGTAGGGTAACTATTCAACTTTATATACAACAAAAAAACAACCTATAAACTTTATAGTCTATAAGTTGTTACTTGGTGGCTTCAAGTGGAATCGAACCACTGACACGAGGATTTTCAGTCCTCTGCTCTACCAACTGAGCTATGAAGCCATTTTCTATTATCTAGAAAATTTTTTAAGCCTTTCTTTAATAAATAAAAAAATGGCGACCCGGAACGGGCTCGAACCGTCGACCTCTAGCGTGACAGGCTAGCGTTCTAACCAACTGAACTACCGGGCCGTAAAAACATGGTGGTCGCTACAGGGCTCGAACCTGTGACCCCCTGCTTGTAAGGCAGATGCTCTCCCAGCTGAGCTAAGCGACCATGTCCTTTCGACATAACTTAGTATACAAGATTTCTTCCAACTTGTCAATACATTTTTTGAATTTTTTTTAATTTTTTTATAATTTTTTTATAAAAGTCCGCGTAAATACTGATAAATCAACCTTTTTAGTTTTTCAGTTTTTTGAAATTTTTTTAATTTTTTATTGTTTTATTTTTTTATTTGTAACAACTTTTTATAAATTACATATTATATACCATACAGAAGATAAGAAAAAGAAAAACAAAACATATCTTTTATAAGGAAGGAGGTCTAGACTATGCCAGAAAACAGAGGATGCGGTGGATTCGGATTTGGAGATGACTGCTGCTGGATTATAATCCTTATATTATTATTATGTTGTTGCTGTGGTGGTAACAGAGGAGGATGTTGCTAATCCTCAACTAAATATGGTAGAAATATGATAATATATTCATATTTCTACTAAAATATTATATGACATATAAAAATTGCCCTTTTATTTTAATTTATAGTATATTCTAATTTTAAAATTTTATAAATTAGTTTTTTATAACTCTAAAATTAAAATACCGGGCTTTTCTTTTTTATTGTTATTCATTCTAAAACAAGAAAAGTAGCAAAATTGTACAAACAAAGCTATCACAGGTAATTTTTACTTGTTATATACGAAAAAAATCTTATATAGTATCAAGATAAAATATGGTTTTTTCTATACGATAAAAAATATCAAAAAATATATAAAGTAGATTTCTCGATATTTTTTATCTGTATTTTAAATATTAACTATTAATTATATTCTAATACATTCCTTCCATTCCACCAGGCATTCCTTCATGTCCTCCACAATTACATGATTTTGGCTCTGGGGCATCTGTAACTAAGCTTTCTGTTGTTAATACCATTGAAGCTATTGATGCTGCATTTTGTAATGCACTTCTTGTTACTTTTGTTGGGTCTACTATTCCTGCTTTTTTCATGTCTACATATGTTTCTGAAGAAGCATCAAATCCTATTCCTACTTTTTCATGTTTTATTTTTTCTACTATAACTGCTGGTTCTAGTCCTGCATTTATAGATATTTGTTTAGCTGGTTCTTCTAGGGCTTTTAATACTATTTTTGCTCCTAGTTGTTCTCCTCCTTCTAAGCTATTTACTAATTTTTCTACTTCTGGAATTACATTTAATAATGCTGTTCCTCCTCCTGAAACTATACCTTCTTCTACTGCTGCTTTTGTTGCTGATAATGCATCTTCTATTCTTAATTTTTTGTCTTTCATTTCAACTTCTGTTGCAGCTCCAACTCCAATTACAGCTACTCCTCCTGCTATTTTAGCAAGTCTTTCTTGTAATTGTTCTTTATCATAATCACTCTTTGTTTCATTTATTTGAGCTTTTATTTGCCCTACTCTGTCTGCTATTTGTTGTTTGTCTCCTGCTCCATCTACTATTATTGTATTTTCTTTTTGTACTTTAACTTGTTTTGCTCTTCCTAATTGTTCTATTGTTGTATCTTTTAATTCTAGTCCTAAATCTGATGTAATAACTTCTGCTCCTGTTAAAACTGCAATATCTTCTAACATAGCTTTTCTCTTATCACCAAATCCAGGTGCTTTTACTGCAACTACATTTAATACTCCTCTTAATTTATTTAATATTAATGTAGATAATGCTTCACCTTCCATATCATCACAAACTATTAATAGTTTTCCTGATTCTTGCATTAAACTTTCTAATAATGGTAATATTTCTTGTATATTGCTTATTTTTTTATCTGTTAATAATATATATGGATTATCTAATATAGCTTCCATTTTTTCTGTGTCAGTTGCCATATATGGTGATAAGTAACCTTTGTCAAATTGCATTCCTTCAACAACATTTAATTCTGTATTTGAAGTTTTTGATTCTTCTATTGTAATTACTCCGTCTTTTGAAACTTTTTCCATAGCTTCTGCAATTAGATTTCCAACTTCTTCATTATTTGCAGAAATACTTGCAACTCTTGCTATGTCTTCTTTTCCATTAACTTCTGAACTAATTCCTTTTAGTCCTTCTACTGCACTTTTTACTGCTTTATCAATACCTCTTTTTATTGCCATAGGGTCTGCTCCAGCTGCAACATTTTTTACTCCTTCTTTTATCATACTTTGAGCTAAAACTGTTGCTGTTGTAGTTCCATCTCCTGCAACATCATTAGTTTTTGTTGATACTTCTTTAACTAATCTTGCTCCCATGTTTTCAAATTTATCTTCTAATTCGATTTCTTTTGCTATTGTAACACCATCGTTAGTTATAAGTGGTGCTCCAAAGCTTTTATCTAATACTACATTTCTTCCTTTTGGTCCTAAGGTTACTTTTACTGTGTCTGCTAATTTATTTACACCTTCTACTAAGGATTTTCTTGCATCTTCTCCAAATTTAATAACTTTTGCCATTTTATATCAAACTCCCTTCATTATCTTTTTTATTGAAATATTTCTAATTTATATACTTTATAAATTTAATCTCTATTCCACGATTGCTAAAATATCATTTTGCTTTATTATTAAATATTCTTCACCTTCATATTTTACTTCTGTTCCAGAATATTTACTTACAATTACATTATCACCTTTTTTTACAATCATTGCTTCTGGTTTTCCATCTATAATGTCTCCATTACCAATTTCAATTACTTCTGCAATTTGTGGTTTTTCTTGTGCTGCTTGAGTTAATATAATTCCACTTTTTGTTGTTTCTTCGCCTTCTTTCATTTTAATTAATACTCTACTTCCTAATGGTTTAATCATTAAAATTACCTCCTTTTATTAGCACTCTTTCTATGTGACTGCTAATAATTTATACCCTTTTATTTTAATTGTCAATAGCATTTATTATTTTTTCACATAAAATTCACATAGATGGTTACAATTATTATTTTTCATAGATTTCAACACTCTAAAAGTATGAAAAATAAATAATTATAAAAATATTAATTGTAACCATAACTATTGTATTAATTAGTTTCTTAATATATTCCTATTTATTTTTGACAATAATTTTTTCATTATCAGCACTAATTTTATTTACTTTTTCATTATCTAATTTTCCATCTAATATTTCTTCAGCCAAAACATCTTCTAATACATTTTGAATAGTTCTTCTTAATGGTCTTGCTCCAAAATTTTTGTCTATTCCCTTACTTGCAATTAATTTTTTAACTTTAGGGTCTAGCTCTATTTTAATTTTTTGTTCTTTTAACCTATTTACTACTTCTTCTAGCATGATATCTATAATTTTATCAATCTCTGTATCATTTAATTTATGGAATACAATTATTTCATCAATACGATTTATAAATTCTGGTCTTAATTCTCTTTTTAATGCTTCCATAACTTCTTTTTTTGTATCTTCATATTCTTTTTTAGCTTTTTCATCTTCTTTATTTTCTTCTTTAGTTAGGGGATTTGCTGTAAATCCTAATGATTTTTTATCAGTAATTAATCTAGCTCCAATATTTGATGTCATTATTATAACTGTATTTTTAAAATTAACTGTTCTTCCTTGACTATCTGTTAGTCTACCATCTTCTAAAATTTGAAGTAGCATATTCATAACATCTGGATGAGCTTTTTCAATTTCATCAAATAATACAACTGAATATGGTTTTCTTCTTATTTTTTCTGTTAATTGTCCACCTTCATCAAATCCAACATATCCTGGAGGAGAGCCTATTAACTTAGAAACTGAATGTGCTTCCATATATTCAGACATATCTATTCTAATAATTGCATTTTCATCTCCAAATAAGCATTCTGCTAAAGCTTTAGATAATTCTGTTTTTCCTACTCCTGTTGGTCCTAAAAATAGGAATGAACCTATTGGTCTTTTGGGGTCTTTTAATCCAACTCTGCCTCTTCTTATTGCTTTTGCAACAGCTTCAACAGCTTCGTTTTGCCCTATAACTCTTTGGTGTAAATTTTTCTCTAAGTTTTTTAATTTTTCATTTTCATTTTCTGTTATTTTCTTAGCTGGAATTCCAGTCCAACTTGCAATAACTTCTGCTATATTTTCTTCTGTAATATCTGTTATTGCCTTATTATTTTTATTTTTCCATTTCTTTTGCTCTTTTTCATATTTTGCTTTTAATTCTTTTTCTTTATCTCTTAGACTAGCTGCTTTTTCAAATTTTTGTGTTCTTACTGCTTCTTCTTTATCTTTACTTACATTTGAAATTTCTTCTTCTAACTCTTTTAAACTGTCTGGCTCTGTATATGTTTTTAACCTAGCTTTTGATGCTGCTTCATCTATTAAGTCAATAGCTTTATCTGGTAAAAATCTATCATTTATATATCTTACAGACATTTTTACTGCTGCTTCTATTGCTTCATCTGTTATTTTTACATTATGATGAGCTTCATATTTATCTCTTATACCTTTTAAAATTAAAATAGTATCTTTTTCAGATGGCTCATTTACTGTTACTGGACTAAATCTTCTTTCAAGAGCTGAATCTTTTTCTATGAATTTTCTATATTCATTTAAAGTGGTTGCTCCTACTAATTGTATTTCTCCTCTTGCTAAAAGTGGCTTTAGAATATTTGCTGCATCTATTGCACCTTCTGCTGAACCAGCTCCTACTATTGTATGAATTTCATCTATAAATAAAATTACATCTCCTGCTTTTTTTACCTCTTCTAATGCTTTTTTTATTCTCTCTTCAAAGTCTCCTCTATATTTTGCACCAGCTACCATGCTAGATATATCAACAGTTACTACTCTTTTATCTTTTAATATTTCTGGGACATCTCCTGTCACTATTTTTTCTGCTAACCCTTCTACTACTGCTGTTTTTCCTACTCCTGGCTCACCTATTAAACATGGATTATTTTTTGTTCTTCTTGATAAAATTTGAATTACTCTTTCTATTTCTTCTTTTCTTCCTATTATTGGATCTAATTTTCCTTGTCTTGCTTTTTCAGTTAAATCTTCTCCGAATTGATTTAAAGTTGGTGTTTGATTATAACTTCCTGCTTTCTTTGCATTAGAATTGTTTTCACTATTAGAACTTAAATTTTCTCCTTCATTAATTACTTTAATTATTTCTCCATAAAACTTCGGAATATTTATATTTAGTTCTAATAAGATTCTAGTTGCTATACTATCTCCTTCTCTTAATAAACCTATTAATATATGTTCTGTTCCTATATAGTTATAGCCTAATTTTCTAGCTTCAATAAATGCATTTTCTATAACTCTTTTTGTTCTAGGTGTGAACCCTAAAGTTTCTTCAATAGGTTCTTCTCTTCCAACTAATTCAACTGTTATATCTAATATATCTTCTGGTGTTATCCCTTGTTTTTCTATAACTTTTGAAGCTACTCCACTTCCTTCTTTTGCTAATCCATATAAAATATGTTCTGTTCCTATATATCTATGTCCTAACTCAATCGCAGCATTATTAGCAATCTCTATTGCTTTTTTTGCTCTACTTGTAAAATTATATGTCATGTCTTGTACCTTCCTTTCTTTATTTTTATTTTTTATTTTCAATTTTTATTTGCTTTACAATATTTTTTCTGTTGGAGTAATTGTATTAACAATAAATCAAAAGAATCATTAGGAAAACCATCTGCTTTTATGTGGCTTTACTTTTCCTTAAAAATTTGTTTTATGATTTCAGCTCTTTTCACTTCTTGTTCAATTTTTCCTAAAGTTTCTCCTAATCTTTTTTGCATATTCGCTGGTTTAGCATATAAATATAAGCTTTGAACTTGTAAATCTGTAACTTCTTTTAAAATTCCTAAATCTACTCCTAACTTTATATTTGAAAGCAATTCTAAAGTTTCTTCTTCTGTGATTTTTTTACAATTAGTTAATATTCCAAAACTTCTATATATTTCATCTTCTAAGTCAATTCCTTCATTTGCTAAATATTTTCTTGCTTGTCTTTCATTTTTTATTATTTTTTCAGCTATTACTTTTATATTTTTTACTATTTCTTCTTCTGTAAGACCTAAAGTTTGTTTATTAGAAATTTGATATATGTCACCTATAAAATTCCCTTCTTTACTTGAGATTCCTTTTATTTCAACTCCAAAATTACTTATTACTTGTAACACTTTTTTAATGTTATTTGTTTTTTGTAATGCTGGCAAATGTAACATTACAGAAGCTTTTAATCCTGTACCTAAATTACTTGGATATGCTGTTAAATATCCATATTTTTTACTTACACAATATCCTAAAACTTCTTCTATTTTTTTGTCTAATTCTATTGCTAAGTTTAATGTATTTTCTAATTCTAATCCTGCACTATATACTTGTATTTTTAGATGGTCTTCTTCTCCTATCATTATACAAATATTTTCTTCATCATTTATTAGTATACTTTTTTTATCTTGATTTTTATTTAAAAATTCTTCTGTTACAAGATTCTTTTCTAATAGGCTTATTTTTGTTATCTCATCCATATCTTTTATTTTTAAATATTTTAGCCCATAACCTATTTCATATATGCTTTCTTTTATTTTGTTTTCTAAATTTTCTAGCTCTTCACTAGATAGATTAAAACTATATCCATTAATATTTCTTGAAAATCTTATTCTTGTACTGATTGCAACATCAGATTCTTTTCCACTTTGTAAATACCAGTTCATATTTTCCCTTCTTTCTTTACAATTTTATTCTTGATTTTTTTCTATTTCTTTTATCTTATCTCTGATTTTTGCTGCTTCTTCGTATCTTTCATCTTTTATTGCTTCTTTTAATTTTAATTGTAAATTTTCTAGTTCGTTATTATTTTTGTTTGAGCTTTCTTCTTTATTTTCCACTTTTTTGTTATCATTTTTCTCTTGTCTTTTTTCTATTTTACTATCTAAAATTTTTCCAATTCTTCCTGCATGTCTATTACTATTTTGTATTTTTCTAATTATGGGATCTAACCTATCTTCAAATACATCATAACAACTTGCACATCCTAATCTTCCTGTATTTACTATGTCATCAAATGTATATCCACACTCATTACATTTTAAAGTTTTGATATCATTAAATAATGGCATAAATTCTGGTGTTGCAAAATCTTCCATAAAATCTCCAAAAAAACTAGAAAAGTCTATTGGCATTTTAAAATTGATTTCTCCTATTCCTAATTTTCTACTACATTCCTCACATAAATTAAATTCTCTTTTTACTCCGTTAATATTTTCTGAGTATTTTACATTTGCTTCTTTTTTTCCACAATTATCACATAACATTTTAAATTCCTCCCTTATTCTAAATTTAATAACATATTTTTAAATATTTTTGCTCGTAATTTATCTTTTATTTCTTTTGCTATTCCTAAAACATTATCACTTGTAGCTACTTTTAATAGCTTTGCTTCTTTTTTCGTAATAAGGTCATATGTTAAAAAATCACTAATCAAAATGTCAACATCATTTGAGGTCATTTCATCTCCTATGTTTTTTATTATATGCATAAAATAATCTGACTTTGTGTTATTTACTTTTTTTATTGTTATATGACCTCCACCACCTCTTCTGCTTTCTACATAATATCCTTGTGATGGTTTAAATCTTGTTGAAATGACATAATTTATTTGCGATGGAACGCAATTAAATTGTTCTGCTAGTTCATTTCTTTGAATTTCTACTAATTGATTGTCTTCATCAAATAGTTCTTTTATAAATTCTTCTATTAAGTCTGACATTCTCATTAGATTTGCCTCCTTTGTCTTTTTATTTTACTTTTTGGCTTCCTTTTTGTTTAATTTTATTGTTTTTAATTATACTTTTAAGTCTTATTTTTGTTTTAGCTTTGACTTTGACTTTCTTTGACCTATATTAATATTATACTCCCTTCTTTTATATTTTCAATATATTTTTTTACCTTTTAGGGAGTATTTTTAACTATTTTCAATTATTTTTCTTACTATTTCTATCTTTTTCTTTGTTTTTTGTCATATTTGCTAATTCTTCTGCTCTTTCTTTTTGGTTTGGTAATGAAATCCATGCAAAATAAGAAGATACAAATTCTCCATATTTGGTTGCATCTTCTCCTACTTCATTTTTTATTATTTCTTTGTTTTTATCCATGCTATACACTTACCTTTCTTTGTTTGTTATTTTAGGTATGTGCATTTTTGTTGGTTTTTATTCATTTTTTGTTTTAATAAGAAAAGTTACTAAAATTAAAAAGTTACATTATTTGCAAATCTTGATTTTAATTTATCTTTCGATTCTTGTGATAAGTTTATATTTCCTGTTAAATTTATTTTAGTGTTTGGATTTAATTCTAGCAATGCTGTTGCATCTATTATTGCATTATTTGATAAATTTATTGTTAAATTTGTATTGTTTTTTAGTGCTTTTAAATTTTCTAAATCTTCACCCCATAATGTATTATTACTTAAATCAAGATTAGTTAAATTCGTTAATTCATAAAAATTTATTATTTTTCCATGTAAATCATTATAAGACAATACTAATTTTTTTAAGCTACTACATAATTCTAAAATTTCAAAATTAGATATTTGTGGATTATTTTTTAAATTTATTTCTATCAATTCTGAAAATTTAGTTATATCAGGTAATTCACTTAAATTACTGTTTGGAAGATTTAATTTTGTTATTTTATTTACATTACAATTAGTAATTGTTTTTAAACTTTCAGTTGATACTTTTAATACAGTTAAGTTTGATATAATATCTTCTATTTTTGATAAATCATTTTTCTTTTGATAACTTAATTGCAAACTTGTTAAATTTCTAAGTTCATTAATAGCACTAATATTTTCCACATTGCTACCCGTTAACTCTAATTCTTTAAGTTTCTTCATTTCTTTCAATATTTCTTGTGATTTTTGGTCTGCTAATGTTATATTTTTACACATATATAAAGATAATGATTCTAATTCAGTCTGACCTTCTAGACACTCTAATGTTGATATATCAGAATTTCCCAAATTCAAATATTTATATCCTTTAAATAATTTTAATTGTTCGGGATTAATATATATCTTCCCATTTCTAACTGTTATTATTTCTTGTATTTTATCTAATCTTTCAATTTCTTCTTTTTTATATTCGTTTCTATTGGATTTTATATTAGGATTTTTTGTTAAATCTAATTTTATGAGATTTATATTTTTATCTGCATTTAATATATCAACTAATTGATTTCGACCTAATATTAGTTCTGTTAAATTTTCTAAATTTTCTATATTATCTATTTTACTTATTTTATTATCTTCCAAATTTAAATGCTTCAATTTAGTACATTTTTCCAATCCTTCTATATTTGATATTTTATTTCCTTGTAAATTTAATTCTATTAAGTTTATTTTATTTTCTAGTCCCTCAATTTTTTCTATATTATTCGTTCCCCTTAAATAAATAGATTTCAGATTATTACTTAATTCACCTATTTTTTTCATACTTTTTGTTTCTAATGATGTTACGTTTATACTAAAATATTCAAGATTTTTAGCTGTTTTTAATGAATCTATTACATTATTCAAGTTCACATTTTTGCCATACAAAACACTGAAGACATTTAGTACTGGCAATTTAGATAACTTTCTATAATCTTTGATCTCTGTAGAAGTTGTATAAAATTTTTGAATTTTAATACAATTCTCTATTCCTTCCAAATTGTATAATGTCATATTTTCCAATGATAATTTTTCTAAGTTCGGAAAAAATATTAAATCTTGTAAGCTATCAATTTCTGAATCTGATATGCTTAAATTGGTTTGATTTTTCATCCACTTGAATTTCATTTTTTCTTCCGATATACCTGATATTTTTGATATATATTCACTAAATGCTTTATTACTAAATCTTATTTCTGTTTCATCTTCTAATATCTTATTATTTATATTATCTCCATATTCTTTTCCATTACTTGCTATATATTTTACATTTAAATCGTCATCTATTAAAAATATATCTTTTAAATTAGTTAAGTTTCCCTTTCCTAATCCTTGCATTCCTTCAAATGATTTTTCTTTTAATGCATAATACATGTAGTATTTATCATTTTCACCTTTCTGGATTGTTCTTGATACTTTTCCTTCTGCTAACAATGTTTCAGGTGTTAGTTCTTTTTCATCAAATCTTTTTTCTTCCTGATATATTCTTAGTTGTTCTTTTACTGTTCCTAGTGCTGTTTCTATTTTTGCCCTACCTACTTGAGTTAATATTCCATTATCTCCTGTCAACATTGTAATGCTTACCCCAGCTAAAATTAATAGTACAATAATTGTTATTACTAATGTTATTAATGTTATTCCTGTTTGTTTTTCTTTTATACTTAAATTCATTTTTTCTTCTCCTTTTTTACCTTTGCTTTTGAATTATTAATATACTATTATATTTCGTTAACTCTATATAAATATAAGTATACAAATTTGCAAATTTATCTTTTAGTATAACTTTTAAATATAATGAAAAGATAGCAATAAAAACCTATTTCTAGGCTTCTATTACTATCTTTTTATATTTATATATTATTTCTTTTTCTTTATTTACTAAATATACTGTGTGTGTACAGTATCAAGGCTTTCAGCGATTACTTTTTCCATATTTCCTCCTAATTTGTTATGTTTTTATTTAAAATATATCAAATATTTTTTATTTTCAATGATATTTTATCCACATTATCGTCTATTTATTCGAGTGTGTAAATTTTTTTGTGTAAATCGATTTTACCTTTTATGAAATTATATATT
>ERZ836760.2483-NODE-2483-length-14543-cov-26.184774_pt1 | contig 14543 bp, 14 predicted proteins | sample MGYA00519941_ERZ836760 | MGnify/ENA primary metagenome ERZ836760 (study PRJEB31850, sample SAMEA3708807) | human gut metagenome | biome: human gut; feature: human-associated habitat; material: faeces | place: China | collected 2014 ... | reverse complement strand
AGCTGTTTATCCCCATTCAAGGCTGTCTGCTTGAAGTCGTGAGGGAGCAATACACAGACTTCTACCGTGACAAGGAACGGTGGCGTTATCTGCAAAAATTAGATACAAAGAATAGACTGCTATCTCTCGACGGATTTACGGACAGCGAGGGGAATCCTCTGGACTTTATCACTGATGAAGCGGTGGACATTGCAGAAACCGTTGTCAATGCGGTCATGGTGGACAGGCTGAAAGCCGCCCTGCCTTTGCTGTCGGATAGTGAACAGGAGCTGATACAGGCAATCTTTTTTGACGGACTTTCCGAGCGTGAAGTCGGGGCGAGGTTGGGCATAACCCAGAGCGTTGTAAACAAACGCAAAGCCAGAATCCTAATAAAACTAAGAAAGATAATAGAAAATTAAAATTTAAGGCGTTCAGCCCCCTTGTTTTTTCCTTTGGGAAGATGAGGGGGCTTTTCTCTGCCCTCTCAATCAATTCTGATTGGAGGAAGTAAGAATGGCATACAACCACGGACGGGAGGACAGGAAATGGCGTATCTGGAAAGAAGCGGAGGAAAAGCTGCTGCGTGAGTGCGGCGTTGATGAAGCGACCATTGAGCAGATACGCATGGCGGACAGGGCAGACTTCAATTCCAACAGGCGGTTTTACCGATGGACGAATGATGTCGAACAGACAGTAGGGCGTTCCTGCTTCCGGCATCAGGGGATCATAGGGAACCGTCTGCGCGACGGCGTCGGCGGGCCTGCCGTCCCAGAAAGTGCCGATGAGATCATAGGTGGATTTCATGCTTGTCCCTTTGCCTAGAGATCGAAGACAATGCCGGTGCCCAGCTCGATAGCCTTGTTGGCGAACTCGACGAGCTTGCGGTAGATCATTTCAAGCCGTGGGTTGATCGGCTCCGTGAGCCGCCATTCAAGCCATCCGAGCATGAGCTTGCACTGCTCGGCGTTCAAGTAGTCCACGTCTCCAGGGTCGATGAGCGAATTGCACAGCCTGTCTATCGGGCCGATGAAGTCCTTATCGAGGAGATCCTCGTCCCCCTCGGTTAGTTCGAATGATTCCGTCTGCCCCGGCTTCGCTTGGAAGGTTTCGGGAATATAGCCGTAGTAGTTGAGACCTTCAAGGCTGAGAACAAGGACAAGTTCCATGATCACATTTCCCTTCTCTTGAGAATTTTGAAGTGGGTTTCTTTGTTGCTTCCAGGCAGACCGTTGAGCTTGACGTTTTTCTTCGTTCTTTTGTCGTATATGCGCAGATAGCCCGACACCATGTCCGCGTCGATTCTCCACCGGGCGTTCTCGAACACGTACTTGACGCCCCTTCTGCGCCCCTGGGCACCGGGAGTGAACCGGCTGACAATGTCATTGAGATCGACCGGCTGCCTCTTCCAACTTTCGTTCCACCTCGCCTCGCGGTCTTTGCTTCTGTCGTAGCGGCCCTGATCCACCATGGAGCCGGGGACGTCGTTGCCGATGTAGCTGCGCGAGCTGTCCGAATACCGCTGCTTGCTGTCCGACATATGCCATATGTCCTTTCCTGCGGCGCCTTGCCGCATGCCATCTTGAAGATGCGCCAGCATTGTGAGAATGCGGCGTGCTTCACCTGTTTGTATGAGTGGGTGGGTCCAGACGGTGGCACAATGGGATGTGCGAGATAGTCCATTGTGGGCCGTCTGGACCACGGTGCGAGAACTTGCCGGTTCGCGCACCGTTTTTTTTATTGCAGAATCTGTGCCGGGTCGGCCTGCTTCTCGTCCCTCCTTTCCAAGAGGAGTCCGCGTGCGTAGAGTTCGAGGATGCTGGCGTCGAGCGCTTCGTCATCATGGCGATGGCGCAGCCAGTTCGCATGCTGGTTCAGGATGTTAGAAGCGCATTCCAGCGAGGTGCCGAATCGCTGAGAGATTTCCTCGATGGTCGTGAGACCGAGTTCTTCGATGAGTACTTGGGGTGCGATAGCGTATTTCGCCCAGAAATTCGCTTCGATTTCGGCAAGCTCGCTGTCTCGGAGATGGCCTCGCATGGTGTGTCCCATTTCATGCAATTTGGTAAAACGAATTCTTCCTGAGTTTTCTTGGAGATTGCAGGCAATGTATCGGCTGTCATTGCCGTTTGCGCTAATCGTGAATGATATGCCACTTGGGCAGCTGCAGAGCGTCATCAAGTCATCCAAGGAGACAGATGGGTTGAATGCAATCTGATAGGGTATCGTTTGAATTCCGTGTGCATCCAGCAACTCTGATGGGTCGATGGGCAGCCTGATGTAGCCGAGTTGCTGGAATGCGTCCACCACGCTCCATTTCAACTCCTGATAAAACGACGGGTCGTCAATCCTATATCCCGTGATGTCCTCCTTGTTCCCTTGCAGTCAACAGAGTCATGATGAGTTCCCGCGTCTCCGCTTCGCTGAGATCGCCGCCGTGCCTGGCGCAGTACGCCTTGATCGTGCCGAACGGCGTATCGGCGTTTGATTCGGGCAGGCCCAGCAGAAATTCCGATGTGGTGTGCAGAGCGGTGGCTATGTTCGCGAGCGTACTCGACGTGGGCTCCCGCTCTCCCGCAAGGTATTTCGAGATATTCGGCTGGGTTGTCCCGGCTCGCGCGGCGAGCTGGGACTGATTGATGCCATGCTGCCGCATAAGCTTGCGCATCCTGTCGCCAAGTGCCGCCGTCATATGATGTCCTTTGTCTTTAAGCCTGCGAGGCTCCTTTTCAATTGCTTCACGGCAATCAATATACCACGATTATTCCAAAAGGAATAATCGTGGTGCAACAACTAATGTGCTGCAAGTAGGAAAACGCAAGATAAGTCGTTCCCAAATTGTTGTCACCATGTTGTCATACAAGGCTGCAATCAGGTAAATAAAGCCGCTAAATCACTGGTATTTAGCGGCTTTTCAGCATCGGTCAAGTAGGGTTCGACTCCCGTCATCCGCTCCACCACTTTCCGCTCCCGCTGGCGGGAGCTGGCTCACGTCAGCGAGACTGAGGGTGGTTTTCCATCTATCAGATAGCTACACGTGCCAGCTCCAGCAGGGGGCTCAGTTACCCGCGTCCCGTATCTCCCGCGTCGCCGGCCATCTTAATCAGCTGCTCGACGGTGACGAACTCGTACCCCTGCTTCTTGAGATCGTCGATGATGCCGGGAAGCGCCTCGACGTCCTGCGAACGGTCGCCGCCGCCGTCGTGCATCAGCACGATCGCCCCGTTATGCGCGCCCGTCACCACGGCATCATGAATCGCCTTGGCTCCGGGACGCTTCCAATCGAGCGTATCGATATCCCACAGCACGTTCATGTCGATCAGGTCGGACGTCTCCTGCCACTGCTTCTTGCCGAACGCCCCGTATGGCGCCCTTAGCACTTTCGTTACATGCCCGGACGCCTTCTTCATGTTCGAAAACCCGGCGATGATTTCAGCGCGCAACGCGTCGCGGCTGAGTGTCGGCATGTCCGGATGTGTGTTGGAATGGCTCGCCACCTGATGTCCCTCCTCCAGCATGCGTTTCTCGGCGTCCGGGAACGACAGGCACTCCTCGCCCACGTCGAAGAACGTGGCCTTGACGCCCTTCTCCTTGAGGATGTCCAGGATCGGGCCGCTGTATTTGCTCGGCCCGTCGTCGAACGTCAGCGCGATGACCTTCTTCCCCTCTGGACGCGGGTTCAACGGCACGACGATCGTGTCCTGCGGCTCGACGGTGACGCCTTTGTCCACATGCTTGCCGGAACGTTTCCCGACCCAGTATTCGTGCACGCCGTCTTTCCCGGCCTGCTTGAGTATCTGTATCGAGCCGCCTGCGATGTCGATGCTTTCGCCGTGCGGCACGGTCTCCTTGCTCACGGTATGGTCTTCGGTCACATCCTCGCCTGACGTCACCATCACCATGCCATCCTGCGGGATCGTCGTGCTGTCTATTGCATCCCGGCGCACGGCAGTGCCGTTGATGCTGACGACGATCGGTTTGCCGGCATGCTTCTCGATCATGTCGCCGGCCACGTCGACCAGATTGCCCGGATGCGCGTCGAAATCGCCATTGTCGCGCAGCAGTCGTCCCAACGTCATGTCGACGCTGACTTTCATGGAAGTGCCGTTTACCGTGATCGGTATCTGCCGCCAATGCCGGTCCCACATCCACCAGCCACCGACACTGCCACCGGCCAACGCCAATATCACCAGAATGGCGACGAATGCAATCAGCCGATGCCGTCCCCTGCCGTGCCGCCCGTTATCGGGGCCGGCTCCGTACTCGCCATATTCGTTCCCGCGCGTCTTCTCCGCCCGGCGCACACTGTCCCCAAACGACAGCTCTTCAATGTACTGCGGTTCTTTTGTCACGTCCTAATTTTACGGAGGTGAAGATGGGAGAAAGGTGAGGGACGGGCCGCGGCGTGCGGAGGCGATGGATTCCGCCCGGCGGCTCCGGCCGGAGTAGCGGTGGTGCCAAATGTTGCATGGTCGCGGGATAATACAGGTATGACGATTGCAACTGCCGAACGATACGCTGAAATGCTGGATGCCGCGCGCCGCGGCGGATATGCCTACCCGGCGATCAATGTGACGAGCTCCCAAACGCTGAACGCTGCGCTGCAGGGTTTTGCCGATGCCGAGTCGGATGGCATCATCCAGGTTTCGGTGGGCGGCGCCGCGTATTTTTCCGGTCAGGGCGTGAACGACCGCGTGACCGGGTCGTTGGCGTTCGCGGCGTTCGCGCATGAGGTGGCGAAGCGCTACCCGCATATCACCGTCGCGTTGCACACAGACCATTGCGCCAAGCAGTATCTGGACGGTTGGGTGCGTCCCCTGCTGGACATGGAGGCTGATGAGGTGGCGCACGGCCGCGAGCCGATGTTCCAGTCCCACATGTGGGACGGTTCGATGGTTCCGCTGGACGAAAACCTCGCCATCGCCGAACAGCTGCTCGACAAGTCCGTCGCCGCGCGCACGATCCTGGAAATCGAAATCGGCGCGGTCGGCGGCGAAGAGGACGGTCATAGCGCCGAAATCAACGAAAAACTGTATTCCACGCCGGCCGATGGCGTGAAGGTCGCCCAGCGTCTCGGCCTGGGAGAGCGCGGCCGGTACATGGCCGCGTTCACGTTCGGCAACGTTCACGGCAGCTACAAGCCCGGCGTGGTCAAGTTGCGCCCGGAACTGTTGGGCGACATCCAGCGCGAGGCGGCTCAGGCCGTGGTAGACGGGCGTATCGCATCCGCCGCCGGGGCCGTCGATTTTCCGAACGGCAAGCCGTTCGCTCTGGTGTTCCACGGCGGTTCGGGCTCTCGCCCGGAAGAGATCGCCGAGGCGGTGCGGTACGGCGTCGTCAAGATGAACATCGATACGGACACGCAGTACGCGTTCACCCGTGCGATCGCCGATCATGTGTTCTCGAACTACGATGCCGTGCTCAAGGTGGACGGCGAGGTCGGCGAGAAGAAGCTGTACGATCCGCGCTCCTGGGGCCGCGAGGCCGAGAGCTCGATGGCGGCCCGCGTCGTGGAGGCCTGCAAGCAGCTCGGTTCCGCCGGCAAAGCCCTGAAGTGACGTCGGTCGCCGCGGTAGATGCAACCGCAGCTGTCGAGTTACGGTCTTCCGATATGATGGCTGAATATTGAAAAAATGCGTCGGAGCGGGATTTCCCACGCAAGTGCAGGGAGAGACTGCAGGAACTTCAACAAGGCAAGGACGGCAAGTTGCAGCCGTTCGCGCCCATGTTGATATGGGCGTTGAAAAAACGAATGCGGCGGTGACCGCACCCGCCTCAGCGCTTACCTTCGCAGTAGAGGGCATACGGTAGGCTGTTCCCGGCGGAATCGTGCGGATGCGGAGGTGCAGTATGTCCGGAATCGTGTTGATCGGCGCTCAGTGGGGCGACGAAGGCAAAGGCAAGGCTACCGATCTGATCGGTACCAAAGTGGACTATGTGGCCCGTTTCAACGGCGGCAACAATGCCGGCCACAGCGTGATGGTCGGCGACCAGATGTATGCGTTGCACCTGCTGCCTTCCGGCATCATCAGCCCGAACGTCACCCCCGTGATCGGCAACGGCGTCGTCGTGGATCCGGAAGTGCTGTTCGAGGAGATTGACGGTCTTGAAAGCCGCGGCGTGGACTGCTCCCGCCTGCTGGTGAGCGAGGCTGCACATGTCATCGCGCCTTACCATCGCACGCTCGACAAGGTGACCGAGCGTTTCCTCGGCAAGCACAAGATCGGCACCACCGGCCGCGGTATCGGCCCGGCCTACGCCGACAAGATCAACCGCGTCGGCATCCGCGTGCACGACCTGTTCAACGCCGAGCACCTGCATGACAAGGTCGAAGCCAGTCTGCACCAGAAGAACCAGATTCTGGTCAAGCTGTACAACCGTCGCGCCATCGACGTGGACCAGACCACTGACGAGCTGCTCAAGCTCGGCGAACGCCTCAAACCGTACGTCGCCAACACCGGCCTGATTCTGAACAAGGCTCTCGACGAGGGCAAGACCGTGCTGTTCGAAGGCGCCCAGGCCACGATGCTTGACGTGGATCATGGCACTTACCCGTTCGTCACTTCCTCCAACCCAACCGCCGGCGGTGCCTGCACCGGCACCGGCGTCGGCCCCACCAAGATCACCCGCGTGGTCGGCGTCTCCAAGGCGTACGTGACCCGAGTCGGCGAGGGCCCGTTCCCCACCGAGCTGTTCGACGAATCCGGCGAATGGCTTCGCCAGCAGGGCCACGAGTTCGGCGTGACCACCGGCCGCCCGCGCCGCTGCGGCTGGTTCGATGCGGTCGTGAACCGCTACGCCAGCCAGGTCAACGGTCTGACCGACCTCGTGCTCACCAAGCTCGACGTGCTCACCGGTCTCAAGGAGATTCCGATCTGCGTCGCCTACGACGTGGATGGCGAGCGTTACGACGATATGCCGACGGATCAGGCCGCCTTCTCTGCTGCCAAGCCGATTTACGAGACCATGCCCGGCTGGACCGAGGACATTTCGCAGATCCACGAGTTCGACGAGCTGCCCGCCGCCTGCCAGGCGTACGTCAAGCGTCTTGAAGATCTGAGTAACTGCCGCATCTCCGTGATCGGCACCGGTCCTCAGCGCGACCACATCATTTCCGTCCACTCGCTTCTCGACTAGTCGCCATTCGGCGTCCTCGCCGACCCAAGGCTGCCGGGACAGAGTGAATCCGCGTACTACAAGGGTTTCAGATCATGAATCAGTCTGTACCGTTCGTGCCCTCCTCGCATGACGAATCCGATGGCGGCGACGCCGCCGGCGCGGGGGACATAGAATCCGTCTCTGCCGGGTCCGACGTCGCCGACACTTCCGCGCCGGACTCGACTCCAAGCGAGGCTCACGCCCTCGCCGCGGACGAGCCGGCGCCATCGACCCAAGAGATCAGCGCCTCCGAAATCGAATACGCGGCGCCTCGGCCCACCGGACTGGCAGCCGCAGTAGCGCCACCTTCCATTCCACTGGCCCCGGCCAAGCGCGTGCAGGCGAAATTCAATCCCCTCGCCGATGGCATGCTGTATTTGGTGGTGTTCGTCGGCGGGTTCTTCGGCACGGCGATACGATACGGGCTCTCGCTGCTCCTGCCGAATCCGGCCGCGCCAAGTGGTCTCCTTCATTCGTTCCACACCGCCACGTTCATAGCGAACATGCTGGCGTGCTTCATCTTCGCCGCCCTGAGCACGTACATGTCGCAGGCGGCGTGGATTCGCAAGCGCATCCGCCAGCTGGTCAGCCGCGGTGTCGGCATGGGCATGTGCGGCGGGTTCTCCACGTTGTCGGCGATGATGATCGAGGACCTGAACTCGTTGCGCGACGAGAACATCGTGGGATTCGTGACCTACACGCTGCTGAGCTTCATCTGCGGTTTGATCATCGCGTGGCTTGGCACCATGCTGGGCCTTGCGCTGAGCCGAAAACGCGAGGCGCGCGTGGTGGCTCGCGCGGTGCGCGAGTCGCAGGCCGCCGGCGCTCCGTCCGGAGCAGACTTGGCTGTTGAGAGTCAGGCCGGTTCGGAACCGGCTGCGGGCCGCATACAAGACATGCCAGTATCCGACGAACAGCACCTTCCGTCGTTCGAACCGGATCCGATCACCGCGGAAATTCCGCTCAGGCCTGATCCCGAAACCGGGGAGGTGCGCTGACATGTTTGCCCTGATCTGTATGTGCGGCGGCTTGGGCGCCGTGACGCGGTTCGTCCTGAACACCTCGATTCAACGGTGGTGGAACCGCGCGTTCCCGCTGTCCACGTTCATCATCAACGTGCTCGCCACGTTCTTCGCCGGCGTGGCCGCCGCGGCCTACTTCTACCAGACGGCCGACCATTCGTCGTACCTGCTGTTCGTCACCGGCTTCCTCGGCGGTTTCTCTACGTTTTCCACGGCTATCAACGAGATGGTGTCGCTCGCCCGCAGCGGCAAATACGCCGCGGCCGCCGTGTACTTCATGATGACCGTGCTGGTGCCGGTGGTGTGTGTAGTGCTGGGTTGGGGGCTGATCGCGCTGGTGCGGTAGCCCGTCTGCGCTGGAGTGGCTCTCAAAACTCGCAGATACAAAAACGATGTTGTTGGAAAATAGGGGTTCTGTTTTTGTATCTGCAAGTTTCGAGAGCGTCGTTCTGTATACAATTAGGCGAACAGTCATATTGTGGCGGCAAACGATGGAGTGGGGACATGGTCGGGATGCGTGATGTGGCCAAAAAGGCCGGGGTGTCGTTGAGTACGGTGTCGCTGGCGGTGAATGGTGCCGGGTGCGTGTCCGATGACATGCGCGAGCGCGTCGCCGAAGCCATGCGTGCGCTCAATTATGTGCCGAACGAGCTCGCCCGCAACCTGTATCATGACCGTACCAACACCGTCGGCGTCATCGTGCCCACCATCCGCCATCCGTTCTTCGCCACGTTGGCGGCCGGTCTGCAGCGAGAGCTGTCGGAGCGGGGGCTGCGTACCATGCTGTGCTCGACGGCCGATTCGGGTACTGGCGAGGCCGAGTACGTCGACATGCTCCGCCGGCATATGATGGATGGCATTGTGATGGCGGCGCACACCGAGCACGCTCCGGATTACTGGACTTCGATCGGTCGGCCCATCGTGGGGTTCGACTGTTATCTCGGCGAGGGCATCCCATCGGTCGGCTCCGATCATGAGCAGGGCGGGCGACTGATCGCCGACCTGTTGATTCATAATGGTTCCCGGCATGTGGCGATGGTAGGCGGCCCGTGCAGGCAGTTCCATGATCTGGCGCAGACGCCGACTGGCGAGGCGGGGCAGACGGAATTGCCCGGGAGCACCACGTTCCCGACCGCGCGCTATTACCTGACGCTGGAGCGTGAACTGCAGCGTGCAGGCATTCGGTGCGAGTACATCGAGGCCGGGGAAGTGGCGGATTTTCAGGGTTGTGCGACGGTCATGCGCGAACTGTTCGACCGTTTTACCGACGTGGATGCCGTGGTCAGTTCCGATATCGGTGCCGCCTGCTGCGTGCAGGAGGTGTTTCGCCGCGGCATGCGTGTGCCGCAGGACGTGCAGGTCGTCGCCTATGATGGCACGTATCTGACCGACATGGCAGGGTTGCGTCTGACCGCCGTATGCCAGGACTTCGATGCGCTTGCCGGCACGGCAGTCGCCCGCATGACGGATGCCATCGAGGGGCGCCCGGTCGATTCCGTCGGTGACGTAATCCCTGTTTCCCTGCGCGAGGCCGACACCACTCGGCGCTGATTGCCGCGCCTCCGCCAGCGAGTCCGGAGGCGGTACCTACGCCAACCGCTTCGGCGACGGCACCATCGCCTCGCTCACCGATGTGCTGCGCACCCGCTTCGCCGGGGTGTACGACGGTGTCCACGTCCTGCCGTTCTTCACGCCGTTCGACGGCGCCGACGCCGGCTTTGATCCGATCGACCACACCAAGGTGGACCCGCGCCTGGGCTCCTGGGATGACGTGGCCGAACTCAGCAAGTCCCACAACATCATCGTTGACGCGATTGTCAACCACATGAGCTGGGAATCCGCGCAGTTCCAGGACGTGCTGAAGAACGGCGAGAAATCCGAGTACTACCCGATGTTCCTGACCATGAGCTCCGTATTCCCGAACGGCGCCACCGAAGAAGACCTCGCCGGCATCTACCGCCCGCGCGGCGAATCTCGCAAGTCCCGCGCTCCCAGAAGTTTCACGCGACGCGGCCGGCATATCGGCCGTGCCGCGTCATCGTGTAATATGCGACCGTTACGATAGTTGTATACCAGTAACGAGAGCGCACAAGAGAAGAGAAGTAAACCGATATCATGACCGATGATCAGCAGCAACCGAACGAATTCCCCGCTCCGAAGCCGTTGCCGGGCAGTGTGTACATTCGCCCCGGCATCGATGATCGGCCTGATTACGACAAGGTGCTCAGCCCCGAAGACAAGTCCGCGGTCGCCCGCTTGGCCGTGCATCAGCCGCGGCGCAAGGTCGAGGCGTCCGTGACGCAAGCCGAGACCCAGGTCGCGCAGATGACCTCGGAGGGATCTCCCGCGGCGGCCGCGGCCTCCGTCGACACGGCGGTCCCGGACATGGGCTCGGCGTACGTGGACATGCGCGACCCGGTGGTCAGCGCCGACGGCCAGCGCCCGAACCCCGGTCAGGTGACCCGCCTGTCGTGGGGCTTCGCGGTGGGCGCGACCACGTCGATCGTGCCATGGGCCGCATTGAACCTGCTCGCGCTGCCTGCGGTCATAGCGAAAGTCAGCTGGCAGCGGGTCTCCGGCGCGGTTGCCTCCCGCGCGGCGTTCTCCGGTGGCGGCCAGAAACTCTCCGAGAGCCTGGTCAGTCGCATTGGCACGGTCGGCGACGGCGGGGTGGCGTCGGCATGGGCCATTGATCTGGCCGTGGTTGTTGTCGTGGGCGTTGTCGTGTCGCTGATTGCCGAGGCCGTCGTCTCCTCGCTGTCCGATCGCACGCGCGTGGCCGCTGGCCGGCGCACGCCGTGGATCATCGCGGGAGGCGTAGTTTCCGCGGTGATGACGCTGGCGCTGGGACTGTGCTCGAACGTGGTGGGCATCGCGTTGCTGTGGGGTCTGGTGCAGGTCGGTTATGTGATGCTGACCGTGCCGATGGCGGCCGCGTTCAGCGAGCGAGTGCCCGACAAGTTCCGTCCGCGCATCGTGCGCGCGCGAGGCATCGGCCAGATAGTCGGCCAGGCGCTGGGCGTGTGGATCGGCGTCGCCTGCGTCGTGTTCGGTGGGCTGTATACGCCGTTCGCCACGGCCGCCGCGGTGTTCCTGCTGGCCGGCATCGTGCCGGTGCTGGTGTGGCCGAAGGAACCATCGAGCGAGGAGCAGCCGCATACGGCGATGAGTGCGCACATGCTGATGGAGCGGTTCCGCGCGCCGCGGCACGCCGTCGAATTCTGGAAGGCGTTCGCTTCGCGCTCCTTGGTGTCGGCTGGTGTCGGACTGACGACCATGTTCCTGTGGTTCATCGCATCGGCGCTGATCTTCCGGGATTGGTTCACGCAAGGCAACTCCTCTCCGATCGCGGTACCGGTGTGCTCGTTGATCGCCTCGATGGCCTTGGCGACGCTCGTCGGCTCCGTGGGTGCCGCGTTCATCGCCGGTCCGGTGGGTGAGTACATTGAGGATCCGCGGTATCTGTCGGTCATTTCCTGCGTGCTGTACACGGTGGCGTTGGCTTTGCCCATGACCATGCCGAGCGCCGTCAGCATGGTGCTGTTCGCCCTGATCGGAGGGTTCGCGTTCGGCCTTATCGATACGTTCGGCCAGTTGCTTGCGATGGGCGCGTTGCCGGATGCGCGTTCGGCCGGCCATGATTTGGCGTTCTTCAACCTGTCGAATTCCGTCGGTCTGGTGCTCGCCGCGATAATCGGCGCGGTCGGTGTGGCCGTCACCGGCGGTTTCTTGGTGCTGTTCCCGGCGGCCATCGTCTGTGTGCTCGCGTCCGCGGTCGTCACGATTTCGATGAAGCGCTAGCAATCCGGCCGGATTGGCCGCTGTTGCGCCTCGTTTGGGATTGAGGCATCATCCTATCCGCGATTAGTCCCATCCGTTGCTGCTGAAATGGGACTTTCGCGGGATGGGGCGTCGATGTGTCTGTCTGTAATGCAGGCGGAACGCAGACAGGTTGTGCCGACGCCGCCGATGTTGTTATGCCGCGGCCGTCCACATAGTGAACCTTTGATGGCTGTCGTGGAATCCCGCGCCTATGTTGTCAGACAGTCGAGCGCGAAAGAGCTCGAAAGACACGTTCGATACCGAAAGGAGGTTCGCCGCGATGACTGGATATGCTGCTGATAACGCCGCTAACGCAACCACCGTTAACGTTGTTCTGCTGTCTGCACGAATTATTATTCCGTCTTCGCTGGCGGACTGATTCGGCATCACTGCTTGGAACCCCGCCAACGAAGGCAGGGCTCAGCGAGCAACCAATCGTATAGCCCTGCACGAGTCGCGGGGCTTTTTTGATGCGTCCCACAAGGTCACCGGATCAGCAAAGCGGCAAACGAGAGAGAACAGAATAAAAATCGCGGGCTCGTCCGCGTGCAGTAACAGGAGCTAACAATGACAGCAGTCACACTGACAGCTGACGGCACCACTTCGTTGGGTGGAAAAGCAAAGGCGATGGTCCGTGACTCGGTCAAGACCGTGATCGCCGCCTCGATGGTCGGAACCGCCATCGAATTCTACGACTTCTACGCCTACGGCACCGCCGCAGCGAACTACTTCCCGCACATCTTCTTCTCCGCGAAGGACAACCCCACCGTCGCGCTGCTGATGAGCCTGCTGACCTTCGCCATCGCGTTCATCGCTCGTCCGCTGGGATCCCTGATCTTCGGCCACTTCGGTGACCGCATGGGCCGCAAGACCACGCTGGTCGTCTCGCTGATGACCATGGGCGTCGGCACGTTCCTCATCGGCTGCCTGCCGACCTACAGTCAGGTCGGTGTCGGCGCGGTCGCGGTACTGTGTCTGCTGCGTTTCATCCAGGGCATCGGCCTTGGCGGCGAATGGTCCGGTGCTGCGCTGGTCGCCACCGAGAACGCGCCCGAAGACAAGCGTGCGCTGTACGGCTCCTTCCCGGAGCTCGGCGCCCCGATCGGCTTCTTCCTGTCGAACGGCACCTACTTCGTGCTGGAGTCGTTCAATGACACCGATGCGATGTGCGCCTGGGGTTGGCGTGTGCCGTTCCTGCTGTCCGCCGTGCTGGTGATCATCGGCCTCGTCGTGCGAGTCCACATGGAGGAGACCCCGATCTTCCGCATGGCCCAGGAGCAGAAGAAAGTCGTCAAGTCCCCGCTGACCGAGGTGTTCCGCAAGTCCTGGAAGCAGGTGCTGCAGGCGACGTTCCTCGTGGCCGTGACCTACACGCTGTTCTACACGCTCGCCACCTGGTCGCTCGCATGGGGCACCAAGACCAAGCATGAAGGCGGCGGCGACCTCGGCTTCACCAACCAGGAGTACCTGCTCATGCTGATGATCTCCATCTGCGTGTTCGCGCTGTTCATCGTGCTTTCCTGCCTGTATGCCGACCGGATCGGCCGTCGTCGTGTGCTGATGTTCTCGTCCTGCGCGCTGGTCGTGTTCGCCGTGCTGTTCCCGTTCCTGCTGGACAGCGGCCTGGTCGGTCAGAAGAACTTCGCGGCCACCATGGTGTTCCTGTGCCTCGGCTTCGCCCTGATGGGCATCGCCTTCGGCCCGATCGGCGCCTTCCTGCCCGAGCTGTTCGACGCGAACGTGCGTTACTCCGGCTCCGGCATCGGCTACAACCTCGCCGCCATCGTCGGCGCTGCTTTCGTGCCGACCATCGCCACGTGGCTGTCGAAGAACCTCGGCGTGCATTCGGTGGGTCTGTATCTTGCCGTGATGGCCGTCTGCTGCCTGATTGCGTTGGCGACCTGCAAGGAGACCAAGGACGTCGACTTTACGAAGTGACGGCGAGGGTCGGGTACCGCCCGGCCGCGCTTGAACTCCCAAAAAATAACAACAATACACAAAAACAATCATTCAATATTTGGACGTGGGCAACCACGTCGCCTCCAGTGGTACTAGAACTGAGCCACAGGAGGGGATGACTTTGGCGCGGGACACAATCCCGCGTGGAAGCCGTCTGCAACCAAGAGGGCCGTCGAAAGCGAGCGCGTTCGGCGGCAAGACATCCAATTAAAGGAGTGCCTATTATGGCAGCAACTATCTGGTATGAGAAGGACGCCGATCTGTCCGTGTTCGATGGCAAGAAGGTCGCCATCCTCGGTTACGGCTCCCAGGGCCACGCGCATGCGCTGAACCTGCGCGACTCCGGCGTTGACGTGGTCGTCGGCCTGCGCCCGACCTCCAAGTCCGTCGAGTTCGCCAAGGAGCAGGGCCTTGAGGTCAAGCCGGTCGGCGAGGCCGTCGCCGAGGCCGACGTGGTCATGATCCTGCTGCCCGATCAGTACCAGGCCGCCGTGTACAAGAAGGACGTCGAGCCGAACCTGAAGCCGGGCGCTGCCTTGGCCTTCGCCCACGGCTTCAACATCCACTACGGCTACATCAAGCCTTCCGAGGATCACCCGGTGT
>ERZ836760.2481-NODE-2481-length-14553-cov-4.623672_pt1 | contig 14553 bp, 13 predicted proteins | sample MGYA00519941_ERZ836760 | MGnify/ENA primary metagenome ERZ836760 (study PRJEB31850, sample SAMEA3708807) | human gut metagenome | biome: human gut; feature: human-associated habitat; material: faeces | place: China | collected 2014 ... | reverse complement strand
GTGCTGCTGCGGTGCGCTGCCGCAGGTGTCGTGCGCCCCGGTGCGCTGCCGCGTGCTGCTGCGGGTGCCGTGTGCCCCGGTGCGCTTCCGCGGGTGTCGTGTGCCCCGGTGCGCTGCCGAAAAGAACGAGTTTTGCGGCGATTTTCCGCCTTCGAGGAGACCTCTTCTTGAGGGCGTTTTGCATCGCACCAGGTCACAAAGCTGCTAGGGGCTTTTATCCTGGTTTGAGGACCAGCAAAACTCGCTTATTTTGACAGCGCACCGGGGCGTGCGGTTTGCGGGCATAGCCGGGTCGCTCGGTCATGCGGCCGGGTCGCTCGGGCAGGCGGCTCGCGGGCGCGTGCCAGGACGTCGGCGTGTGCGGCTCGCGGGCATGCGGCCGGGTCGCGCAAGCCCTCGGCGCACGGCTGGGAGATCGGGCATCCGGGCTCGAAGGCGGGCCGAACATGCCAACGGCGTGAAGGACCGGCAAGCTGCGCCGGGCGTGAGGTATACTGGTCCAATTATCGTATCCAACCAAGAAGGAGCGCTACCATGCTCGACATCAAGTTTGTCCGCGACAACCAGGAAGCGGTCGCTGAAGCGATGAAGAACCGCAATGCTTCATGGGATGCGTCGCGCTTCTCTCAGCTTGACGAAACGCGCCGCGCGGCCATCGCGAAGGAAGAAGCGCTGCAGGCCGAGCGTAATGCCGCATCCAAATCTATCGGGGCCATGATGGCCGCAGGCCAGAAGGACGAGGCCGAAGCCGCGAAGGAGCGCGTACGCGCCATCAACGAAGAGATCGCCTCCATCGGCAAAGAGCGCGAAGCTGCCGACGCCGACCTGCGCGAGCTCATGATGCGCACGCCCAACATGCCGGCCGACTCCACGCCCGTAGGCCAGAGCGAAGACGACAACCCCGAGGTGCGCCGCTGGGGCACGCCCCGCGATTTCGCCGCTGAAGGCATCGAGGCGAAGCCGCACTGGGACCTTGGTCCTGAGCTGGGAATCATCGACTTCGAGCGTGGCGTGAAGCTGGCCAAGAGCCGCTTCTACCTGCTGGGCGGCCTGGGTGCTCGCCTGGAGCGCTCGCTCATCAACTTCATGGCCGACACGCATGCCAGCCGCGGTTACAAGGAATGGTGGTGCCCGGCTATGGCGAACGGCACCACGCTTACGGGCACGGGTCAGCTTCCGAAGTTTGAAGAGGACCTGTTCAAGACCACGAACGGCCTGTACCTCATCCCCACGGCCGAGGTGCAGCTGACCAACATCCATGCGGGCGAAGTGCTCGACGCCGACCAGCTCCCCCTGCACTACTGCGCGTTCACGCCGTGCTTCCGCGAAGAGGCCGGCAGCGCGGGTCGCGATACGCGCGGCATCATTCGCGTGCACCAGTTCAGCAAGGTGGAAATGGTGAAGTTCGCGAAGCCCGAGGAAAGCTTCGACGAGCTTGAGGGCATGGTTGCCGATGCCGAGCATATCCTGCAGAAGCTGGAGCTGCCGTATCGCGTGATCAGCCTGTGCACGGGCGATATCGGCTTCTCCGCCGCCAAGACGTACGACCTTGAGGTGTGGCTGCCCAGCTACAACGGCTACAAAGAGATATCCTCCTGCTCGAACTGCGTTGATTTCCAGGCGCGCCGGGCGAACATCAAGTACCGCGATCCCGAGAACTTCAAGGGCACGCGCTACCTGCACACGCTGAACGGTTCCGGCTTGGCAGTGGGCCGCACCATGGCCGCCATCATCGAGAACTATCAGCAGCCCGACGGCACCATCAAGGTTCCCGACGTGCTGGTTCCCTATATGGGCGGCGTTGAGGTCATTGCGCCGGAATAGCAATTTCCAGGCGTTGTAGAGGAGTAACGCAAGCGTGGTAACGAAACGCAAGCGCACCGTTGAATCGAAGAAAAAGCCGGGAGATACCGGCAAGGTCGCGCGGGTTGAAGAACCCGCGCGCCGCGTTGCGCCGAAAAAAGTCGAGGCGGCGGATGATCGATCCGTCAAAGAGCAGGCGCCGAAGACGCCGTCCGCCAAGAAACCAGCCGGCAAAGATGCGGCGGCCAAAACCCCTACGCCGCGCAAGCCGAAGCGCGTGAAGGGCAAGCCCTCGGTCAAGGCTGCCGGCAAGCCGGTTGCCAAGCCCGCCGCGAAATCCGTTTCGGCTCCGAAAGCCGCCCCGGTTTCGAAGGCTGCTCCTGCGTCGGCTCCGACGTCGGATCCCGCAGCCTCTTCGTCGACGCCTGCGTCCGCCCAAGATGCTCGGACTGCGGTACCGGCTTCCAAGGAAGCCGGCCGTCCCGCGCAGGCATCGGCTTCCCAAAGCGTCCCCAAATCTGCCCCCAAGCCTGTGTACAAGTCCGGCGCACAGGCGTATGCCCAGCCGGGCGCCAAGCTCTCGAACGAAGGCGATCCCGCCGACGCTTCCGATCAGATTGGGAGTCAGCGCAAGAAGGCGAAGACGACGAAGTCGTTCAAGCTTCGCTGGCCGGCGGTTGTGGCGTTGTCTGTTTTGGCAGTATTGGTGCTGATCGTTGGCGTGTTTTCGTGGGATCGATGGCTGCGTTACAACGATGCGGCCGAGTTTCAGGGCGAATGGCGCACGCCCGGCTCTACGGCGGTCGTCGTTATTGACGGTCAAACCATCAAGCTTACTCCCGATGTGTCGTACGCCTATACTTTGGATACGGGCGCCAAGACCATCTCGTTTACCTTCGGGAACATGCAGGGCGAGGGCCGCTATCGTTTTTCGCTCGATCGGTCCCAGCTGGTCATCACCGACGGAAAAGAGTACACGTGGTTCTCCACGCTGATCGACGATATCGGTTGGATGTTTGATCAGGCGTTGCGCTCGTTGCAGGACCAGCCTGCCGAGAGTCCGACGCCAGACGAAAACGTGACGGTGCTCGATCGTTTGTCGGGCGACGCTTCGGCTTCCCCGCGCGAAGGAGCTCCCGTTGCTTCGGGCGAAGACTCTGCTGCGAGCCAGGACGCAGATGCGAACGGAGGTGAGGGTGCATCCGGCGATGCGAACGCGGGCGCTGCCGAAGGAGCGGCATCCGCCGATGGGACGGGCGCTGCCGAAGGAGCCCCTTCGGTCGAAGGCGCAAACTCGACCGGCACCTCGAGCCCGGTTGATCCTGAAACCGCTGCCCCTTCGCAGCTGTTCGATGTGCGCGATGTCTAGTTCTCGGATTCACTGCGGTCGCGATGCAACGCCCCTGTCGTCTTCCGGCCCTTTTCGCGCTCCCAAGCTTTCCCTTGAGCGCTTGATCGTTCGGGCCGATCGCGTTGTATGCGACGTGCTGCTGGCGCCGGGATCGCCGCGTATGACCTCGCCGGCGCTCATGGCTTGCGTGTGCCGGGTGTACCCGAACCTTCCGCGTCATGCGTGCGTGAACGATGCGGGCGACACGTTCGCGGACGTCATGAACTGCACGTCGATCCCGCACCTTCTGGAGCATTTGGTCATCGACGAGCAGGCTCGATCGGCTTCCTCTCAGGCACCGTCCAATGCGTCGACCGACGTCGGGCCGGTGTTTGTCGGGACAACCGAGTGGACGGACGAATTCGCGGGCCGAGCGCACATAGAAGTGAGCTTCACCGACGATTTGGTTGCTTTGCGGGCTTTTCGCGACGCGGCCCGTTTTCTGAACGAGACGGTGGTACCCTGACCCCATGACTACAGCTCATCTGACATTTGACCAAACTGATGACAAGATAGCCGATCGCGTCAAGAAAATGCGATCGTCCGCCGTGCGCGACCTGTTCGCGGCTGCCACGCGCCCCGATGTCATCAGCCTGTCGGGCGGCATGCCCGATGTATCGCTGCTGCCCCAGGCTTCCATTAAGAAAGCCGTGCGCGCCGCATGCGATGACCAGCGCTCCGTTGCCTTGCAGTACGGCGCAACCGATGGCCGCAAAGAGACGAAGCAGGTGTTCTGCGATCTCATGCGCGATATAGGCGTGCGAGCCAAGCCTGAGAACATCCTGATCACGTCCGGTGCGCAAGAGGCGCTTGACCTCATTTCCAAAGCGTTCATCAATCCGGGCGACATCATCTTGGCCGAAGGCCCCACGTACCTGGGCGCGCTTCAGGCGTTCAGCGCGTACGAGCCGGACGTTCGCTGCATCGCGTTCGACGAAGAAGGCATGCGCACGGATCTGCTGGAAGTCGAGCTGAAGCGTATCGGCAAGGGCAATCCGCGCCTCAAGTTCTGCTACACCATTCCCAATTTCCAGAACCCCGGCGGCGTGACCATGTCGGCCGTGCGTCGAAAGCGTTTGCTGGAATTGGCCGACGAATACGGTTTCATGGTGGTCGAGGACGACCCGTACGGACGCTTGCGCTATGACGGGGGCCACATGGTTCCGCTCAAGGCCATGGATGATCGCGTGGTGTACCTGGGAACCATTTCCAAGGTGTTCGCTCCGGGGTTGCGCACGGGATGGATCGTGGCGCCGCGGGACGTGCTGGCGAAAGTCAACCTGGTCAAGCAGGGGACCGACCTGTGCGGAAGCTCGTTCGATCAGGTGGTCGTAGAGCATTACTTCACCGATACCCCGTGGCAAAAAACGCTGCAGAAGTTCGTGCAGACGTACCATGTGCGTCGCGACGCGATGCTGTCTGCGCTTGAAGAGTATTTCCCGCCGGAGGCCTCGTGGACGCGTCCCGAAGGCGGCTTTTTCGTGTGGGTGACGCTTCCCGATTACTTCGATACCGGCAGCATGCTGAGCGAGGCGCTGGAAGCGGGTGTGACGTACGTGCCGGGAGACAGCTTCTTCCCGGGCGCGGTTGCGGGCAAGAATTCCATGCGCATCAACTTCAGCTTCGAAAGTCCCGAGAACATCGCGGAGGCTGTTCGCCGCTTGGCTCACGTGATCGAGGATCGTTTGGAGCTGTACCGTGCATTCCTGGAGGCCGGCGCCATCAAGGCTCCGTCTGCCAGCCAGCCGACGGACTGACGCCCTTGCAACGTTGGCGCACCAGTGATTTTGAGAACCGATTGTAGGAGCAAACATGGGCCTGAAAGTAGCAGTTTTGATGGGCGGCGCTTCGTTCGAGCGCGAGTTTTCCCTGGCCAGCGGCAAGCATGTGTGCGCAGCTCTTGAGGAAGCTGGCCACAAGGTGGTTCCTTTGGACACCACGTCCGACCTGGTTCCTACGCTTCGAAGCGAGCGCCCCGACGTATGCTACAGCGCGCTGCACGGAAAGCACGGCGAGGACGGCACCATTCAAAGCTTGCTCGAATTCGTGGGCATTCCCTTCGTGGGCTCCCCGGCTAGCGTGTGCCAGCGCACCTGGAACAAGGACTCGCTGCATTCGGAGATGGCCACGTATCGCGCCATCACCGGCGATGCTCCGGTTGCTTCGTGGCCGCAGGGTCTTTACATCGCTCGCGACGCATTCAAAAGTATGGGCGCTGCAACGGCGCTCGACCTGGTGGAAGACCGCGTGATCGGCGGCTATCCCGTGGCGGTCAAGCCCGCTCACGGCGGGTCCGCCATGGGCGTGCATCGCGTGGATTCGGTGGACCAGCTGGGCGAGGCTATCTTGGACGCGCTGTCGTTTGACGAGGCTGTGGTCATCGAACAGTGGGTCGAAGGCGTCGAGATGGCCGTGTCCGTGCTGGGCAACGGCTGGGACGCGTACGCCTTGCCGCCGGTCGAGATCGTTGCGAAGAGCGGCATGTTCGACACCGAAGCTCGCATGACTCCCGGCGCGGTCGAGTATTTCGCGCCTGTGCGCCCTGCCTCTCTTTCGCAGGACGAGGCGGAGGCTCACGCCATTCGTGCGGAAATAGAGCGTGCGGCCCTCGAGGTGTATCGGGCCTACAACGTGCGCGACCTTGCCCGCATCGACCTCATCTGGGACGGTGCTCAGGCGCGCGTATTCGAAGTGAACGTGTCTCCGGGCATGGCGGAGTCGTCCTTGTTCCCCGCCGCGTGCGCCGCAGCAGGGCTTTCGCTTCCGGCTGTGCTTGACGAGCTGGTCAACAACGCGCTTGCTCGATAGCGCGGAACAGGGTAGGCAAGCAAGACGACGGAGCGTTTTTCTACAGTTCAGCCAAAAGGGGAGTCCGGGCGACTTCCCTTTTTCGTTTCGCCAGCCTGCTCTTTTGCTACATCCGCCTTCGCCACTCAACAAACCGGCAACCGAATAATAGAGCGCTGATGTTTTCCTATCCGGGCGGGTAAGGGTGCGCCTATAATAGTTGCACAGACAAACGTCCAAAAGGAGGCCGTTATGGGCAATAAATTCGGAGTTTTTCTCGCTGGCGGACTCGCTGGCGCTGTGATCGCGCTGCTGTACGCTCCCCGTTCGGGCCAGGAGACGCGTGCTCTTGTGACTGATAAGGTGAACGCCGCATGGGGCGAGGCTCAGGAGTTCGGCACCCAGGCTGCCGGCAACGTTCAGCATGTGTACCAGGATGTTGCCAGCAAGGGCCAGCAGTTCGCTCAGGACGCGCAGGCAAAAAGCCAGGAGCTGTACGGCCAGGCCAGCGCTCGCGTGCAGGAGGCTGCCGACAACATCAAGCCCGCGTTCTCTCAGAAAAACGACGAGCTTCGCGACAAGATCGAAGCTGCTCGTCAGCGCATTGCATCCCAGGTAGCAAAGAACGCGGAAGAGGCTCAGGCAACTGCCGCCGAGACTATTCCGGTTGCAGCGGATACCGCCCATGACGTGGTCGACGCTGCACAGGACGCCGCAGAAGAGGCCGTTGATGCCGCTGCTGACAAGGCGCAGGAGGCTGCCGACAAGGTCGCCGGCGAATAAAGCGACGCGAGATATAGGCGAGGTGAAGCGGTTGCGCGGATCAAGCGGTCGGAAACGGTCGCGCCGCGCACCGCTTTTTACATATAGATGGTAGCGAAGGCGCCGGGACTGCGGAGGAGAAGCCGCACCGTGCGCCCGATCGTTGCGGAGAAGAAGGTTATGGCAAGCAAACTTATCACGACCGACGAACTCACGGGGGTTCGCGTCATTGGCGGGAAGAACGGCACGAAGCGCATTGGCAAAGTGCGTCGTTTCGTGTTTCACCCGAAGGAAAAGCGCTGCGTCGGCTTCATCGTGAAGCGCCCCGACCTTCTATGGATGTTCCGACGGAAGGACAAGTTCGTGTCCATAGAGGGATACGACCTGGTGGATGGGCGTATTTTCATTCGCAACGTCCCTGAGGCGACGGATCGCGCTGCTTGCAAGGCGCTTGGCGTCGACTGGGACGAATGCGTGCTCTGGATCGGCCTGCCCGTGATGACTGAAAGCGGCGACGCGTTCGGAACGGTGGGCAACGTCACGTTCAACCGCATTACGGGAGAGGTTGTTTCGTTCGATACCGATTCCGGCGCTACTGCAAACGCGCTCTTGGGCAAGCGCACTGTTTCGGCGGACCTTATCAAAGGCTTTCGCCGCGGCATGGGAGCGGCCCTTGCGCAGGTTGGGCAGGAAGGCGTGGCTTCCGACGACGTCGTGCTGGGGGCCATCATGGTTTCCGACGAGGTGAAGGATCTTGCAGCTGAGGGCGGAGTTGCCGAAAAGGCAGGTCAGGCTACGGCTGTTGCGATGGACAAGGTTCATACGACCGTCGACAAGGTGAAGCCGGTTGCTTCCGAGGCGGCTAAGAAAACGGGCGAAGCCGTGAACAAGGGCGCCTACGCCACCGGGAAGCAAATTGCGAAATCCAAGACGATGTTCTCCGATTTCAAGGATGAGTACGACAAGGCGCGCGGCCCGAAGCCGAGCAAGCAAGAGAACGCTATCGAAAAGACGGCAAGCCCCTCTCCGTCAGTTGCCGAAAAGCAGCCGGCCAAGCAGCCTACGAAGAAGCCCGCGCCCAAGAAGAACATGTTCGCGGAGTTCAAGGATGAATTCGACAAAGCACGTCACGAGGATTAAATGGGCAATCATACAGAAGATCACGACTCTCGGTTTGATACGGGAAAGCTGAAGCAGAAAGCGGCTGAGCGCAAGCAGGAGCTGCATGAGAAGGCCGAGCAGGAAGTTACTGTGCGCGGCCATAAAATGGAGAAGGGCGACATCTTCAAGTTCGTTGGCCTGATCGGGTTCTTCGCGATCATGGTTTTGATCTGCGTGCTTCTGTGGCCGTACGTTCACGACGTGTTCGAGCCCGGCGGCATCGATCGCATCATAAACGACGTGCGCGGCGCGGGTCCGGTTGGATTCCTTATTCTGCTAGGGCTTCAGTTTCTTCAAATCGTGGTGGCGTTCATCCCCGGCGAGGTTGTTCAGATTGCGGCTGGCATGCTGTACGGCCCTTGGATCGGCGGGCTGATCATCCTGACGGGTTGCGTCATATCGAGCGCTTTCATTTTCTCGCTCGTACACAAGCTGGGCGCGCCGTTCGTGCAAAGCATGGTGCCCACGCAGTATTTGGATAAGTTCCGCAGGTTCGAGTTGACCGGCAAATTGAACATCGTCGTGTTCATCTTGTTCCTGATTCCCGGCCTGCCCAAAGACGTGTTCACGTACTTGGTGCCGCTGACGGATATGCGCATGCGCACGTTTCTCATTCTTTCGAATATAGGGCGCATTCCCGGAATCATCGTGTCTACGTATGCGGCTGACGGCCTGGTGGACGGGCGCTTCATGGAGAGCGCCATCATATTCGTGGTGGCCGGTGCCATCGCCGTGCTGGGCATTGTTTTGCGCGACCCCATCATGCGCTTTTTGGAGAAGCGCTCGAAGGGCAATCGCTAGCGGTTCTCTTGCGCTGCGCGGCGGGCGTTTTCGAGTCTGCGGGCACGGGCTGCTTCGCATACCTTAAGAAACTATGAGGACGTTAACGATATTATGACGGAACCCTCTGCGACGTTACGTCGCGCTCTACTATGACGTTGAAGAACAACGATGTTGAAACGCAGGACGAAAGAGGTCGCTATGACCAAGAAAAAACCTTTGAACAGCGCCGAGGACGCGGTTGCTGCTGCGGAAGCCGAGTTGAAGGCGGCCCAGGAAAAACTCGACGCGGCAAAAGCGAGGCTGGCTGCCGAAGCGAACGACGAGAAGAAGGCGGATGGGCTCGATGCTGCCGAGGCGTCTGTTGAAGAGCCTGTTGAGCAGGAAGCCGAAGTTGACAAGGTCGTGGACGTGGTTGCAGTGGAGGCTTCGACCTGCGTCCCAGATGATGCCTCGACCGCTTCGGCCGACGACGAATCCGCGGTCTTAGTTGAGGAAGTCGAGACAATCCAGGAAGCCGAGCCGGTCGAGCCGATGGGGACGGCTGAGCAGGAGAGCGCCCCGTCCGCTCCGGAGCCTCCTGCGTCTCCGGCATCCGAGAATCCCCAGTGGGTTCCGTATTCGAGTGCGCAGGTCCCTCCGTACGGGGTCCCCGCACAGCAGCCTTCTTACGGCGCGCCGCAAACCGCACCGCAGGTGCCTGCGAGCGGTTCTTATGGCGGGTCCTCCTCATCTCAGCAGCCTGGTTACGCTGCGCCCCAGACGCCGCATGCCGGTCCTGGCGCCGTGCCGCCGCAGCAGCCCTATTACGGGTATCAGCAGCCGTACTACCAGCAGCCGTACGCGCAGCCTGTTGTGGCTACGAAGGATCATGTGGCTGCCGGTTTGCTGGCCATCTTCTTGGGATGGCTGGGCATTCACAAGTTCTACCTGGGGTACAACACTTCCGGTTTCGTCATGCTGGGAGTTTCTATCTTGGGCGGAATCCTTACGCTGTCGCTTGCGTGCTGGGTGATCTGGGTCATCGCTATCATCGAGGGCATCATTTACTTGACGAAGTCGCAATCTCAGTTCGAGCAGATCTACGTCCTCAATAAGAAGGAATGGTTTTAGCGCATCGGCGGTCCGCTGTTTGCCCGCGGTTGCATTGCTTCGCCGCTCGTCCAAATGTTCAGGGGTTTTTCCATGAATAGGGGCGGGCGGCTTTTCTTTTTCGCTAGAATGGCGGTATCGATAAGGCCTAAGCGCAGGAATTCGCGCACCGCCTTCCCGAATAAGGATCCTATAAGGAGGAAATCATGCCCAAAATCACTCGTGACCAGGTGAGAGTTCCGGCTGACGTCATGCCGGAATCCCGTGACGAGTACATTGAGAACTACATGAAGGCTACCCGTGGCACGGGTCGTCTCATGCTGTTCGCGTGCGATCAGAAGGTCGAGCATCTGAATGCCGACTTCTACGGCGAGGGCATCGACATCGCCGACGCTCAGCCGGAGCACCTCTTCGAGATCGGTCGTCAGGGCGTGTGCGGCGTGCTGGCTGGCCAGCGCGGCCTGATCGCGCAGTATGCTGCCGATTATCCGGAGATCAACTACCTGGTGAAGATGAACTCCAAGACCAACCTCGTTGGCGTGAAGCAGGACGATCCCTATTCGCCGCAGCTGCATGATCTGGATGCTGTGCTGGCTATGCGCGAAGCTGGCGTGAACATCGTGGGTCTGGGTTACACGCTGTACCTGGGCAGCGAGTACGAGTCCACCATGATGGCCGAGGCTGGCGAGCTGATCGCCCAGGCTCACGCAAACGGCATGCTGGTAGTGCTGTGGATCTATCCGCGCGGCAAGGCCGTCGCGGCAGAGAAGGACCCGGATCTGATCGCCGGCGCCGCTGGCGTGGCGCTGTGCCTGGGTGCCGATTTCGTCAAGGTGAACCCGCCGAAGCCCGAAGACGGCCGCACTCCGGCCGAGGCTCTGAAGGTTGCCGCCATGGCTGCCGGCCGCACGGGCCTTGTGTGCGCGGGCGGTTCGACGGTTGACGCCGAGACGTTCCTGACCCAGCTGCACGACCAGATTCACATCGGCGGTGCCTGCGGCAACGCGACCGGCCGCAACATCCACCAGCGCTCGCTGGCGGAGGCCGTGCGTTTGACGAAGGCCATCAGCGCCATCACGCTGGCCGACTACTCCGTGGAGGACGCGCTCGACGTCTTCAACGGCGACGAGGATTTCTCGCTGTAAGTTTCGCCGCATAGAACATGCCGACGGGCCCCTTTCGAGGGGCCCGTTTTGCGTGCGCCGGGCATGGCGCTCTTGGCGTGCGGGGCGCGCAGGTTGCGGGGTGCGTGGGGGGGGGTGCGAGTTGCGTGCAGGTCGTGGGATGCACGGGGCGCGTGGGGCGCGGGGGATGCACGGGGCGCGTGGCGCGCGCGGGGTTCGCGCAGGTTGCGGATCGTGCGTGGGGTTCGCGGCGGCGTCGCCCTCCCGCGTGGATCGCGCACCCCGTGGTGAGCCCCATTACAGTAGAAACCAGCCTGATCGAGCCATGTTCAAGGGGCTTGGCGGCCCCGGTTGGATTAGCGACCCAGCCAGTCCTTAATCTAATATTGACTTGGCCCTCTGGGCTGCTGGCCGGCCGCCTCCGGATGGCCCTAGTCCCCTGCCTCTCGCGAAGGCCCGGGGGGTGTTGCCACCGGAGGTCGGCCGCCGCGATTCCGGCTGATAGGAACCTGCCGGGCGCATCGCGCGCCACGGCCGAGTAATGTGGTTGCCGAGACGCGGCGAACGGTGCGGCCAGCCGTGTAGAAAGGGTAACACCATGGCCGAGAAGAACGCAACGCTCACGAGCAAGCACGCCGCCTACCTGGGGCTCGACGTCGGAAAGTTCGCCCACTGGGCGTATGCGGTCGACCTCGACGGAGAGGTCCTGCTGAGCAGGCGCGTCGCCAACTCCGAGGGGGAGCTCGACGCGCTGCTGGCCGAGCTTCCCGCAGACACGCTCGTGGTAGTCGACCAGCGCCGCAACATCGGCGCGCTCGCAATCAAGCGCGCGAGGGCGGCGGGAAGGCCCGTCGCCTACCTGCCGGGATCCGCCGAGCACGAGCTCGCCAAGAGCTTCCCCGGGATCGCCAAAACCGACGAGCGGGACGCGCAGGTCATAGCGCGCGCGGCTCTGGGCATGCCCCAGACGCTCCGCCCGGTGCCGGCCGAGGACCCGGCGCTCGACGGCGCCAGGATAATGTCTGCCCAGGTGGCGCAGGTGCAGAAGGACCGCACTGCGTGCGCCAACGCCCTGCACTCGCGCCTGCTCGAGTCGTGCCCGGCATTCGAGGCGGCATGCGAGATGACCGAGCCGTGGTGCGCCGGCATGCTCGCCGAGCTGGGAGGGCCCTGGAACATGCTCGACGCCGGGCGCAAGAGGTTCTGCGCGGCGTCCCGCAAGCACCGCGCCACCCGCGAGCAGCGAGACCGCCTCTGGAACTCGATCTGCGGCGAACGCCCGTCGGAGCAGGCCGTGGCCGCCGAGATGCGCTACGTCAAGCATTTCGCGGGCCGCATCGTGGCAGACAACGAGGCCGAGTCCGAGCTCGAGGACGCGATAGCGGAATCGCTGTCCGACAACGCCGACTTCAAGAACCTGCAGACAATCCCCGGCATCGGGCCGAGGACGGCCATGCAGCTGGTGGTCTCCATCGACATCTCCGAGTTCGGCAGCCACGACAAGCTGGCCAGCTATTGCGGGCTGGCGCCTTCCACCCAGCAATCCGGAACCTCCACCAACTACGACAGGGGGCACCGCGGCGGAAACAAGCCGCTCAAGAACCTGCTGATCTTCTCGTGCAACTCCCTGACCAGGTCGAAGGGCTACTACGGGGAGTATCTAAGGAAATGCCGGGCCAGGGGCATGAAGTACAAGTGCGCGCTCAAGGCCACGGCGAGAAAGAGGATGAAGGTCATCTACGCGGTCATGCGCGACGGGGTGCCGTACTCCGCGTAGCAAGCTCGGGCGCAGGTCGCCGACAACCGCCTCCGCCTTGAAGCCGGGGCGGCGCGTCACCATGCCCGCAGATGGATTCGTCATTGCGGAAATCCCGCCAAATACCTACTTGACGGATTCATAGGAACACCCCCCATCGCGCAATCCGTGCGCACGACGTCGAATCTTACGCAGTCCGTGCGCACGACGTCGAATTTCGCGCAGTCCTGTCAAAACGATCGAGTTTTGCGGCGATTTTCCGCCTTTTTATGATTGCTCGCCAACACACGATTTTCATTGTCCCAGTTCAGAAGCTTATCCGCTTGCTTTATCCTGGTTTGAGGACCAGCAAAACTCGTCCGTTTTGACAGATGGGCCCTACGCGTCCGAAAACCGATCGAAAGTCGGCAGCGTCCCGAAAGCCCTTCACGGCAACTCACAGCACTGCGGCTCTCAGCATGCGGCACGCTTGCGCGAAACCATCGTACGGACGAACCCGCTCGCCTAAAGCAGCAGCAAGCTGACGCGCCGCCTTGTCGAAGCGAGCAAGATCCATGATCTGGTGATTCGTCATCGTGCGCACCGACACCCCCAGATGGGACAAGTCATCGCGACGTTCCGAATCCCTTGCGATCCGAGAAGGACCGGTATGGCACTCGTCGCTTTCGTACTCAACGTCGAGCTTCGCTTGCGACCAGTACAGATCGCATAAGTAGTATCCCTTTTCGGTGCAATCTCGCCGCGCGTCCGGCACATCCATTCGATAATTCAATTCGGGATGCGAAAGCGCATAGCCGCCCATTCTTCGCGGAAGGCAAAGCAGCAACGTCAAAGCCGTCTCGCGCGGCGAAGCGGAGCAGGCGACCAAATGCTTGAGGACTCTTCGAGCCGCAGCCGCGCCAGGAATTCCCCGTGCAGATTCGACGTATCGAGCAAGGGCCGACACCGTGGTCAAAAGCATGGGCCTCCCGTACCGCGTGCGCCCATCGCAGTTGCGCGCGTACGTTCCGCACAACTCGAATCCCAAGGCAAGAAGCTCCAACGCAGGCAAGACGGAAGCCATCTGCACGAAGCACAGCTCCGGCGAGCTCGCGTACAGGCCTTCGTCCAATCGCACGAATGATCCAGGAGGAAACGGGCGCGCATGAACATGGCAGCGCACGCCAACGCGGTCGATCCGATCGCACGTACAGGGCACGACCACATGCACGGGCGATTCGCGAGAAACGCGCCCGAGCGGCAATCCGCTTTCAAGAAGCAGGGAATCCCCGCGAGCGCGATCGACATCTACGGCCTTGCGGCCCTGGAAAAACGCCGCGGTATCGGCATCGCGGCTGCGAGCCCGCGCCGCCTTGTCCGCATCGCCGATAAGCTCCGACGATCCGACGGGATGCCGAACGCGTTTTCCAGAGCAGGGCACCCGAAGGCGGGCGTCGAACCTTCCCGACCGCCAACATTCCAACGCTGTTATATGGCTGATGTATATAGTCATATATTAAGACTAGCAAGGGCAACGCCCCTCATGTTCGCGGACAATCGTTTCGTTATCTTCACGTTATCTTGCGCTGGATTCCTGCTAGATTCCCGCTAGACCCGTGCTAGATTCCTGCAAGGTTTTCGCAAAACCACGCCCAGAAGACGGCAGGCGTGCATCCGCGCCGATGCACGCGCAGGCAAAGGCGAAAGCGGGATCGCGGCTGAAAGCAAACGGCGAACGGGCGGGCCGAGAAGAGCGCGCAGCTAGAGGAAGGCACGCGGGTCAAAGTGGACGCACGGCTGGAAGCAGGTCCGCAAGCTGAAGCAGGTCCGCAGGCTGAAGCAGGTCCGCAGGCTGAAGCAGGCACGCAAGCTGAAGCAGGCCCGCAAGCCGAAGCAGGTCCGCGGGCTGAAGCAGGTCC
>ERZ836760.2460-NODE-2460-length-14699-cov-5.138965_pt1 | contig 14699 bp, 9 predicted proteins | sample MGYA00519941_ERZ836760 | MGnify/ENA primary metagenome ERZ836760 (study PRJEB31850, sample SAMEA3708807) | human gut metagenome | biome: human gut; feature: human-associated habitat; material: faeces | place: China | collected 2014 ... | reverse complement strand
CATAACTTTCAGAAAAATAATATGGAAAAATAATCATATAAAAATTCTTTACAAAAGCCGCAGGGTGATAAAAAACTTATCATTCGGCGGCTTTTGTAAATTGTAGAATCATATTTTTACTGTTAATATACAGCCATAGCAACAAACAGATGATTCAGACGGATGAAATGCTTATGATATGGGAAACATACAGATAAGAATGTAAAAGTCATGAAGATGTCTGCCGGGAGATCAAGAGATTTCCGGCAGGCGAAAAGAGTTTCCGGAACATGGGTAAAGCAGAGAGAACGAAAAGCATTTAAAATCACAGAACTGAAAGAACTTCTAAAGAAGAATTTAAGAAAGGTGGATGTGTATTATGAGTAAAAATAAAGGTTTAGGACTTGTATCCGCATTGGCAGTTGGAGCAGGTGTGGCAGCAGTGGCAGCAGGAAAGAAGTATAAAACAGCTGAGACAAAGAAAAAAGAAGATTATGATGCACTTCATAATACAAGTGAATATCGCAATACAGAACGTGGAAAATATGAGAAAAACAGTAAGGGAATCTATTATACAAACGGTAACTATGAAGCATTTGCCCGTCCGAGAAAGCCGGAAGGCGTAGATGACAAACATGCTTATATCGTAGGAAGCGGACTGGCTTCTCTTGCAGCAGCCTGTTTCCTTGTACGTGACGGACAGATGCCAGGAAAGAATATCCATATTCTGGAAGCAATGGATATTGCAGGCGGAGCATGTGACGGTATCTTTGATCCGAGCCGTGGATATGTGATGCGTGGCGGACGTGAGATGGAAAATCATTTCGAGTGCTTATGGGATCTTTTCAGAAGTATTCCATCCATTGAAACACCTGGTGTATCTGTACTTGATGAATATTATTGGCTGAATAAGGAAGACCCCAACTATTCTCTCTGTCGTGCAACAAAAGAGAGAGGCAAGGATGCTCATACAGACGGTAAATTCAATCTGAGCCAGAAGGGCTGCATGGAGATCATGAAGCTGTTCATGACAAAGGATGAAGATCTTTACGACAAGACAATTGAAGATGTATTTGACGATGAAGTATTTGATTCCACATTCTGGTTATACTGGAGAACCATGTTCGCATTTGAGAACTGGCACAGTGCACTGGAAATGAAACTGTACTTCCAAAGATTTATCCATCACATTTCCGGACTTCCGGATTTCAGTGCCCTGAAATTCACAAAATATAATCAGTACGAATCTCTGATCCTGCCAATGCAGAAATATCTGGAAGAAGCAGGCGTTGAATTCCAGTTCAATACAGAGGTTACAAACGTACTCTTTGAGTTTGAAGGCAATAAGAAGATTGCAAAAGCAATCGAGTGTAAGGTGAATGGAGTAGAAAAGGGAATTGTTCTTACAGAGAATGATCTTGTATTTGTGACAAACGGAAGCTGTACAGTGGGAACCATCTACGGCGATCAAAACCATGCACCGAATGGAGACGCAGAAGTTCGTACAAGCGGATGCTGGAGCCTCTGGAAAAATATTGCAAAACAGGATCCGTCCTTCGGACATCCTGAGAAATTCTGTTCTGATATTGCTAAGACAAATTGGGAGTCAGCAACAGTGACTACTCTGGATGATAAGATCATTCCTTATATTACAGATATCTGCAAACGTGATCCGAGAACAGGCAAGGTTGTTACAGGCGGTATTGTAAGCTGTCAGGATTCCAGCTGGTTATTAAGCTGGACGATCAACAGACAGGGACAGTTCAAGGATCAGGACAAAGACAAGGTTTGTGTATGGGTATATGGTCTGTTTACAGATGTACCTGGTGATTATATCAAGAAGCCTATGAAGGAGTGTACAGGTAAGGAAATCACAGAAGAGTGGCTCTATCATCTTGGTGTTCCGGTTGACCAGATTGAAGGCATGGCTGAGAACAGTGCAGTTTGTGTACCGACCATGATGCCTTATATTACAGCATTCTTTATGCCGAGAACAAAGGGTGACAGACCTGATGTTATTCCGGATGGCTGTGTAAACTTCGCATTCCTCGGACAGTTTGCCGATACACCAAGAGATACTGTATTTACTACTGAATATTCCGTAAGAACTGCTATGGAGGCTGTATATGGACTTCTTGGTGTTGACAGAGGTGTGCCGGAAGTATGGGGCAGTGTTTATGATATCAGAGAATTACTGGATAGCAGTGTGAAGCTGATGGATGGAAAATCTCCACTGGAGATCGAACTTCCGGGACCACTGGATATGCTGAAGAAACCGCTTTTGAAAGCTGTTAAGGGAACTGTGGTCGAGAAAGTACTCAGAGATCATGATGTGATCAAAGATTATATGATGTAAATATAGAGATGTAAGTGATATGAAAAGGCTGCAGGAGATATCCGGCAGCCTTTTTGTAAAGCCGTTAAAAGTTGATGGAAAGTTGCTTTGGTAAAGAAAAAACAGGTTGCAAATTAAAAAGACAGATGATAATATATAATGAAATATATAGAAAAAATTGATTGGGACAATAAAAAGTCTGAAAAAACAAGTAAATATGATAATATATTGGAAGCTTTGCTGTAATAATGAATATGTAGCGCAGGAGGGCTTTCAAGGGAGTGAAGGGAGGTTTTTTTATGGAACTTGAGATGTATCGCAGGTATTCGCAGATGGCAAGAGGTATTGAGAAGGCTGAGCTGGTGTTTAAAAATGGGCGTGTGTTCAGCTCTGGTACAGGAGAATTTATTGATGGTAATGTGGCTGTTGCAGATGGAATTGTGATCGGAGTCGGTACATATGAAGGAGAGACAGAGATTGATCTGGAAGGAAAAGTGATCTGTCCGGGGTTTATCGACAGTCATCTGCATCTGGAATCTACTCTGGTGACGCCGGGGGAGCTGGTCCGGCAGGCTGCACAGTGTGGAACTACAACATTTATTGTAGATCCTCATGAGTCTGCAAATGTATCCGGTACAGATGGAATTGATTATATCCTGGATCAGACAGAAGATGCACCGGCGAATGTATATGTAATGATGCCTTCCTGTGTTCCGGCGACTCATGTGGATGATAACGGGTGTATTCTTACAGCAGGAAAGATGAAGGGATATCTGGAACATCCGAGGATTCTGGGACTGGGTGAAGTGATGGATGCGCCTTCTGTGATTAACGGAAGTGTTGCCATGCATGAAAAGCTTCAGCTGTTTCAGGACAGAGTGAAGGATGGTCATGCACCGTTTCTGGCACCTGGAGATCTGGCTGCATATGTACTTGGCGGAATTGATACAGATCATGAGTGTGTGGATTATGAGTATGCAATGGCTGAGGCAAGAAATGGAATGCAGGTACTGATACGTGAGGGAAGTGCAGCGAGAAATCTGGATGCTATTGTGAAGGGGATTGTGGAACACCATACAGATACTTCCAGTTTCTGCTTCTGTACGGATGATAAGCATATCGAAGAAATCCGTAAAGAGGGGCATATCAATTATAATGTGAAGCGGGCTGTACAGCTTGGACTCCCGGTTGAGAAAGCACTGCAGATGGCAACGATCCAGCCTGCAAGATGCTATGGTTTATACAGACTTGGAATGATCGCACCCGGAAGACAGGCAGATTTTGTCATTCTGGATAATGTGGCAGATCTGAATGTTGTAGATGTATATCATTGTGGTAAGAAAATCATTAAAGATGAGAAAGCAGAATTGAAACCATGTCCTCCATATCTGAAAAATACAGTTCATGTATCTGGGTTCAGTGAGGAACGTCTGAAACTGAAACATCCGGGAACAAAGGCAAGAGTGATTCAGATGCTTGAGAAACAGATTGTGACAAAGGATGTTCTGGAAGAGGTTCCATGGATAGAATCGGATGGTGAGAAATATTTTGCTCCGGACGGAGAATATCAGAAGATTGCAGTGATCGAGCGTCATAAGAATACGGGCAAGATGGGAGTGGGCATTGTAAAAGGCTATGGAATCCACGGCGGAGCTATTGCTTCCAGTGTTTCCCATGATTCCCACAATATTATTGTAGTAGGAGATAATGATCGTGATATGGCTATTGCTGTAAAAGAAATGATGCGGACGCAAGGTGGTTATACTCTGGTATGCAATGGAGAGATTTATGGAACCTTACCACTTCCTGTCATGGGACTGATGAGCGATGCCGGCTACGAGAGTGTAAACGAAGCACTTGCAAAAATGATTCCGAAGGCCCATGAGATGGGAGTGAAAGAAGGATTTGATCCGTTTATCACCCTGTCATTTATGGCACTTCCTGTGATTCCTGAAATCAGGATCACACCGAGAGGAATCTATCTCGTAAATGAAGACAGAATGCTGAGAACACCGTTTAGTTAAGGTGGGTGAAATGTCTTAAATGCATTATTTACGAGGATTGCCATAGAATAAAAAAAATACCGTAATAAAAGTAAATGATATATACTTTTGTTACGGTATTTTTTATAGCAGTCCTCTCAGACACGCTCCAGGTAAGAGGGTTGTTACAGGTATATTTAAGACAATATTTTTCAAGTGAAAGAAATTTATTTCGTTTTCTCCAGAGTAAAGATAAATTCGGTTCCCACACCTTCTGTACTGATCACATCAATATTCTGGTTATGTGCATTGATGATCTCTTTGACTATAGAGAGTCCGAGTCCGGTGCCTTTACGGTCCTTTCCGCGGGAAGCATCAATCTTGTAGAAACGATCCCAGATCTTTTTGATGCTGTCTTTTGGAATGCCGATTCCGGTGTCTTTGACGGAAACAAAGACTTTCTCATTTTTTTCGGTCGTCTCGATCGTGATTGCGGAGTTTGCGTGGCTGAATTTGAGCGCATTGTCGATCAGGTTATAAAGTACCTGCTGGATCTTGCTGAAATCAGCGGAGACAAACAGGGTTTCGCCGCTTAAGATCAGGTTGAAACTGATATGCTTTTCCATGCAGGTTCCCTCAAAAGTCTGTACCGTCATGCGGATCGTATGATTGATATCAAAGCTTGTGATATCGAGCATGACACCGTGTGAACCGAATTTATTTAATTCCAGAAGGCTCTTCGTTAATTTGTTCAGGCGCTCCGTCTCAAACAGGATGATGTTTAAATATTTATCCTGCATTTCCACCGGGATCGTTCCGTCGAGCATTGCCTCCACATAGCCCTTGATTGAGGTCAGCGGGGAGCGGAAATCGTGTGAGACATTGGATACGAATTTTCGCTGATCCTCCTCGAGCGTGTTCAGTTCGTTTGCCATATAGTTGAGCGAGGCGGCAAGATAACCGATCTCATCGTTGGAATGGACATCGATCTTTGCCTCGAAATTTCCAGAGGCATATTCATTGGCACCCTGCGCAATTTTGCGGATCGGGATATAGACGATCCAGGTAAAAAGCGCTAAAACGACAAAGGCTGCCAAAAATAAAAGTGCAAACGTCTGGTAGGATAGATTTGTCAGCTGGTTGGATAAATTGACGATGGAGCTGACCGGTTTATGTATGATCACATAGCCGCGTACTTTATAATTTACAGTGATTGGCGAAAAAACACTTAAAGTTTCCGTGTCAAAATGACCGTAAAAGTTTCCAGTGCGGTAATATTTACTTCCAAAATCGGTTACGTCAAAATCAGGAATTACTTCCGGCTCTGCATTTTCCACTGGAGAAGTAGCAGAAGCTGTGTTTAAAAGGATCTGTCCCTGCTTATCGATGATCCAGATTTCGCTGGAAAGGTAAGTGCTTAGGGTGGAGAGCTGTGTTTTCATTTCCTCTAAGGTTGTGGAACGCTTAAAATAGTTTTCCGCATAGTTAGAGGAAATCAGCGCAGACTCCCGGTAGAGCGTCGAGGCATCCCGGCGCTCTAAGAAGTTAAACGTAATGTGGTAACCAAAGGTTGAAATAATAATAAAGCAGATCAGTCCATAGATCAGATAGCCGCCGAGCAGTTTGGGGTAGAGTGTCCGTTTCATATATTTTTAACCTCAAATTTATAACCAATGCCCCAGACGGTCGAGAGACTCCAGCTGTCATTGTCCTTTATTTTTTCACGGAGACGTTTTACATGGACATCCACGGTGCGGGTGTCACCAATGTATTCGTAACCCCAGATGTGATCGAGAAGCTGTTCTCTGGTAAATACCTGGTTCGGCGAGGATGCAAGGAAATATAAAAGTTCTAATTCCTTTGGTGGCATATCGATTGGATTATCTTTATAAATAACGGAGTAATTGGATAAGTTGACGATCAGATCCGGGTATTTCACACATTTTAATTCCGGCGCTGGCTCTTCGACTTTGACAGGCTGGTAACGGCGCAAAACGGCTTTGACGCGCGCAACAAGCTCCTTGGAATCGAACGGTTTCATGATATAGTCGTCTGCGCCAAGCTCAAGACCGAGTACTTTATCAAAAATCTCGCCTTTTGCAGAGAGCATGATGATCGGCACGTTTGCTTTTGCACGGACCTCGCGGCACACCTGATAGCCGTCGATGCCCGGAAGCATCAGATCAAGAAGAATCAGGTTCGGGCTGTACTGCTCAAATGCTTTTAAGGCTTCCTCCCCGTCATTTACGATTTTTGTATCAAAACACTCTTTCGTAAGATAAAGAGAGATCAGTTCTGCAATATTATTATCATCATCGACGATCAGTATTTTTTGTTTTGCTGCCATAAAATTACCTCCTGTTAGTTGTTATTCTGTTTGTAAATCAGACGAAATGGTATTGCTTCGGCAGTGCTTTGTGCATGGGATAAAATCTGTCTTACTGAAATTACTTTTTGTCTGAAATCAGTCTTTAAATTCGGCAATCGTTACGCCGGCATCACCTTCGCCATATTCGCCGAGGTGGAATGATTTCACATATTTTAGCCGTTTTAAATGCGCCTGCACGGCATTGCGCAGTGCACCGGTTCCCTTGCCGTGGACGATGCGGACAGACGGAATATGTGCAAGGTAGGCATCATCTAAATATTTATCTAAAAGAGCGATCGCCTCGTCGGTGGTCTTGCCGATCAGGTTGATCTCTGTGGAGACGGATGCGGATTTGCTCATCTTGATCTTGCCGGCACCGGTACGGCCGTATTTTTTGCTGGTCGGAGAAGTTTCTTCCTCTAACAGGATCAGGTCGTTGATGTTGACAAGGGAGCGCAAAATTCCCATCTGTACATAAAGGTCACCCTTTGCGTTTGGCAGGGAATGCACGGTTCCGTTTAAGTTCATGCTGATGACTTTGACGCGGTCGCCAATGCGAAGTTTCTTTGGAATCTTATGGTTCGGCGCAGCATTCTTTTTCTGGTCAGACATTTTTTTCTGTGCGTTGTTCATCTTATCGCGCAGTTTGGTACGTTCTTTTTCCATTTCGCTGACCGGAGCGTGTGCGGTGCCGTATTTATTGAAATTGCGGATCGTTTCATCAGCAAGATCTTTGGCTTCTTTGATGATATTGTAAGCCTGCTCATTTGCTTCGCGCAGGATCTTGTCACGGCTTGCGTCTAAGCGTTCCTGTTTCTGTTCGAGCTGTTCTTTTAGTTTCTGGATTTCCTCTTTATACTGATTGATCTCAAGCTGTTCTTTTTCAATCGTGATACGGCTCTTTTCAAGGTCAGCTAAAAGATCCTCAAAATTCATGTCATTTTCACTGATCCGTCCCTTAGCGTCCTCGATGATATCTTCACCAAGACCGAGTTTCGTGGAAATCGCAAATGCATTACTCTTTCCAGGAATACCGATTAAAAGACGGTAAGTCGGGCTTAAAGATTCCACGTCAAATTCACAGCAGGCATTTTCTACGCCGGAGGTCTGCAGGGCAAATACTTTCAATTCGCTGTAATGAGTGGTTGCCATGACACGCGCACCGTACAGTTTTAATTTCGATAAAATGGAGATCGCAAGTGCGGCACCCTCCGTCGGGTCAGTTCCGGCACAGAGTTCATCGAAAAGCACGAGGGAGCGGTCGTTGACCTGGCTTAAAATGCGGGTGATGTTTGTCATGTGGGAGGAGAATGTACTTAAAGACTGCTCAATACTCTGCTCATCTCCGATGTCGGCAAACACTTCCTCAAAAATTCCAAGCTCCGAACGCTCGGAAGCCGGGATGTGAAGTCCTGCCTGACCCATCAATGTCAGAAGGCCGACTGTTTTTAAGGAGACGGTTTTACCACCGGTGTTTGGACCGGTAATGATAAGCAGGGTAAAATCTTCTCCGAGGCGCACGTCGATCGGCACTACTTTTTTTGCGTCGAGCAGTGGATGACGGCCTTTTTTGATATTGATCCGTCCATCTGTGTTGAAGGTCGGGGCAACACCATTGTAAGTCTGTGCGAAGGCTGCTTTTGCAAAAATAAAATCAAGTTCCGTGAGTACGTTATAGTCGGTGTGAAGCTGCATGGAGTATCCTGCCGTTAAGTTGCTTAAGTTTGCGAGGATGACTTCGATCTCTTCTTTTTCTTTGATCAGTAACGCTTTGTATTCGTTGTTTAAGTTTACGACAGCGAGCGGTTCGATAAAGAGCGTGGAACCGGAGGAGGACTGGTCGTGCACCATACCGGGAACCTGCGATTTTGCCTCGGCTTTGACCGGCAGGCAGTAGCGGCCGTCGCGCATCGTGATGACAGCATCCTGTAAATAGCTGCGTGTGGTCGTGTTGTTGATCATCGAGTTCATCTGTGCGCGGATCTTATCGTTCATGCCACGCATGGATTTGCGGATGGAGCGGAGCGTACTGCTGGCATCGTCCGCGATCTCGTCCTCCGATAAAATGCAGCGGCGGATCTCATCGCATAACGGTGTGAGCGGCTCAATCTGATCGAAAAATCCGGTCAGTGAGTCGACCGGAAGTTCGTCTGTCCCGTCTGCTGCGGCAGGACGGTCCGGTCCGGTGTGTCCGATGCTGGTGCGGGAAAATGCTTTTGAACGTTTTGCTGCCTCTAAGAGAGAGCAGACGCGCAGCAGTTCCGTGATGCTTAAGGATGCACCGATCTCTAAACGTTTCAGGGAGTCTCGGATGTCGTGTACACCGGAAAAAGAGATGCGCCCGCCTTTAAAGAGACGGTTTAGGGCATCTTTGGTCTGTAACTGTAAAAGGTTGATTTCGTTTATGTCTGTGCCTGGTGTGAGGGTAAGACAGCGTTTTTTTGCGTCCTCGCTGGAAGCGTGCTCCGCGAGACGTGCGATGATTTTATTGTATTCTAATGTTTTTAAAACTTTTTCATTCATATGATTTGTAATTCCTTGTGGTTGAAAATTTAGTTTGCAGTGGCAGCATGCCGACGGATATGTGTGTTCGACTTTAGTCCGCAGTGCCAGCCCGAAAAATCAGAGATTGCGCTGAGTTGACGGGGAGTTGTGTTCAACTTTAGTCCGCAGTGCCAGCCCGAAAAATCAGAGATTTTCCGGGCTGACGGGCATTCGCCCTATCAAACATAAAAATAACAAAAAAGTGTCTGCGAGCAGCCATTTTTTGTTATTTCCATGTTCGGCACTGCTCATTGCTAATTCACATTATATCCCATTAATTAGGGGAATGAAAGCCGGAAATGCAAAAAATAGTGTTGCAAGCGTATGTGTTTCAAACTATAATAAACTAGGTGCGGTTTTCATTTTTGTTAAGGAAGGGAAAATCATGCAGGAGAAAGAGAAGGGTGGCTTTTCTTTTATTAATGAACAGATCAAGGAGAAGCCGTTGAATAAAAAACGTCTTGTAAAAAAAGCATTGTTTACGGTAGCGCTTGCCGTTATTTTTGGTGCGGTGGCAGCACTGGTGTTTAGTTTATTGCAGCCGGAGTTTTCAAACTGGTTTTACCCGGAGGAGAAGTCTGTCGTTACGATTCCGAAGGATGATGTGACAGAAACGGAAGAAACCGGACAGGACGATACGCAGGAATCGACAGAGCAAAAGGACACAGAGAATAACGGACAGCAGGGAGAAAACAAAGAGCCGGAAAACGGGCAGCAGGAGACAGAAGAAGCGGGAAACAGTCAGCAGGAGCAGACGGATGAACCGGAAACGGAACATAACACTGGGGATATTTCAAACAATGAAATGCAGGAACTTGAACTTGCCGATTTTCAGAAACTTCAGAATAAATTGTATGCGGTTGGAAAAGAAGCAAACAAGTTTATCGTGACGGTAACCGGTGTGAAGAGCGATACCGACTGGTTTAATAACCCATATGAGAGTAAGGGGCAGGCTTCCGGTATTATTGTAGCGGAAAATGGCAGGGAACTGCTGGTTTTAACAGAACGCAAGGCGATTGCAGATGCACAGGAAATCTATGTCACATTTATTAATGATGCTGTCGTGAAAGCTGAAATGAAAAAATACGATGGTAATACAGGGATAGCTGTGTTAAGCGTAAAGACTTCGGAGCTTACAGAAAGTACAAAGAATGCGATCACGGTTGCAGTTCTTGGCAATTCACTGACCGTTACGCAGGGAACGATTGCGATTGCAATCGGAAGTCCGCTTGGAACAAATTATTCGATACTGACCGGAAATATCACATCTACGACAAATAGTATTTCCACGATAGATCATAATTACAGTGTATTTACGACAGATATTGTCGGAAGCAGCAATGGAAGCGGTGCGCTTGTCAATGTGGATGGTGAGATCATCGGGATCGTGATGCAGGGATACAGTAGTGCAGGCGATGAGAATACGCTGACAGCGATTTCTATTTCTGAATTAAAGGCATTGATTGAGATGTTGTCAAACGGACAGGATATTCCGTACATCGGGCTTGAAGTGACAACGGTTACTGCTGCGATCGAACGTGAATATGAAATACCAAAAGGCGCCTATATCAAAGATGTCTGCATGGATTCACCGGCAATGGCGGCGGGACTTCAGAATGGGGATGTCATTACGGAGATTGACGGGGATGAGATTCTTACGGCAGAAAATTATGAGAAAAAACTGCTTTCGTTAAAGCCGGAAGATACGGTGGAAGTGAAGATTGAGCGGCAGGGACCGGAAGGTTATACGGAAATCACCTGCACGGTAGAAGTCAGTGTACTGCCATAGAGATGTGAACCAGATACAGGCATGTATTTTAGAAGCAGAAATGCGGATGCGGCCATGCATGTCAGAAACAGAAATGTGGACACTGGTATGCGTTTTAGAAGCAGAAATGCGGATACAGGCATAATAATTTTAGAAAATAAAAGCAGGAATAAGGAGTAGTATGAAGTATATTGAGAGCCTCAGAGAGGGCGAGCGAATTAATGAAATCTATCTATGTAAAGTAAAACAGTCTGCACTGACAAAGGCAGGAAAACCTTATGATACATTGATCTTACAGGACAAAACGGGCACACTGGATGCGAAGATCTGGGAGCCTGGTTCTGTTGGAATCGACGAGTTCGATTCACTGGATTACATAGCCGTAATGGGTGATATCACCAGCTTTCAGGGCAATTTACAGCTGAATGTAAAGCGTGTCCGCAAGGTGCAGGAAGGGGAGTATGATCCAAAAGATTACCTTCCGGTCAGCGATAAGGATATCGACCAGATGTATGAGGAGTTAAAAGGTCTGATTGCGAGCATCAAAGAAGTGCATTTAAAGAAGCTGTTAGAGAGCTTTTTTGTGGAAGATGCAGATTTTGAAAAACGCTTTAAATTCCACTCTGCTGCAAAGACCGTGCACCACGGATTTGTCGGTGGTCTGCTTGAGCACAGCTTAAGTGTGGCAAAGCACTGTGATTATTTTGCAGGCTGTTATCCGATGTTAAACCGCGATCTTTTGATCACGGCAGCTATTTTCCATGATATCGGAAAATTAGAGGAGCTTTCCACATTCCCGGAAAATGATTACACGGATGACGGTCAGCTTTTAGGACATATTATTATCGGAACCGAGATGGTCGGTGACAGGATCCGCACGATCCCGGATTTTCCAAAGGGACTGGCAAGCGAGTTAAAGCACTGTATTTTAGCACATCACGGCGAGTTAGAGTTTGGTTCACCGAAAAAACCGGCGCTGCCGGAGGCATTGGCACTCAGTTTTGCGGATAATATCGATGCAAAGATGGAGACGGTGCGCGAAATCTTTAACAACGTGCCGGAAAATAATCAGGAATGGCAGGGGTACAACCGTCTGCTTGAGAGCAATATCAGACGCTCCGGGAAATTATAATTATGCAGAAAAATGATATCATAGAACTGAAAATCGAAGATATGGGCGTGGACGGCGAAGGAATCGGAAAATACGATGGCATGACCTTTTTCGTTAAAGATGCGGTGCTTGGAGATGAGATCGAAGCCCGCATCACAAAGATGAAGAAAAATTATGGTTATGCGAGAGTGGAGCAGATTTTATCGCCGTCTAAATTTCGTGTGACACCACAGTGTGAACTTCACAGGAGATGCGGCGGATGTCAGATACAGGCGTTGGATTATGAAAAGCAGCTGGAATTTAAGCAGAACAAAGTGCGCGGAAATCTGATTCGTATTGGCGGTTTTGCGCCGGAATTGATCGACCGAATCATGCTTCCTGTCGTGGGGATGAAAGAACCATACCGCTACCGGAACAAGGCACAGTTTCCGATCGGTGCGGATAAAGATGGGAATCCGGTTGCCGGTTTTTATGCAGCGCGTACCCACAGTATTATCCCGGTCAATGACTGTAAACTGGGTGTGGAGGAAAATCAGATTATTTTAAATGAAGTCCTTTCTTATATGAAAGAATATCATGTGGCATCTTACGATGAAAATACAGGTAAGGGGCTGGTTCGTCATGTCCTGATCCGCTATGGGTTTTCCACAAAAGAGCTTATGGTCTGTGTGATTATCAATGGAAATAGTCTTCCTAAAGTGGAAAAACTGATCGACAGATTGACAGCCATCGATGGAATGAAGAGCATTTCCATCAATCAGAATACGAAGAAAACAAATGTGATCCTCGGGGATGTGACGAAATGTATCTGGGGCGATCCATACATTACCGATATGATCCATCTACGCGATACGAAGGATTTTTCACTGACTGATACAGCGGTCGCATACCATATTTCACCGCAGTCATTTTATCAGGTCAATCCTGTCCAGACGGAAAAACTCTACAGCCTTGCGCTCGACTATGCGGGACTGACCGGAAAAGAGACCGTGTGGGATCTATATTGCGGCATCGGCACGATTTCACTTTTTCTTGCACAGAAAGCGGGAAAAGTTTATGGGGTGGAGATCGTCCCACAGGCAATCGAGGACGCGAAGAATAATGCGGCGCTCAACGGTATCAATAATGCTGAGTTTTTTGTAGGAAAAGCAGAGGAAGTGCTGCCGGCATTTTATGAAAAAAAGAAAGACACAGATGCAGATATGCTGCACCCGGATGTGATCGTGGTCGATCCGCCGCGAAAGGGGTGCGATGGTGTATGTCTTGAGACGATGCTTAAGATGCAGCCGGAGCGGATCGTGTATGTAAGCTGTGATTCGGCAACGTTAGCGAGGGATCTTAAGGTGCTTTGTGAGGGCGGATATGAGCTTTGCAAGGTAAGGGCGGTGGATCAGTTTGGGAATACAACACATGTGGAGACGGTAGTTCTTTTATCCCACAAAAAAGCCGACAGTTATATCCACATTGATGTGGAGTTTGGAGAGGGCGAGGGCAAGATTCCGGTAGATAGTATTGCTAAAAGAGCCGAAGCGTATAAGCCCAAAGAAAAAGTGACCTACAAAATGATTAAGGAGTACATAGAAGCGAAATACGGCTTCAAGGTACATACCGCATATATCGCAGAGGTAAAGCGAAATTTGGGATTGCCGATGTATGATGCTCCTAATGCGGTAGAAGAATTGAAACAGCCGAGGAAACATCCGACACCAGAAAAGGTAGAAGCAATCAAAGATGCACTTCGTTATTTTGCAGTGATATAAAACTTTACTTACAATCGAATATTTCTTACATAGCCGTTTATTCATTTATTTGAGTAAGCGGCTTTTTTCATCCCTATTTTTCGGAATAGGGATATTTTTTGTAGAAGGAGGAGGTTTATTTGAACACGCAAATCATCGCCATCGCCAACCAGAAAGGCGGCGTTGGCAAAACAACAACCTGTGCGAACTTGGGAATAGGTCTGGCACAGGCCGGAAAGAAAGTGCTTCTGATCGACGGGGACCCACAAGGAAGTCTGACAATCAGCTTGGGAAATCCGCAACCGGACAAGCTGCCATTTACACTGTCGGATGCAATGGGCAAAATTCTGATGGATCAGCCTATACGCCCCGGAGAAGGTATTCTGCATCATGCAGAAGGCGTTGACCTGATGCCTGCGGATATTCAGCTTTCCGGTATGGAGGTTTCTCTGGTAAACGCCATGAGCCGTGAAACGGTTTTACGGCAATATCTGGACACACTGAAGGGACAATATTCCCATATCCTGATTGACTGTCAGCCCTCGTTGGGAATGCTTACGGTCAATGCGCTGGCGGCTGCGAACAGGATCATAATTCCCGTTCAGGCAGAGTATCTGCCCGCCAAAGGACTGGAACAGCTTTTATCTACGGTCAGCAAGGTAAAACGGCAGATCAATCCAAAGCTCCAGATTGACGGTATACTGCTGACGATGGTGGATAACCGCACCAACTTTGCCAAAGAGATTGCTGCTTTGCTGCGGGACACCTATGGAAGTAAAATCAAAGTCTTTGGAACGGAGATTCCACACTCTGTCCGTGCAAAGGAAATTAGCGCAGAGGGAAAAAGTATTTTCGCCCATGACCCTGGCGGCA
>ERZ836760.2458-NODE-2458-length-14739-cov-2.966698_pt1 | contig 14739 bp, 11 predicted proteins | sample MGYA00519941_ERZ836760 | MGnify/ENA primary metagenome ERZ836760 (study PRJEB31850, sample SAMEA3708807) | human gut metagenome | biome: human gut; feature: human-associated habitat; material: faeces | place: China | collected 2014 ... | reverse complement strand
CGGGAAGGTCGACGCGTCGAGGAGGGCCGCTCCGTTGGTTTTCTGTACCGCGCCTACGTCAGGGCCTTCTTCGGCGGGTTCTACCTCGATGCGATCGAGCGCGATGACTTCCTCGTTGTGCCTTTGCTGCAAGACGCGTTCTATCGGGCGAAACTCAGAGAGTTGAGGGACGAGGCTCGCCTCCTAAAGGAAAGGTCGTACGACTTCGAGGCGAACATGGCGACTATCGAGGAGAAGTCCATGCGGGCGTTCAAAGCCCAGCTTGCAAAGCGTTACTCGCCGAATCGGGATCGTAGGACGTTCGAGCTAAGGAGCTTGCGGAGCGGATCGGCGGCGTTCGCGGAAGAGTATCCGGTGGTGTTGAGCACCACGCATTCGATCACGACTTCCCTCGGTCCAGGCTTCAGGTACGACAGCGTTCTCATGGACGAGGCTTCCCAGATAAGCGTGGCGGCTGGAGCTTTGGCTTTCGCATGCGCTAAAAACGTGGTCGTTGTCGGCGATCATAAGCAGCTTGCCAATGTGGTGAAGAGGGAGCGCGCGGACGAAACCGACCGTATTGCCGATAAATATCGCGTCCCGGATTGCTACCGCTATGCGAAGCATAGCATGCTCACGTCGGTTCTCGGCCTTTGGCCTGCATTGGAACCGACTTTGCTCAAAGAGCACTATCGCTGTCATCCTCGAATTATCGGCTTCTGCAACAAGATGTACTACGACGACGATCTTGTCATTATGACGAAGGACGAGGGCGAGCGGGACGTGCTCTCCTTCCATCGCACCGTGCCAGGCAACCACGAGCGAGGGCGCAGGAACATGCGCCAAGTCTCTGTGGTGTGCGACGAGATCATTCCCGAGCTGGTCGATTCGGAGATTCGGGACATCGGCGTGATCGCGCCGTTCAACCCCCAGGTGTGCGAGCTGAAAAAGGCGGTCCCCGAAGGCGTTTCCGTGGCGACGGTTCATAAGTTCCAAGGACGCGAGAACGACGCCATCATACTCTCCACTGTCGAAAACAACATTGGAGCCTTCGTCGGCGACCCCCAAATGGTCAACGTCGCGGTTTCTCGTGCGGTCAAGAAACTTCGCGTCGTCGCGTCGCAGAATCCTCGCGGACGTAAGGACAACGACATCGAGGAGCTTGCACGCTATATCGAGTACAACGGGTTCAAAATCGTCCAGAGCAACATCAGGTCCGTGTTCGACCTGCTGTACAAGGAATACGCCGAAGAGCGAGCGAGGTATTTGGGCAAGTATCCGCGTGTCTCCCGCTACGATTCCGAGGACCTCATGGCGACGGCTTTGGAGGATATGCTCGCAACGGGTCGTTTCGCGCGGGTGTCGTTCCGGTGCCATGTGGGATTGTCCACGTTGGTAGGCGAGGGCATCTCCCTTTCGCCGCTCGAGGAGAGGTACGTGAGGGATCCGCGCACGCACGTGGATTTCCTCTTCTTCCGCGAGATGAACAAGCGTCCTTTGTTGGCCGTCGAGGTCGATGCCTGGCGATTCCACAAGGAAGGTACAAAGCAGTACAAACGGGATCGGATGAAGGATGCGATTCTCAAGCGGTGCGGGCTCCCGCTGCTCAGGTTGCCAACCGACAGCAGGGGTAGGGAGCGCGACGTAGGCGAAATCGAGAGGATGCTGGAGCGCTGCCTGGCGGAGCGCGATGACGAAATCGGAGAGGGTGCTGTGTAGAGTCGGTTGTGGCTTCACGCTGGTGGCGCCGATAACGGCGCGTTCGGTCTCCGCGACTATCATCCTGGCTACTATGCGGCGTTCGTCTACGACCTCGAGGGCAACAACATCGAGGCTGTGCTCCACGACTATGCCGAGTAGCGGCATGAAAGGGGCGCCCCCGTCTGACGGAGGCGCCCCTTCTTTGCCAAAAGCATCCGCACGACCCGTGCAGTGGTGGAACGAGTGCGCGCTGTCGTTTCGACGTCACTGCGCCTTGCGTCCTGCCTCCGTTTCCTGCTCGAGCAGCTTCTCCAGCGTGCGCCAGGCGAGTTCGGCGCACTTGACGCGGGCGGGCATGCGGGCGATGGACTCGAGCTCGGCGGTCTCGTCGAGGTCGGCGCGCTCCTCGTCGGTGAGCGGGCGACCCTTGATCATGTCCAGGTAGAGGCTGGAAAGGCGCTGCGCTTCGGCGATGGTTTCGCCGGTGATCAGGTCGGCCATCATGTCGGCTGCCGCCTGGCTCACGGCGCAGCCGTGGCCGGTGAAGGCGGCTTCTTCGATCACGTCTCCGTTTAGGCGCAGCGCCAGCGTCAGCTCGTCGCCGCAGCTGGGGTTCACGCCGTCGTGCGTGCACGTGGGCTCGTCCATTTGGTACTTGTAGTCGGGGTGCGCGTTGTGCTCCATGAGCGCCGCGGTGTAGATGCTAGCCATTGAAGATCCTCCAGACGGTGTCGAGGCCCTCGGCAAGCGCCTCGATATCGCTTTCGTCGTTGTAGAGCGCCAGCGAGGCTCGGCAGCACGACTCTTCTCCCAGCCATGTCAGCAGCGGCTGCGCGCAGTGCTGACCGGCGCGGATGGCAACGTTGTGCTCGTCGAGGATGCTGGCCACGTCGTGCGGGTGTATGCCGTCCACGTTGAAGCTGATGACGCCATGATGCTGCGCCGGGTCGGGGTGGCCGAGAACGCGGACGTAGGGAAGCTTCGCCAGGCGGTCCATGCATGCGCGCACGAGCGCCTGCTCGCGCGCTTGCACGGCGTCCCAGCCGATGCTCTCGAGGTACGCGATGCCCGCGGCGGACGCGGCGATGCCCGCAGCGTCCTGCGTGCCCGCTTCGAACTTTTCGGGCACGGGAGCCCAGACGGCGTCGGCCTGCGTGACCGACGATATCATCTCGCCGCCCGTGAGAAACGGGGGCATCTCTTCAAGCAAGTCCAGGCTGCCCCAGAGCATGCCCACGCCGAAGGGGCCGAACGCCTTATGCGCCGAGAAGGCGAAGAAGTCGCAGCCGAGCGCGCGCACGTCCACGGGCATGTGGGGCACCGACTGGGCGCCGTCGACCACCAGGTAGCCCCCCTGAGCATGGACGCGTTCGGCCATGGCCGCCAGAGGGTTCTCGATCCCGAGGACGTTCGATACGTGCGCGGCAGCCACGATCTTGGTCTTCGGCCCTATTTTGACATCCAGTTCCTGGTTCGTGATCACGCCGTTTTCGTCAGGGTACAAGTACACGAGGTCGGCTCCTGCGTCGCGGCATGCTTGCTGCCAGGGGACGAGGTTCGAATGGTGCTCCATGATGGTGATGCACACCTCGTCGCCCGGCTCGAGCACCGTGGGCGCGAAAGCCTTTGCAACCAGGTTGAGCGCTTCGCTGGCGTTGCGGCAAAATACCAGCTCGCGGGGGTTATGGGCGCCGATAAAGCGCGTGATGCGCGCGCGGGCATCGTCGATGGCCTGGGTGGCGTCCACCGAAAGCCGGTACAGGCCGCGCAGCGCGTTCGCATTCATGGTCTCGTAGAATGCGCGTTGGGCGTCCAGAACCGTAGCGGGTCGCTGCGCCGTAGCGGCGCTGTCCAGAAAGGCCAGGATCGGGTTTGCCTCGAGCAGCGGAAAGTCCTTGCGGTACGGATTGGCGGCGATGTCGACGTTCATGCGGTTGCCTCCTCGAAAACGATGCCGCGCGCAGTGGCTAGGCGGGTTACGGCGGCGCGCGTTTGGTCGTCCTTGGCGCTGAGCGCCGCCTCTTCGAACGTGGCGGTGACGAACAGACGCTCGGCTGCGTCGGGGGACACCCCTCGGCTGGCCAGGTAGAACAGCTGCTCCGGGCGCACGTGCCCGATCGTGGCACCGTGGTTTCCGGCCACGTCGTCTTCGTCGCAAAGGATCACGGGAACCGTGCGGTTCTCCACGCGCTCGTCGGCAAGAAGGACGGTTTCCTGTTCGGACCCTTGGGAGCCTTTGCATCCGTGCGCAAGCTCGATGGTCCCGCGCAGCGTCTTCGAGGACGCTCCGGCCAGCACGCCGTTGGCGTTGAAGGTGCAGCTGGTGCGCCGTCCCCGCTGATGCGCTACGTAGTTGAAGTCTCGCTGTTCTTGGGCGTGCCCCAGGTAGCGCGTGTCCGCATCCAGGCGCGCGTCGTCTCCTCGCAGGTCGGCTGCGAGGCCCGTGTAGCTGCGGCCCGCGCCCAGCACGACGTGGCGCACGGTCATGCGGGCGTTTTGATCGAGCACGATGCCGGTGTCGTCGAGTGCCGTCCAGGAGTCGTCGAGCGTTTGCGTGCAAGCAAGGTCGATGCGGGCGTTTTCGCCGACGAACGCGCGGATGCGCGTCCCGACTGCGCCTTCGCCCGCGTGAGGGGAGTCCATCGTGACGGTAAGCGCAAGCGATGAGTTCGGGGCCGCGACCAGGTCGATGGCGGCTGCGTTGACCGCGCCGTCAACGCCTTCGATGCGAATGGATGCGCGCGCGGTTTCCCCAGCGCTCGTGGCCAGCACAATTGGTTCTCCTGCCGCGAATTCAAGATATTCCCGCGCTTGACGGCCCATGCCCATTTCGAACGCCTCCACCATGCTGTTTTCCAGCTCCCTTTCGGCGGCGACCCGCTGAAAGGGGGTAAGCGCGGGAACGTCCAGGTCGGCGGGATCGGTCGTGCCGCAGGCTGCCGCGACGATGGCTCGAGGCTCGGTCTCTGATGCGGGCGCTCTTTCGTCGAGCGCTGCCTGAGCGCGTTCGAGCGCGTGGTCGAACGCGCTCGCCTTGCCGATGAGCGACGACGGCGCAAGCGTCTCCACGCAGCGCGCGTGTGTCAAGTTGGCGGGCAGTTCTATGTCGACATCGTTCATGCGAAGCCTGTGCCACGTGGGGGCGGGCATGGCGTTCGCGCGTTCTATCGTGAGGGTTTCCATTATCCGATGGCCCCTTCCATTTCAAGCTTGATCAGGTTGTTCATTTCCACGGCGTACTCAAGGGGCAGCTCTTTCGACACGGGGTCGGCGAAGCCGTTCACGATCATCGTGCGCGCCTCTTCTTCGGGTATGCCGCGGCTCATCAGGTAAAAGACCTTGTCGTCTCCGATGCGGCCGATGGTGGCCTCGTGTCCGATGTCCACGTGCTTGCAGCGAATGTCCATGGCCGGGATGGTGTCCGAGCGGCTGATGTCGTCGAGCATGAGCGACTGGCACGACACGCTGGCCGCGGATCCCTTCGCCGCTTCGGTGGCTACGATGGACGACCTGAACGTCGAGATGCCACCGCCTTTCGAGATGGATTTCGTTTCGATGGACGCGGACGTATCGGGTGCGGCGAGCACCACCTTGCAGCCCGTGTCCAGGTTCTGTCCCGCTCCGGCGAAGGTGATGCCGGTGAAGCTCGACGTGGATTTCCGTCCGGCAAGGATGGACATGGGGTAGAGGTAGCCGACGTGGCTGCCGAAGGATCCGCTGATCCATTCCACGGATCCACCTTCGTCCACGCGGGCGCGCTTGGTGTTGAGGTTGTACATGTTCTTCGACCAGTTCTCGATGGTCGAATAGCGCAGGCGCGCCTGCTTGCCCACGAACAGCTCCACCGCTCCGGCGTGCAGGTTCGCCACGTTGTACTTCGGCGCGGAGCAGCCTTCGATGAAATGCAAGTCGGCGCCGTCTTCCACGATGATGAGCGTGTGCTCGAACTGACCCGCGCCCTTCGCGTTCAGGCGGAAGTAGCTTTGCAAGGGAAAGTCCAGCTTGACGCCCTTCGGAACGTAGACGAACGATCCGCCGCTCCACACCGCGCCGTGCAGCGCGGCGAACTTGTGGTCGGTGGGCGGGATGAGCGTCATGAACTTTTCTTTGATGAGCGGCTCCCAATCCGGGTCAAGGAGCGCTTCCTCGATGCCGGAGTAGACGATGCCCATGCTGGCGGCGGTGTCCTGCATGCTGTGGTAGACCAGCTCGGAATCGTACTGCGCCCCCACGCCGGCAAGGTACTCGCGCTCGGCCTCGGGTATCCCCAGGCGGTCGAACGTGTTTTTGACGTCGTCGGGAAGGCTGTCCCAGTCGCTTTGCATCTCCGTGTTGGGCTTCACGTACGTGGCGATGTCGTCCATGTTGAGGCCGCTCAACCCAGGGCCCCAATCAGGGTTTTTCATGCGATGGTACGTGTCGAGGGATTGCAGGCGGAAGTCCAGCATCCAGCCGGGCTCGTTCTTGCGCTCGGATATCTCGCGTACGATGGACGGCGTAAGGCCCGCCTCAAGGCGCTCGATGCCGGTTTCGTCGTTTGCGAAATCGTACAGGCTGCGGTCGATGTCGTCGACGTGCGTTCGTTGCTTCGTCATGGCTTCCTCCCTACGCGGTCGCGGCGCAGCCATGCTGTGCGGCGCAACCGGCGCCCGCCGCGTCGGCGGGAGCGTCGCTGGCCTGGTCCATGAGCTCGAAGCGCTCGAAGCCGTGGGAGTCGATTTCGCGGATGAGCGACGCGTCTCCGCTTTCGACGATGCGCCCGCGCACCAGCACGTGGACGCGGTCGATGTCCAGTCGCTCCAGAATACGGGTGTTGTGGGTGATGATGACCAGCGTGCCCTCGCACGAGCGGCGGTACGCATCGATCCCTCGCGAAACCACGCCCAGGGCGTCGACGTCAAGGCCGGAGTCCGTTTCGTCCAGGATGGCCAGCTTCGGTCGCAGCAGCAGAAGCTGCAGCATCTCGAGCTTCTTCTTCTCGCCGCCGGAAAAGCCCACGCCCAGCTCTCGGTCGAGGTAGGCGGGATCCATGTCCAGCTCGCGTGCGAGGTCGCGCACGTGCTTGCGGAACAGCTTGCCCTTCATGTCGAATCCTTCGCGGCCTGTCGTGGTGGCGCGCAGGAAGCTGGAAACGGGGACGCCCGGAATCTCGACCGGTGCCTGGAAGCTGAGGAACAGCCCCGCGCGCGAGCGCTTGTCCGGGGCGAGGTCGGTGATGTCCTGGCCGTCGAATTCCACCGTTCCGCTTTCGACCGTGTAGACGGGGCTGCCCATGACAACGTGTCCGAGCGTGGATTTGCCGGCGCCGTTCGGACCCATGATGACGTGGGTTTCGCCCGATCCGATGTTCAGATCAACCGCGTTCAGGATGGTCTTGTCGTTGGCCGATGCCGTGAGCCCCTGTACGGACAGGAGCGTGCTCTCTCCGATCATGCGAACGTTCCTTTCGTTTCGGGGCGGATAGTATGCTTTGGTAGGTGCATTGCCCGAAATCTCTCGTCGTGAGTTAATCATATAATTTTGCTAGGATTAAAATAATCCGATACCGTGAAAAGTCAAGCATTAATCCTAGAAAGTTGATAGAATTTATGCAAAACGTTCGGTGCCCGGCAGATGGCCGGCGTGCTGATTTCGCCGGAGCTCGCGCGGCGCAGAGGGAAGGAGTTTCGATGCTCGTATCGACGAAAGGCCGCTACGCGTTGCGGCTCATGGTGTACGTAGCCCAGGCGGGCGACGGCGCGAAAGTTGCGCTGCGCGAGGTTGCCGAGCGGGAGGATATCTCGTTCAAGTACCTTGAGCAGCTTGCCCGCCCGCTCGTTCAGGCGGGGCTGCTTCGCAGCGTCCGCGGCAAGGGAGGCGGCTACGTGCTGGCCAGCGACCCCGCCGCCATCAAGGCCGGGGACGTGCTGCGCGCCGTGGAAGGCAGCACGGCTCCGGTGGCGTGCATGGGCCTTGACGGCGACGATCGATGTCCGCGCTTGTCGGAGTGCACCACCGTCCGCTTTTGGGCGGGCCTGGACAAGACGATAGAAGACTACGTCGACGGCGTGACGCTGGCCGATCTGGCGGTGGTCCCGGCGGTGCGTTCGTAGCGCCGCTTCAGCGCCGTTGGCGCAACGGTCGCGCCGCGGGGCTGCCGTTGCTTCCCAGGCTGACGGCGAGCGGCCGCGCTTGGGCGGGATCCGAGGCGGGGAAGTCGAGGCGATAGTGCGCGCCGCGGCTTTCGGTGCGCGTTCGCGCCGCTTCCACGATGGATCGCGCAAGCGTCAGCTGGGCCGTGATGCGCGCCGCTTCCGCAACCTGGCGCGGGTCTTCGGTTCGGCGTTTCGCGGATTCGGTTTGCGCGGCCAGGTTCTCCAGGGCTTCCTGAGCCGCGCTCAGGCCGTCCTCGCTTCTCACGATCATGCAGCTTTCGGTCATGATGCGCCTCAGCGCCGCCCGGATGTCCGAGCCGTGCTCGATGCCGATTCCTTCGAAGGCGGCGTGAGCTTGCGGCTGTCGATTGCTTTGCGCATTCGCCCTTGCGGCTCGTGACGCCGCCGAAGCTCCCGCCCGCAGGCCGAACACGATACCGTTCGCGCTTGAGAGGCCGCCGATGCGGTCGGCTCCGTGCATGCCGCCCGTCGCCTCGCCGCAGGCGTAAAGCCCGTCGACGCCGGTTGCCGCGTGCTCGTCGATGAGGATGCCGCCGTTCGCCGCATGGGCGTACGGAGCGATGACCAGCTCGTCGTCGATTTGGATGCCTCTGTCCCGCTTCAGCCAGTCGAAGTACGTGCGCACGAACTCGGGCAGCGGGGAAGCGCCGTCAAAACGGTAGCGCACGGTCAGCCCGCGCGGACCTGCGTTCGCCAGCGCAAGGTCCACGTCGCGTGATGCGAGCCGCGCCGTGAAGGGTCCGTGCCCCGAGCGCGCCTCCAGCGCGAAACGAGCGTCTGCGACCTCGCGCAGCGCGTCGCGCCCTTCGGCGTCGAGCAGCTGGGCGAAGCGAAACGTCTTCTCGTTGAACACGATGCCGCTTTTCGGGCGGACGAGGCCGGGCATCATCTGCATGAACTCCAGGTTGACGAGCGTGCAGCCGCTGCGCAGCGCAAGGGCCTGGGCGGTTCCCTGCACGTCGTCCGCCGTGAGCCGGCGCTCGAACAGCCCGCCGTAGCCTCCCGTCGCCAGCACGACGGCGCCGCATGCGACCAGCTCGAACGAACGAGTCGCATGGTCGAACAGCACGGCGCCTGTGGCGGTTCCTTCTTGCATGACCAGGTCGATCAGCTCCCAAGGGGAAAGCGCGACGACGTTCAAGCGCGCAAGCTCGGCGGTTGCGGCCTGCTCGAAGGGGTTGCGCTCGATGCCGCGCCACAGCCGGTGCTTGCGATCGAAGCAGGGGATGAACTCGCGTTCCTGCGCATTTTGCGGCTTCTTGAGCGTCACGCCAAGCGCTTCCAGCTGCTCGATTCCGTCGGAGATGCCGCTGACGAACGACGCGACCAGCGCGGGGTCGGCCATGCCGCAGCCCACATCGAGAATGCAGCTTGCAAGATCGGCTTCGTCGGAGGGCGACTCGGGGCCGATGAGTCCTAGGCCCCAGGTGCCCGGGTAGAAGCTCGAACCCGAGAACAAGGGCCCTAGACAGGCGATTGCCGTGCGCGCGCCCGCGCGTGCTGCCGAGATCGCCGCCATGGTTCCGGCTATGCCGCAACCTATCACCAGGACGTCGAAGTGCTTTGATCGGTTCAAGTGCATACAGTCTCGCATTTCATGTTCGCGTTCGATCGTCCAAGCTTTGCGGCCACTGCATCGCGGTGGAGGATTGGACGTTCTGTGGCTTGCTGATAACGTTTAGATGAACCACATAAGCATACGACATGAGTGGGGTATGTTCGAAGACGAGAAAACGAATGGGCGAACGCCGGAGTTCGCAAGGAGGACGCACGATGGAACGGAATGCACGTGATGAAAACGCCGGGAAGGGCGGTTCGCTGCGCACGCTGTTCGACGACCTGTCGTTGCCGCAGGTGGCCGCCGGTGCGCTTGCGGCCGTTACTTCCATGTTGCTGGCGTCTCAAATAGGCATTTACGGATCGGTGATCGGCGTGGGCGTGGGCTCCATCGTTTCGGCGGTGGCGTCGCAACTGTACAAGAAGTTCTTTACCGCCTCGGCCGAAAAGCTGCGCGAGTTGAAGCCGGGCGAGCCGGGCTACGTGCCCGATGGCGGTTCGGGCGATGCGCCGACCGTCGTTTTGCCGCCTGCCGGTGAAACGGCGGTGCTGCGGCCGACCACCGTGCGTCGGTCGCTCACGCCTCGGATCGGGGACGCTGCGCTTCTTGGCGATGTGACGGCGCAGCGGGTTCGCGACAATCGCGAGCGCAAGCGCAGGACGCAGCGCAGGATCGTTGCCGTTTCCGCCGTTTCCGCAATGGTGGCGGTGCTGGTATCCGCTTTTGCGATCAACCTGATCACGCAGGGCGAAGGTTTCGGCGCGCGGCCGGAGCCCCTCGTTTCGGTGCAGAAGCAGGAGGCGCCACAGGACGTGGGCGGCGCCTCGGTCGGGCAGGGCCAGTCCGGGTCAGCGGGTTCGGCGGCGAACGGCGGCTCGCAGAGCTCCGATGGACACGGCGGTTCCTCGGCGGGATCGGGGTCTTCAAGCGCTCAAGAGGGATCGTCGAATACGGGCGGGTCGACTTCCGGCGGTTCGGACTCCGGCGCCGGCTCTGGCACGAGCGGCGGTTCCGGTTCTGGTTCGTCGGGCGCGGGCGGATCCGAATCGGGGACCTCGGGCGGATCGGGATCGGACGCCGGCGGCGATGCTGGCGGGTCGGCCGGCAGCGGCAGCGGTTCGGGATCGGGAACGACGCCGGGTGGCGGTTCCGGGTCGTCTGGCTCGGGCTCTGCGGCGGGTTCGGGCTCGGGCTCGAGTTCCGGCTCGGGATCATCCGCAGGTTCGACCACCCCGGCGAGCTCGCAACCGCCTGCGAGCCCGTCGGGCGGTTCGGCTAGCGTGACGGCTTAGGTCGTGCGGCTTTCGCTTTGAACAGGCCGTGTTGGTTGCAAAAAGCGTAGACGGTCCCCGACCCCATGATGGGGAAGCGCGCCTCGGCGTTTTGCTCCGGGTACAGTTTGCGCAGGTGCAGGCGGTCCGTTGTAGCGTAGGCGATGAAGCTGACGAAATGCTGCTTCGTCATGGGGTGGTCCATCGTTACGTAGAAGTCATGTTCTACCACGTCGATTTCCAGACGATGGACGCTGTCGGCAGAGTCTGCGTCTTCGGCGTCAAGGGCGGGGAGCAGGATGCCGCAGCAGCTGAACGCGCCCTCGCCGGTTGCATGGACGGCGTTGCCGCACAGAGGGCAGACGTAGAACCGCGTGCGCAGCATGTTGGCGCAGCGATTCGAGTTGTGGGCGCATTCTCCCGAAAGCAGCTCGGCCACCGACACGTCGAGCGCCGCGCTCAAAGGCTCGACGAGCGTGATGTCGGGAAGCCCCTTTCCCGTTTCCCATTTGGAAACCGCTTTGTCGGTGACGCCGAGGCGGCTGGCAAGCTCGCGTTGCGTGCATCCTTTTCGCTCGCGCAGCTTGCGGATGGTGTCGCCGGTAATGTAGGTGGACATGAAGTGCTCCGTTCGGTGGTTGTGGCGGTCTGCAACGACCCTGTTTCGATTGCATCGATTATGGGGCTGCTTTCGCGTGCGGGCAACCTACGCTTCGTGGAGCGCTTGGGGAGGGCTGGTCATCGCACGCTCACGCGCCCTCCCTCCACGTGCCAGCGCGTGCTGGTGCAAGCGTCCAGGAATGCCTGGTCGTGCGATACGGCAACGAGCGCGCCGGGGTAGGCCGCGAGCGCGCGTTCGAGCGCTTCTGCCGAATGCAGGTCCAGGTGGTTGGTGGGCTCGTCCATCACGATGAGCGCCGGCTCGTCCAGTATGCCTTGGGCCAGCATCAATTTGCGCAGCTCCCCCGGGCTTACTTCGCTTCCGGCCAGGATGCGCTTTGCGTTCGAGTTGAGCTGGGTGACGATCGACAGCAGGCGCCCCATGAAAGCAGGTCGTTCGCGATACGCCGCGCTTCGACGGGCGACACTTCCTGCGGGATCGTCAGGGCGGCGATGTCGTTGGGAAGCTGTTGGAGCAGGTGGCGTACGAGCGTCGATTTGCCCGCACCGTTCGGTCCGGAGATGCCGATGTGGTCGGTGTTTCCGAGGGCGAGTTTCGGAAGCTCGAGCCGACCCTGCCCGCAGGGGATGGCGTGTTCGTCCATGAGCAGGAGCGTTGCGCGCGGATGGGGTTTCGACTCCAGCCAGAGCGACCCGTTGTAGCGTTTCGCCGTGCGGATGCCCTGCGCTTCCTGTCGAGCCCGTCCGGCGCGTGCGTCCATGTTCGACGCGAGCGCGCCGGTCTTGCCGTCCTGCCCGGAGTATACGGCAAGCCGACGCTTCTCCCTTCCGTCGCTATCGTGCTTGTCCAGGTGCCGGGCGCTCAGCCGGGCGGCCGTTCGCGCGGCTTGCTGGGCTCGCTCGTTCGCTTCGGCCGTCAGGCGCTCGGCTTCTCGCTTGGCGGTTGCCCGCTTGGCCAGGGCTTCGGCGCGCTCGCGTTCATGCTGCGTGCGCGCTTCGTCGTAGGTTCCCGGGCGCATGGACCAGGTTCCGCCTTCGAACATGAGGCAGCGTTCGACCAGGGCGTTCAGTAGCTCGCGATCGTGCGATACGAGGATGCCGATGCCGCGATAGTCCTTGAGCGCTTGCGTAAGGGCGGCGCGGCAAGGCGCGTCCACGTGGTTCGTGGGCTCGTCGAGGGCCAATACGTCGGGGTCTTGCCAAAGCGCCACGGCCACTTGGATTTTCTTGCGCTCCCCAAAGCTAAGTTCGTCGAAGCGCCAGGGCATGTCGTCTTCAATGCCCAGATTCTCGCGCAGCGCGATTGCATGGCGGGAGAAATCGCATGCGAAGTCGTACAGCAGGTCGGGCGAGGTGACGGCGTCTTGGGGGCAGTACGTTGCCGTGCGCTGGGGGAAGACGCTGCCGACGTCGGGTTGGGCCAGGCCGCATGCGATGCGTGCGAGCGTGCTCTTGCCGCAGCCGTTGTCGCCGATGACGCCGCACCAGCCTTCGGCGAACGTAGCCGAGACGTGTTCGATGGCGGGTGCGGGCGACCCGGGGTAGGTGTAGCCGATATCGTGCAAGGTGAGAACCATGAAGACCTCCTCTGGATTCGGAGGCCCTGCATGCGGATGTTCGCATAGGGGTTCGCCGGCGCGCTGAGCGGCGCGAGGGCGTTGGGTCGAGCGTATGGATCTGCGATGCGAGTCCGCGCAGGGCCGAGCGCCGCGGGGCGCCGGGATACGTCGGGGTTGGGGCATCGCTAGAACTTCATGTATCGCTCTCCTTGGAGTGGCGGGCGCTTGGCATTGGGGCGTCCGCGAAACGTTGCCGTGCGAGTGTAGCACGCGTCCGGGCGTGCGGGCAAGCGCTCCGAGCGCATGGCGGGGCCGTCGGTCCTAAAGCGCTGATTCGCGCCCAGCTTCCGTCCTCTGCTTCGTTTGGGAGTTGCGCAATGCTACCATGTTCGCCGATAGAAAGGATTGCCATGAGCGCTGCAGACGATGCCGTATCGAAACTCGAATTGATCATGGGCCGAGAAGGCGTCGAGCGCCTGGCCGCCTCCACCGTCATGGTGCTGGGCTTGGGCGGCGTGGGATCGAACTGCGTCGAAGCGCTCGCACGCGGCGGGGTGGGGCGCTTGATCGTGGTCGACCACGATGTGGTGCAGGCGAGCAACATCAATCGTCAGGCCATTGCGTTTCATAGCACCATCGGGCGCAAGAAGACGGAGGTGGTGCGCGCCATGGTGGCCGACATCAACCCGAACGCCCAGGTAGAGGCGCTGGATACGTTCGTGCTAGCCGAAAACGTCCCCGCTCTTTTGGGCGAGTTCGGCGCGCGTGCCGACTACGTGGTGGACGCGATCGACACCATTTCCACGAAGCTGGCGATCGCTGAATATGCAGACCGCGAGGGCATGCGCCTGATCAGCAGCATGGGAGCGGCGAACAAGCTGCATCCCGAGTGCTTTCGCGCGGCGGACGTGTACGAAACGGTGAACTGCCCGCTGTGCCGCATCATGCGCAAGGAAGGTCGCAAGCGCGGAATTCGCAGTCTGCGGGTGCTGTATTCATGCGAGCAGCCGGTCGAGGTGCCCGTGCGCGAAGGAGCTGCGCGGCGCGAGCGATCGAACCTGGGCACCGCATCGTACGTGCCGCCCATCATGGGGCAGATGATTGCGGGCGAGGTGCTTCGCGAGCTGGCGGGAATCGGTCGGTGACTATTTTGGGGACGGCATCTTCGGCGATCGACGGCGACGTTTCGTCGATGCGCCTTTTCGACATGCACTGTCATGTGGACTTCGCACCGAATGCGGCTTCGCTTGCAGCCGGCCTTAATGAGCTTGGCGTGAGCGCCTTCTCGGCAACGGTGACGCCCGAGGGCTACGAGCGCGCCGTGCAGGAGTTGGCAGCGTGCGGCAACGTGCGCGTGGCCTTGGGCCTGCATCCCTGGTGGGTGGCCGAAGGCGAGTCGGACGGCGCGAACCGGGCGCTGGAGCGGTTTGAGCATCTGGTGGGATCGACCCGATTCGTCGGCGAGATCGGACTGGACTTTGGTGCAAGGCACGTTGCGTCGCGCGAGGCGCAGGAGCGCGCGTTCGATCGCGTGGTCTCTGCATGCGCCAACCTGGGCGGCAAGGTGCTAACGCTTCATGCGGTGCGCGCGGCGGGCGCGGTCCTCGATGCGCTCGAACGGCATCGCGCGACAGAGGACAGTGCATGCGTGTTCCATTGGTTCTCGGGCTCGTCCGATGATCTGCAGCGCGCGATACGGCTCGGCTGCTTCTTTTCGGTAGGCCCGCGCATGCTGGCCACGAAGCGCGGGCGCGCCTATGCGCAGGCCGTGCCCCGCGAGCGTTTGTTGCTGGAAACCGACGAGCCCTCTGCGCCGGGGGCGTCCCTTGAAGCCGGTGCGTGGAGAGGGCTTCTTGAACGCGCGCTGGTCGATCTGGCGGATTTGCGTGACGAAT
>ERZ836760.2444-NODE-2444-length-14801-cov-15.532280_pt1 | contig 14801 bp, 7 predicted proteins | sample MGYA00519941_ERZ836760 | MGnify/ENA primary metagenome ERZ836760 (study PRJEB31850, sample SAMEA3708807) | human gut metagenome | biome: human gut; feature: human-associated habitat; material: faeces | place: China | collected 2014 ... | reverse complement strand
AGCGTGTCACGTGTGAACCGCCCCAGTCGCTTTGCGACAGCCCCGCCAGCGGGAGGAAGATTCAGCGACCGCTGGTGGTTCAGGAGCCGAGGCGCTGGCGGATGAAGGCATTCAGCGCTTCGGCGGTGATGCCGGCGAAGCCGTCGATGGAGGCGCATTGCGGACCGTCGGCTTTGGCGTTGCGGTTGAAGCCGAGCTGGGCAATGGTCGTGGCTCCGGACGCGACAGCCGAGGCGATGCCCGTGGCCGAGTCCTCCAAAGCGACGCACCTCGCGATGCCAGGGAGTGCCGCGGCGCCATCGGCTCCGGCCACGCCCGTTTCGATGCCGAGCATCTTCGCCGCCGCCAGATATGGAGCCGGATCGGGCTTATGCGGCAGGTCATCGTCACCGCAGACGAATCCAGCGAACGCGCCGGCCGGCGCATGATCAATCACGTTCTGAGCGAGCCTGCGCGGCGATGTCGTGACCAGCACGGAGGGAATCCCGGCATCGACCAGCGACCCCAGCACGTCCAGTACGCCATTCGTCCAAGGCACCCTCTCGAACTCCTTCTTGGCGACGTAATCGACCATCGCCTTGGCAATCTGCTCGGGCGGCAGATTCGTCCCGTGCTCGATCATCGTTTTCGCGCAATGGTCAAGCGGAGTGCCAGAACAGGACCACGCTAGATCCTCATCCCAATACCCGCCATGCGCCGCGGCGATCTCCATCTCGCCCTCGTGCCAGTAGGGTTCCGAATCGATCAACGTACCGTCCAGATCCCAGAACACGGCCTTCAACAACATGTCGCTCATGCACAACCCCACCTTGTATTGACGCCAACTGTATGCCTGCATGCCCGGCAACCGGGCTTTCGTTTTCATTATCCCAGATGACCTCGAAGAGGCCGCCTGATTCTTGACGTCCATTACACGCTCATGACTCAGCAACGACCATACTTCGACCGAGGCAACCCGCAATCAGCGCAAACGAAAGCGGGCCGCTGGCAGGATTTCCGCCAACGGCCCTCAAGACCAGTCAACCGATTCGGTACGGGCTGCGGCAATCAGTCGAAATCGAAACGAACCGTTGACTGCCGCCGCCCAGTCGAGAGACTTACCGATTCGCGCGACGGCGCAGCGACAGCGTCACACCGCCTGCCGCGAGCAGCACCGCCACTGCGGCAAGAAGACCGAACACATCCGCACCGGTTTTCGCCACAGCGTCCGGGGTCGGCTTCTGCACGTCGCCGGTACCGGCACCAGTGCCGTCACCGGTACCGTCACCGTCCGGCTTTTCGCTCGGGTCTGGAGTGGGATCGGGATCCGGCCCGGGCTCCGGCTCCTCGACAGCCGCCAGCGTCGCCGTATATGTCACGGTCACGGCGTCCGCGCCCTCCGGCACGTTCGCCGAACCGACCACTTCATACCGGTGCGCCGCCGTATCGTTTACGGTCACGTCGATGCCATCCGCAAGCACATCCGCGGGCTTGAGGCCGTCCGCGACCAGGGTCCGCCCGCCGTCCTCGCCGATCTCGTAGACGGCGTAGCTGTCGGCGACCACCAGCGAAGCCGCCGCACCGATCTGCATGGTGTCGATGTGCGCCCTGTCGGTGCCCTCGACGCGCCCGACCGGCAGCTCGCCACCGTTTTCACTCGCTCCGACCAAAGTAACATTGGCGGTGTCGTACGGCAGCGACGCGATGCGGCTGCCTGACACGTTGCTCGGGTACAGGTCGAGCGAGCGCATCATGAATCGCGCGTAACCGAGATGCCCGGCGTAGTTGAGCTGGCCGGCCTTGTTGAACCACGCGGTCTTGACGCTCGCGTCAGCGGCGACGACCTTGCCGATCCACGCCTGCGCGTCGATGAGCGGCAAATCGTCTTCCTTGGCCACCGTGCGCATAGCGCCGGCATACTCGTCTTCCCCGCCGCGCACGGTGACCGGCGTCACCAGCACGACCTTGGCGCCCGCCTCCTTCGCCTTGGCGGCCACGGAGCGAATATGCCCGGCGAACGCGGCGGCGTCGCTTTCCGCAAGATTCCCGTCAGCGTCATACAGGTCCGGAGCCAAGAAGAGGATGTCCGGCGAATACTCGTCCACCATCGCAGCGTAGTCCTCGTCCATCTGCTTGGCAGTTAGACCGCCCTGCCCGGCCGCCACGAAGAACTTGGCACGCTGCAGTTCGCGGTCCGTGGCGCTCAGCCCGGTGACGTATTCCCAGCGCACGCGCTCGTCGAGCAGCTGCACGATGTTCTTGGCAATCAGATGATCCGTATACCCACCTTCGATGGTCTCGCCACCCACGAACACGATATTTTTGCGAGCACCAGTATCGGAGATGATCGGCTGCAACGCGTTCACCGCCGCATCGACCTTCGTCACCGCCACGGCACTGGTTTCGGCGCTGATTCGCTTGGCTTCCGCATCGGTCAGCGTGCGGCTCCATGCGGCGACGTAATCGACAATGCCGGTGAGCTGCTGCGCGCCGCCGGCGCTGTCGGTCCCGCGGATCGCGCCGGCCGTGGCCGTGTTCACCGTGATCGCGCCCGGCACGTTCAGCTGAGTGCCCGCGCCGCCGCTGATCGCGCGCATCGCGGCTCCGTCAACATAGATCGTGAAGCCGTTCGCCACGAAGTTCACGGACACCGTATGCCATGCGCCATCCGCGAGGTCGTTCGTGCCGACCGTGTAGAAGTCGCCGGTGTTGCCGGAGTTGAGGAACTGCACCAGACCGGTCGCGCTCAGGCGCACGGTCGCGCGGGTCGCGGAGTCGGAGTCGCCCAGCGAGAACAGCGTCTGCGGCTGTCCGGTCGCCGACGCACGGAACCTGATGGTCACGTTGGACTCCCGCTTGCCGGCCACAGCGCTCACCACATCGCCGCCCAGGTCAACGTACTGTGCGCCGGAGAGGAACTTGCCCACGGACTTGGCCGCGGCCGGGGCGGGTTCAAGCCCGTCCGAGCCCTTCAGCCCGTTGCCGTCGGCGTCCACCGTCACGGTCGGCTTGTCCAGTGTCATGTCGGAGCTGCTCCACCGGGCGAGCGGGTCGTCGTTGGCGATCATATTGAGCGCTCCCAGCGTGAACTTGACCCATTCGATGTGCCCGTTCTCGCCGGGGTGGATGTCGTTGCCGGCACCCATATACGTGCCGGATTCGCGGTTGCCGCCGCCGAGTTCCAGCCACTGCTTGTTGAAGTCCACCAACAGCACGTTCTTGTCGAGCGCGAGTCGACGTTCCGCGTCAAAGTACGTGTCGAGGTTGGCGTTGAACGTCGTGTTGGTCGTGTAGTTCTGCGTCTGCAGCACCGGGATGGCGCCGAGGTCGCGGATCTTGTCAATCAGTGTGGACAGGTTGGCGGTGTACTGGTCGACGGTGAACGCCTGGCCTGTACGCCCGTCGTTCATGCCGAACGTGAGGAACACGACGTCGGGGTGCTTGTCGGACACCCATTTCTCGAATGCGCCGTCCTTGAGCGGCCAACTGGCGTCCGCGCTGGAGATGCCGGTGTTCATGACCACATCGTTGGCGCGGGATACACCACGCACCGACGCGGTGTCCAGATGGTTCGCGAACAGTTCCGAATAGGTGCGGTAGCCACGCGTGAACTGCACGCCGTGCGTGATGGAGTCGCCGGTGAACAGCCAGTTGATGCGGTCGGTCTTTGCGAGCTTTTCGGAGAGCGTCTGCCAGTCGGCGAGCGCCTCGTTGCGGGTCTTCCATGCGGCGATGTCCGCCGGCAGTTCGACCGGCTGGCTCACGGTGACGGGGTCACCGGTGATGGACACCGATTCGAGCACCGTCTCGCCGCTCGTGTCGGCGGTGGCGTCGATGGTCGCACTCGGCGTGAACGAGCCGGCTGTCGCGTCCGCTTCCGTCACCGTGTGGTAGGCGAGCCGCTTGCCGTTGCCACTGACGCATGCACCGGTCGTTCCCGGATCCAACCTGCTCCACCGGCATACGGGTGCGGGGTTGCTCGCCGACTGCGGGGTCGTCACGCCGTCCAGATTGGATTTGCGCGGATAGACCGCGAATGACTGCGTGCCGACGTTCTCATAGGTGATCCGGTAGGTCAGCGTGTCACCGACCTTGACCGGGGCTCCGTTGTCATCGGTACGTTCGATGGTGAGTTTGAGCCGCTTGGCTGCGGGATCCGGTTCGGTGACGGTCACCGCCAACTCGCCTTCGGCGAAGCTGTGCAGCGTGTCTTCGGACTGCGCGTACTTGCCGGTGATCTTCATCGTCGCTTTCGCGACGGTACCACTGACAGCCGCCGCAGGCACAGTCACCGGAACGTTCACGGTCGCGCTCTGACCGGCGGCAAGATTGCCGACGTTCACGGCTTCGGCGCTCCAATCAGACGGCAGACCTGTGGGGGTCACGGTGACGTTCGTGTAGTCGGTCAGACCGTCGTTGGTGACGGTGACCGGCGCGGTCAGCGTCCCCTCGCCTTCCTTGACGGTCGCGGTGCCGCTCGCCGTGGCGGTGAGATATCCCAGCCATTCCATCGACGCGCGCGTGTAGGTGATGCTTTCGCCTTCGTACAGCAGACCGTAACCACCGCCGGCGGCGTCGTTCAGTGCGGTGATGACCGAGTAGGCCATCGAGCCTTCCTTGAACAGCTTGCCGGCCGACCATGTGGTGCCGTCATCGAATGAAACACGCACGACACCGTTCGCACGGCCCTCGTTGCTCGCCCGCGGCGCCGAATACAGCAGCACCTTCGCCTTCGCCGAACCTTCCGGAGCGTTCGGGAACGCGCGCGTGATCTGCGCGTTGTTGTTCGGATCCGGCAGCTGGGTCTCCGATTTGATCGGACCATAGTTCACGCCGCCGTCCTCCGAGATCGCAACGCGACGGTATCCCGCCGCGCCCGGACGGGAATTGAGCATCACGCGACCGTCGGACAGCTCCACGACCTTGTTCTCGTCCATGTTCGCTTCGGTCACGGGGTTGCCGGCTTTCCAAGTCTTGCCATGGTCGTCGGAATACACGGACACCGCGATGTTCGTGTTGCTCGTGGTGCGCACAGCGTATTGCTGTATCAAACGGCCCTTGTACTGCCCGTACTTGAGCTGGATGCCACGGCCGGAGGATGCGAAACGGGACTTCCACTCGTCTTCGTGACCCTTGGTGATGTCTTTGGTGATGTTGCGCGGCTCGCTCCATGTTGAGCCGTTGTCGTCGGATTCCATGACGACGGCCTGCAGCACGTTGCGTGCATCTTCCACACCCAATACGGAGCCAAAGTAGCCCTGATCGTACGATTTCACGCAGAACAGGAAGATCTTGCCGGCTTCCTCGTCGACCACATAGGACGGGTCGGAGTAGCCGTATTTGTTGGTGGCGCTGCGTCCCTGCGCCACGTATGCCAGCGTCTCCCATGACTTGCCTCCGTCCTTGGAGATGCGCTGCACGATCGAGTTCGGGTTGGGCGCGTCCGCCGCCGATTTCGGACGCAAATCCCATGCGGCGAGAATCCAGCCGTTGGGTGCCTGCGCGATGGCGGGGATGCGGTAGTAATCGGTGTTGCCGATCTGCTTGTTGGTCGCCAGCAGGAGCGGTTCGCCGTCTTTGCGCTCCGTCGGCGTGGACGCGGCGTCGTCGGCCGGCCCCGCGACGGTCACCGTGCCGGTGGTGAACGTCATGTCATCTTGCAGCACCTGCGTGCCGTCGCGATCCGATGTGGCGCGGAATGTGGCTGTCGGCGTGTATCTGCGGGCCACGACGTCCTCAGCGGTGATGACGTGATAGGCGAACCCACATGATGCGGTCCGGTTGGCCTCCACTCCGGATCGGCAGCTGTTTCTCGGATAGGACACCACGTCCACGCGTTCGATGTTCGACTCGCTCGGGTAGGCATAAATCTTCTGCGCGGTTTTGTTGGTGTAGGTGAAGTTGAAGGTCAGCCGGTCGCCGATCTTCACGTTATCGCCGAGCGTATCGGTACGCTGCATGGCGACGCGCAGTGCGGAGGTCGCAGGGACGGCCGGCACCGTCTCGCCGGTGATGTCGACGCTTTGCAGAACGCCATTGGTGCCGTCCTGAGTGGTCGCCGACACGGTCGCGGTGGGCGTGAAGCCGTTTGCGACATCGTCTTCGGTCACCACATGGTAGGCGAACTCCTTGCTCGCGCTCCAAGTGCATGCAGCCGAAGCACCCGCCGCGAGATTCCCCCACCGGCACATGGGATTGGGGTTGCGCGCCGACTGCGGCGTGGCGACATTGTTGAGGTTCGACGCCGTGGGATACACAATGAAACCGGTATCGGAAACGTTTTTGTAGCCGAGACTGTAGGTGAGCTTGTCGCCGACTTCGGCCGGGGTGCCGTTGCTGTCGGTGCGGGTCAGGGTGAGTTGCAGATATTCTTGGGGTGTTTCGTCCGCCGCATTTGCGCTGATGGTGCCAGCCGGCAGCACTGCCAGCATGGCGATGGCCACCAGCAGCCCGCTGAGCTTGCGCATCAGCGTTTTTGCCGTGGCACGTCGGAATATTGTGGTCATATCGAGTCTTTCTTCTCTGCGGCAGGTCAGCTTCCGAACCGATACGGGGGTAGCAGCGTCTTCTTCGGCGCAGTCGGCTTCTTTACCGCATGATTTTTATGAACTATCGGTTATATGAGAATCACAGCGATACGCTGAAATTTCCCTCATTGTAGTCTACAGAGTGAACGAATTACAACATGAAAAAGCCCCCGTGTTTCGGGGGCTTTTCCTGTATGCCGTCACTCATCGGCCGGACGGTTTACCGCCGCGGCAGTGAGGTCTCGGTCAGATCAGTGAGCGGAGCGGCGGCGCAGCGACAACGCCGCGACACCGGACAGCGCCAACAAGACGAACACGATGGACATGCCTGCCGTGGAAGCGCCGGTCTTGGACAGGCCGGGCTGCTCGGTGGGCACGTCGACCTTCGGGCCGGCCGGCTTCTCCGGTTCGGGCTTGGGTTCGGGCTTGGGCTCAGGGTCGACGCTCTTCTCGGCCACGTCAATCGTGAACGATGCCGTCAACGGATTCGCACCCTCCACAGGCACACTCACCGTGACCGTCACCACACCAGCCGCCGCGAACGGCTCAGCCAAATCGACCGCCTTGCCGTCAGCATCCACAGCCGACAGCGAATACTCGCCGGCAGCCAGCGCCTTCGACGAACCATCACTCATCGCCGCGGTCACCGACACCTTCGACGCATCAAACACGTCACCGACCTTCACACCAGCCTGCGACGTCACCGCCGAAACACCGGTGATGGTCGGCTCCGGCTCAGGATCGGGCTCGCTCTTTTCGGTGACGTTCACCGTGATGGAGCCGTCAAAGCCGGTCGTGGCGTCGGCATTCGCAGCGGACGTGCCGGTCACGCGCAGGACGATCTTGGCGACATCGTCCTTCTTGGCAGTTGCGGGAACATTCACCGTGACGGTCACGTCCTTGGACGCGCCGCTGGCAAGAGCGCCCACGTTCACCGGAGAGGCAGACCATCCGGTCGGCAGATCGGCCGGAGTCACCGTCACGCCGGTGTAATCCACAGAACCGATGTTGCTCACCGGAACGGTCACGTCCACCGTGCTGGCACCCTCTTCAACCGAAGCGGTCACGTCGTCTGCGGTGGCGGACAGGTAGCCGAGCCAATCCATGGAAATGTGCGTGTACATGATGTCGTGGCTGTCAATGCCGCCGCCGGTGACCCAAGCGCCTTCGTACAGCAGACCATAACCACCGCCAGCGGCACCGCTCAGCGCGGTGATGACCGAGTAGGCCATCGAGCCTGCCTTGTACAGCTTTCCGGATGACCACGTGGTACCGTCATCGAGCGAGATGCGGACCACGCCGTTCGCACGGCCCTCGTTGTTCGCGCGCGGCGACGAGTACAGCAGCACCTTCGCCTTCGCCGAACCCTCGGGAGCGTTCGGGAACGCGCGCGTAATATGCGCGTTGTTGTTCGGATCCGGCAGCTGCGTCTCGTTTTTGACCGTACCGTAGTTCACGCCGCCGTCCTTCGAAATCGCCACGCGACGGTAACCGGAACCGTTACCCGGGCGGGAGTTGAGCATCACACGGCCATCAGACAGCTCCACGACCTTGTTCTCATCCATCAGCATGCCCGTCACCGGGTTGCCGGCCTGCCAGGTCTTGCCATGGTCATCGGAGTACACGGATACCGCGGCGTTCGAACCGGTCGTACGGCCCACGGCATACTGCTGAATCAGACGACCCTTGTACTTGCCGTACTTGAGCTGGATGCCGGCACCGGAGGTGGCGAAACGGGACTTCCACTCGTTCTCGTAACCCTTGGTGATGTCAGCGGTGATGTCACGCGGCTTGCTCCACGTCTCGCCGTTGTCCTTTGAGCTGACGACGACCGCATGCAGCACATTGCGGTTGCTCTCATCGACGCCAAGCTGAGAGTCGGCGAAGCCCTTGTTGTACGAGTGAACGAAGAACAGGAAGACCTCGCCGGTCTCCTCATCGACCACATAGGATGGGTCGGAATAGCCGTAGCGTTCCGGGGCGTTCTTGCCCTGCGCGACATATTGGATCGGCGTCCACGACTTGCCGCCATCCTTGGAAATGCGCTGCACGATGGAGTTCGGCTGCGGGGCATCCCAGCACTTGACGCCGCTGCCGTTGGCCATCGCCGTATTGGGACGCTGGTCGAATGCGGCGAGGATCCAGCCGTTGGGCGCCTCGGCGAGCGCCGGAATACGGTAGCATTCGGTACCGAGGTTCTGGCGGGCGGTGGCCAGGCGCACGGCCTCGCCATCGGCACGGTCTGTGGGGATGGTGGCCGGATCGGGGCGCTTGCCTTCCTTCACGGTGACGGTATCGCCGGTGGAGACGATGTTGTCTTGCAGCACCTGAGTGCCCCCTCGGTCAGAGGTGGCCTTCCACACGGTACGCGGGGTGAAGCTGCCGGCCGTGAGATCATCCGCAGTGATGGTGTGGCTGGCCGTGGAGCAAGGGTAGGAAGCGCCTCCCGCAAGGTTCTCATAACGGCAGTTCGGCGTTCCTGTGGTCAGCACACCGCTCAGATTCGACTCGGCGGGGAATGCGGTGAATGCCGAACTCGTGTTGTTGGTGTTGGTGAAACTGTAGGTGAGCGTGTCACCGACATATACCTCGTCGCCGAGGGTGTCGGTACGCGTCATCGTGACGGTGAGCATGTCAGCATCATCGCTGGCCGCACTCGCGGTGGATACCCCTGCGGGCAGTACCACCAGCATGGCAGCGGCCGCCACCAGCGCGCCAAGACGGCGCAGCAGCGATGGCTTGGTCGAATGAACCATGTGTGTTCCTCTCCTGTGCAACGCCGGGTCACGACTTTGGGCCCCGACCGCCGTTCCACCTATGGGACGGCATGGCTTCCTCACCATCGAGCGTTATTTGTATAGTATCTTGCTATTCAATCTTCATTGGCATAGCAAAATCGCTGTCGGGTACAGTATTATAGCCTACATTGTGAACAAAATGACATACAATTGTCTGCGATTCCGTATCACCCCCCACTTCCCATCCAGCACCCGCCCAAAGTCCCATCCGACAGGAATAAAACGGGACGATGGCGGGATACAAGACGTCCCCATACGACAAAAGTCCCATCCAGCGGATGCCAGATGGGACTATGACGGGATGATGGCCGCCTATTCGCGACCGGATGTGATCTGCAACGGTGCGATATATGCGCGCCCGCGCCGACGCACATGATAGAACGGCGACTGCCGCACCTCGACGACTTCACCATCCATACCGGCCTCGAACACGCTATCGCCGTCCAGTCGACGGCGAAGATGCCGAATCTGCCGGCGCAGCTGCCTGTTCTCCTCCTGCAACGAAAGAATATGCGTGATGCCTGCGAGATTGATACCCTCGTCCTGGCTCAACTGCTGCGCCTGCGCAAGACGCGCCACGTCACGAAGCGTGTAGCGCCGCGCACCGCCCTCCGTGCGCTGAGGCACCACCAGACCAAGGCGGTCGTACTGGCGCAACGTCTGTGGATGCACGCCCGCAATCTGAGCCGCCTGGCTCACCGTGAACACCGGCATCTCCACGTTCAGGCCGAGCGCGTCGATTGCATCGAGATCAACGCCGCCGGAGACCAACGCCGCGGCGCAAGCAGCATACGCACGCCTGACTTCCTGTGCGATTCGCGCCATGATCATCATCTCCTTAACGTTGATTATCGGCTGCGGGGTGATGGTGAACCGCCCCCAGTCGCTCCGCGACGATGCGAGATGCCGCCGGGAGGATTACCGCTCGGCGGCAACCGCTTCGGCGTAGCCTTCGACGGACTTGTCGAATTCCTTCGCGGCGTGCTTCGCGCCCAGACCCGGCTTCGCGGGCACGCGAATCTGCACGCAACCAATCAGGTCGCCGGCAGTGGCGGACTGAACGCCCTTGCCGCTGACACGGATCTCCGCGCCACTGGACGAGCCCGCCGGCACCTTGAACGTGACGGTCTCGCCATCGATGTCATGCGCTTCCACGCGGGCACCGGCCACAGCCTCGCCTACGGTCACCGGCACATCCATGACGATGTCATGGCCGCGCATCGTGAACCGCGGATCCGGCTTCACCTGCACGGTCAGATACATGTCGCCGTTCGCGCCGCCGTTGCTGCCCGGCCTGCCCTTGCCTGCGATACGAATCTTCTGCCCGTCCTTGACCCCGGCGGGAATATGCGTCTTGAACTGCTTGCCGTCCACGCGCAGCGACACGGTAGCGCCCTTGACCGCCTGACGGAACGTCAACGTGATCTTGGACTTGCGGTCATCGCCGCGCTGCGGAGTCGGCGGCTCCTCATACGGGTTACCGTAACGCGAACCGCCATAGCTCGCACCGCCACGGCCACCGGCAGCCCCGCCGAACATCGAGAAGATGTCGTTGAGATTGCTCGGACCGCCGCCGGACGTGCTGAAGCGCACATTGCCGCCGTTGCCGCCGAACATCGAACCGAAGATATCCGAGAATCCGGAAGCGTCGAACCCACCCTGACCGGAGCCGCCAGAGAAACGCGCCCCGCCCATGCCGAACTGGCGGATCGCGTCGTACTTCTGCCGCTGCTCCTTGTTGCTGAGCACGTCGTACGCCTCGGAGATGTCCTTGAACCTCTCCTCGGCCTCCTTCGTCTTGTTCAGGTCGGGATGGTATTTGCGCGCCAGCTTGCGGTACGCTTTGGTGATGTCATCCTCGGTGGCGTCCTTGGAGACACCGAGGACTTTGTAGAAATCCTTGCTCAGCCATTCATTCTCAGCCATTCAGGTCTCCTTTCGTGTATGCGTGTATGTGTGTCGTATGTTGTTTTTCTGTTGTTGCGTATTGGCGTTCGTCACCGCGGAGGTCGACATGTTTGCTGTGACCGGAGCGGAGACGACGGTGATGTGATCGTGTCTGCGGTCAACGCGCGACCGTGCGGAGTTTTGTCGCTTGGGGTAGCGGACACTTGGGGCGGTGCGGAGACCGTAGACCGTGCGGAGCTGGCGGGCATGTTGTCCGACTTCGCTCCAGGCCGCTCGGGCCGAGGTTTACAGTCGGACAACATGCCCGCCCGCTCCGCACTCGTTAGGTGCAGTGACTTGCGTCGCATCTCCGAGTCGGGTGCATGTTTTGCGCGAGTGTGGTATCGCACGCTTGCTGCGATGACAGCGAGATGAGACAGGTGGTTTGCGGAAATCTGAGGGTAGTCGGATTTCCGCAAACTCCTCTTGGGGGGGGGGTTAGTTTTGCGGGGAGGCTACTACGACGCGGGCGGCGCGGATCACGCGGTCACCGATGCGGTAGCCGGCTTCCACGACCGTGTCGACGGTCTCCTTCTCGGCCTCGGCGTCCGGCTTGTGCAGGATCGCCTCATGCTTGGTTGGGTCGAATTCCTCGCCTTTTTCGCCGAACTTCTCCACGCCGAACTTCTCGAACGCCTTGTCGATCTTCGCGGCCACGGCCTTGAAGGAGTCGTCCATCTCGCTGTGTTCGCGGATGCGATCAATGTCGTCGAGCGCCGGCAGCAACGCGGTCAGCACGTCGATGATGCCATGCTGGCGGAAACGCTCCTGCTCGCGCTGCGCACGATTGCGGTAGTTGACGAACTCGGCGCGTTCACGCTGCAACGCTTCGAGATAGTCGGCGGCTTCCTTCTTGGCCTTGCCCAGCGGGGTCAGCGAGTCGTCGGCGGCCGCTCCGTCATCCGCACCCGCGGCAGCGGAGTCACCGGTCTTATCGGAAGGGCCCGCTTCGGCGGACGCCTTGTCCCCAGCCGAGCCGGCAGCGCCCTTATCAGCAGACGCATCCGCAGACTTGGCCGAGTCCGACGCCTTGCCAGCAGAACCGGCGGCAGCGCCGTCGGAAGGACCGGCCTGCCCGGTGGCGGACAGGTTGTCCGCGTCAGGCAGGTCGTTCAGGTAATCGTCCTTGTTGAACTCGGACATGATTACTTGTTGTCCTTCTTGTCGTCATCGTCCACGACCTCGGCGTCCACCACGTCGTCATCGCCACCGTTGGAGGCGGCACCCGACGCACCGGCAGCCGCACCGGCAGCATCAGCAGCGCCCGCAGCACCCTGCTGCGCGTACAGTGCCTCGCCGATCTTCTGCGCGGAAGTCATGAGCTCGCTCTGCGCGCTCTTGATCTTCTCGATGTCCTCGCCCTTCAGGGCTTCCTTCAGGGCGTTCACCTTGTCGGTGACTTCCTTGGCGATCTCGTCGGAGATCTTATCCTTGTTGTCGTTGACCAGCTTCTCGGTCTGGTAGGCGAATGCCTCGGCCTGGTTGCGGGTCTCGGCGTCCTCCTTGCGCTTCTTGTCCTCGGCCTCGTGGGCTTCGGCCTCCTTGACCATGCGGTCGATCTCGTCCTTCGGCAGGCCCGAGCCACCGGTGATGGTCATCGACTGCTCCTTGCCGGTGCCCTTGTCCTTGGCGGACACGTGCACGATGCCGTTGGCGTCGATGTCGAAGGTGACCTCGATCTGCGGGATGCCACGCGGAGCCGGCGCGATGCCAGTCAGCTCGAAGGTGCCCAGCGGCTTGTTGTCGCGAGCGAACTCACGCTCGCCCTGGTAGACCTGAATCAGCACGGACGGCTGGTTGTCTTCCGCGGTGGAGAACACCTCGGAGCGCTTGGTCGGAATGGCGGTGTTGCGGTCGATGAGCTTGGTCATGATGCCGCCCTTGGTCTCGATGCCGAGGCTCAGCGGGGTCACGTCGATCAGCAGGACGTCCTTGCGGTCGCCCTTGATGACGCCGGACTGCACAGCGGCGCCGACGGCCACGACCTCATCCAGACGATTGATTTCTTCCTCCAAGATCACGTTAATAACGGTTTTATTTCCAACTACCACGTATTTCGTTTGCATCCCGATAAAAGAAAAACGCAGACGCACATTTTTCATCTCCGGGTAAGTCAACACGTAATTCCCGTCAATATCTGTCACCACTCCGATCGTGGTACTATCAATCAACACGGAAACCCCAGGCACAGGAAGTCCTCCTTTATCCGTCACCCGTCCTTTTACCTGTTTCTCTTTCTTCACGTCCTGTTGCACGGGTTGTTTTTCTCCTAACGGAACAATCACCACATTCATTCCCACAACGTTAAAAGTCAACCCCGATCCTTTCAGACATTCCTTCATCACATCCCGGATATCCGTGTCCTTGAAATTCAATGTCAGATCACGCACGGATTCCACCTGACTATTCTGGTAAACAAACCGATAATCCGTGGATCTCTCCAAAATATCCATCACTTTCTCAAGTGATACATTCTCTACCCGTAGGGATACCTTGGCATATTGCCCGAACACCGAAGCCGAAACCGGCACAACACTTAGAAGTAGAAAAAATGCTAGCAATCTCATTGTTAACAACATTTTTAACAGCCATCTTATCCGAAGATGGACACAACTTCCTGTTTTTTTCATACATTTGTAAAGTTTTAAAGTATAACAATTCCGGTTCAACCGGATTCCGAGGACGAGGTAGTGCTAATACCTTGTCCTTTTCTATTTACATTTCACGAAAATATTTTTCCCTTTTACCTCAAAATCCGTATCTCCCGTCATTCGTAAAAGATAAAGAATCTCCTCAAAGCGCTCAAATCGTTTGATATTTCCCGTAAACTCGACTTCTTTCCGTGGTACATCTTCATAAAAAACATTCACGTCATACCAACGGGCTAACGTGTTCAACACCTCCTCCAACCGCTGTTTACGAAATACAAAATTCCCATCTTTCCAAGCCGTGTATAAATTAACATCCACACTTTTCCTGATTAACTTCCCCTTACTCGTAAGAATTGCCTGTTCACCGGGAGAGAGTTCCAAACTCTCATCTTTCCCTGAAATAAACTTGACCTTTCCCGAAACAAGCGTGGTCATTTGTTTATCCTCATCCGGATAAAATCGAGCATTAAACTCTGTTCCGAGTACCTCTATCCGGTTCCCTCCCATCTCCACGCTAAAAGGCCTCTCATCTCGCTTTACCTTAAAATAAGCCTCTCCTTCAAGAAAAACCCTACGCTCTGACTCTTCAAACTTCACGGGATAACGAAATTTCGTCTCTGAATTAAAATACACTTCCGTTCCATCCTCCAACACGAGAGGAAATTCTCCTCCTCTTGGAACTCTCAACTCGTGATATGCGATTTCCCCATCCGAATTCTTACTCTCGTAACGAATTCCTTCATTCTCCTTCCTGATCGTCACTCCATCCTGATCCGATAATATCGAATTCCCCTCTTTCCCGTCAAGAGGCAGATGTTGTCCGTCTGCCAGAATTAACTCGGCCTTTATGCTACCCGGATTAATTCCGGCCTCTGAATGCAAAGGTATTTCCCGGGAAG
>ERZ836760.2440-NODE-2440-length-14836-cov-12.849063_pt1 | contig 14836 bp, 8 predicted proteins | sample MGYA00519941_ERZ836760 | MGnify/ENA primary metagenome ERZ836760 (study PRJEB31850, sample SAMEA3708807) | human gut metagenome | biome: human gut; feature: human-associated habitat; material: faeces | place: China | collected 2014 ... | reverse complement strand
CGGCAAAGTCCCGCATTTCCCCCTCCATAAAGGGCAGCGCGGCGTTCATAGCCACTACAAGCCCCTCCTTGCTGCCTGTCATGTAGATACTCAAAAGGTTGGTTTCCTCAACCGTGAAATTGTTATATTTGTTCATGCTCATACCTCCAATCCGTGATCTTTCTTTTTTGCCGCCGCCTTTTTCGGGACGGTTCTCTTTTTATCCTGTGCAAGCTGCGCCCGGACAGAGGGGCGGGGCTTCCTTACCTCCTTGTCCCGGTTCTCGTCCTTACCGATCAGTGCGTATGTACCGTAGCTGTTCTTGATCTGTGAGAAAGCAAGGGTCTTATAGGGCAGCATGGAGAAAAGGCGTTCCGTGTCCTTTGTGGACGCAAGCCGTTCAAAGGACGGGGACAGCTCCACCATGAAATGAGATTTATCCGGGCTGTTGGGGGCAGACAGCTTTTTCATGTCTGCCACAATGCGCCGCGCTTCATGCTCGATCATACCCTCATGCAATGCGGCGATATGTTCCTTTAAGTCCCCCGGTGTCAGCTTATCCCGGCTGTGCTTTTCTTCCCGTAACAGGGATTGCAGGGCTTCCGGGTCTTTCGGCTGTACTTCAAAATATTCAAACTTCCCAAGCTGGGGGTCGGGATAGCCATTAAAATGTTGCTCGGCTGGCTGCTCCCTCGTCCCATGCTCATAAACAAGCGTCACCGTCCCAGCGTCAACAGTATTGTCTTTGACGCGCTCATAGTGTTTTTCATAGTCCAGCTCATAGAGATTGCCCGTGATCTTCCCGTCCTGTACCCCGGTCAGCTCCACGGCGTAAGCAAGGATAGGGTCGCGGGTCTGCTCCTTGTAGAAACGCCATGTATTATGCGGGGCGGTGTCGCTGATGAAAACGTCACGCTCCCGAAAGCAGTATGTCCCGGACGGGCGGGAAAGCCACAAGAGCGTTTTGTCAGCGGGGTTTTGGCTTGCCGCCTTTTCCGCAATGATCTTTTTGTCAATGTCAAAATCACTCTGATAAAATCCCGTGTTCTGCTTCATAATGGCTTCAAGGGAAGCGAACACGTCCACATTCTCAAATTTATTCAATTTCCCCATAATCAGCTCCTTTCCAAGTCCTGCGACTTGCTTCTTGCCTGTTTCCTCTGCGCTGCCCGTTCCTTGTCGGCTTTGAGCTGCGCCCGAATAGAGGGCTTCTTTTCGGTCTTTTTCCCCGGTTTCGTTTCCTTTCCCTGTTCCTTTTCCGCTTTCAGCGCGGCGGCATACTCGGCAAGGGAGATCTGTTCGCCGTTTCTTGCCTTTGCTTCCAGCTCGTCAGCGGTAGGGGTATTGTTGATGATACCGTCAAAATGGTTGTCGTTCTGCTCGATAGCGTCCTCGACGTGCTTTAGGGTGTCTGCCTTTTCCGGCTGCTCGGCGGCAACTGCAAACGCCTGTGTCCCGTTCCCCATAATGAGATATTTTCCGTCCTCCGACGTATGGTGAAGTCCATACCCGGCTTCCCTCATTTGTTCGGCGGTCATATCGGTTACAGAAAAGCTCCCCCGTGGCGTTCTGATCTGCTCCCCGGTCATGCGGGTGTCGGGGGTAAGCTGCGGTGTCTGCTCCTGTAAAAACTCCGGCACTTCCTTATAGCCGAAACTGTCAACGTAATGCGCGGTGTCCTCCCCGTTGTGATGAAGCACCACTATATCCGATACGGAAAGGCTGTGTCCCTTAAAATCTTTGGGGTGGTCGATATTGAAACGGGTATAAATATCTTCAAGGGAAGTCCTCGGCGTAAGCTCGGCGGTGTAGATCAGATTATAATTTGCCGCTTCCACGGAAAGCCCAGCCGCCTGCAGACGGTCGTAAGGCTCAAAATGATAGTCCCGCATACCGTCCCCGTCCTTTAACTGGTAAATGGAAAAGGTGTCTTTGTCCGGCTCTTTCCCGGTGGCGGTCGGCTCCGGCGTTCCCTGTCCCGGCTCGGCGGCGGGCTGTGCTTCCTGTGCCTTTGCATAAAGCTCTTTTACGTCGCCCTGTGTCAGTTCCCCGGTTTCCAGCTTCCCCAAAAGCTCCCGGCACTTTTCCGGGGTTCCCGTGTAGAGAATATCCCCCAGCTTTGCCATGCCGTTATCCTGCGCGACATACTCCTGCAAAATGTAGCTGTTTTCCGGGCTGTCACTGTACGGGTTCTGCCGCACCTTGTAAAAGGTTTCCGGCGTGACGGCGTTCCCCGGCTCCGCGCCCTGTGTTTCCTCCTGCGGCTGCTCCGGGACGGCTTCTTTCTGTGCGGCGGCTTCCCGCCTTGCCCGTTTCTGTAACTCGGTGGGGCTTTCCCCGTTAAGGGGCTGTATGCACTTGATACGGTCGGCGGCGTAGATCGCATTGTCGTTTAGCTGCCGCTGCCATGCTTCCGCGCTGGGCGCATAACGGAAGCCGTTCCCTTTTAATTCCTCCCGGATTTCCTTGTCCGGCTTTTCATCAAAGAAAATCTGCAAGCGGTTATCCGCTGTATTGGCTTCCACACGTCCCCCGTCAAACTCCCAGCCCACATATCCAAGCTCTTTCCTGCGGGTAAGGGCGGTAATGCGGTCTTTCAGCCTGTGGATTTCCGCGTTGTTGTTGGATAATTCATAGCTTTCAAAGGGTTTCGGGTTCCCCCGCCAGCTCCCGGACATGGACGCTTTCATTTTTTCAATCTGCTCCGGGGATAAATGGGGGCAGCCGTCAAGGGTCTTATGCTTGCGGTAGTAAGCGTTGACCGCTTTCATGGTTTCCTGCAAGGCTTCCAGCTTTGCAAGTTTGCTTTCCAGCTTAGAAACGGCGTTCGGGTCGTCGGCACTGATACCGCCCATGCCGGTACTGCGGATTTTGTCAAGCAAACCCTGTATCTCCCGGTATTCCTCCATGTTCTTATCTGCGGCGGCGTTCTGCTTCTCCTTTTTGCGGACAGGGAAGTTGCTTCCCCCGGCAATCATAATGGACGGGACGCGGGCGGTGATCTCATAGCCCTTATTCATGTTCGCCGCCAGCTTCCGGGCGTAAGCGTCAAGCAGCCCGTCAATCCTTTCATGGAAAGAGGGGTCAACGCGCTTTTTCTGCCTTGCAGCAAGCTCGGCGGCTTCGTCTACATAGTGGCGGTATTCTGCCGTTGCGCTTCCGGGCTTGTAATCGGAAAAACTGATTGCTTCCTTTGCGCGGCGGGCTGCGTTCTCATTGATCGGGTAGTATGTAACCTTTGTTTCCGTCTGCTCCGGCTGTTCTGCTGTATGGCTCTGCGGGTCGGCGGCTTTCTCCGTCTGCACTTCTTTCCGCTGTGCAAGCGTCTTTTCCGCACGCTCCCGGACTTCTTTGCTAATTGACAGCGAATACAGGTCAGAGGTTGAGGAAAAGCCTACGTTGTTAAAAACATAATCAACATCAGTTTCTTTCAATGCCCCCGCTGTAAAATAATCTTCCCTTGTGGGGTTCTCGCTCACTTTTCCGTCTGATATGGCATAATTCAGCCCCGTTTCTATGTGGGAACAGATTTTACCGTCAACGGCAAGCGTCACATAATACCAGCCCATGTGACCGCCGCTTTTCTCGTCCGTACCGTCGTTAAATTCCACATTGAGCAGGGTGTAGGGCTTCAAGCCTTTCTGTCCGGCAATCTCATTGTCTTTTGTTTCCCGCTTCCTAAGTGCGGAAATGGCGGCTTCCTTTGTTGCGGCTATGATCTCCGGGTTGTACCGTACCAGCGCGGCATTGACACATTCAGTCTGCACTTTTACGGTTTTCGCTTGCGGTGTCCTGTGGTTGCCGATAAACAGGGACGCGCCATTGTCAAACTTGATAGATATGTCGCTTGTACCGCGCCATTTCCCGGTACAGGGGGAAGTTTCTATTTTGCCCGACGTACTGCCGAAAGCCTGTGCGACAATCCCGATCTTATCCTGCAAGGGGAGATTTTCGTACTGTTTGGCGATCTCAACCGCTTTTTTCTGTAAATCTGTAAGGGGTTTGTCGGCGGTCTGTCCTGCCTGTTCCGGCGTGTCTGTTTTTTCAGAAACAGGGCTTTTCGGCTCCTGCGGCTCTGTGGTCTGTGCTGCTTCCGGCTCCGGGGCGGCGTAAGGTTCGTACCCGTTGGCAGCGTATTCCTCCACGGTCATTCCTGCGGCGGCTGCTTCCTGTGCGATTTCCTCCTTGACGTGTTCCTTGTAGGCGGCAAGCTCCACGTCAAAATCTCTAAGCTGGGGAACAGGCGGCAAGTTGTATTCGCCTTGATTGACAAGCCCCCTGCACTCGGCAACATAGGCTTGCATGGCGGTATGGTAGGCGGTTTCCGTAGAGGTAAGGCTCTCCCCGGCTTGCAGGGCTTCCGTAGAGATACGCTCCATTTCGGATAAATTACAGTGCAGTTTGAGATAGGGGATAAATTCATTCAGCAGCATTGCCCGGTGTTCCTTGTCGGCTTCCAGTGCTTCCTTGCCCTCGTTGTGCAAAAGGTAGTTTTCCCATTCTTTATCGTTCAGATAATAGGTGTGGTGCTGCTCGATATGCTCCACAAGGGAACCGTCCCCGTCGCCCAAGTCCTGCCGCCCCTCGTAGTGGTCGGCTATACCGTTCATCACATAATCAATGCGGAACGCCACTTTATCGTAACCGGGGCTTGCAAGATTCGCTTCGTCCAGCCCTGCGATAAGGGTATTGGCGCGGGATAGGGGGATTGTTTCGCCCTCCCGTAGCTGGGGGCTTTCGCTCCATTCGATTGTAACGGTCGGCTCTGCCGCAAGGTCGGGTGTCGGCTCTTTTTCTGCTTCCTGTGCTTTCGCAGCTTCCCGTTCTTTTTGCAGCTCTGCAAAATGCCCGTCAATGCTGTTGATGATCTCGGCGGCGGTGGCACGGATTGTTTCAAGGGACGTTTTCAGCTCCGCAAGCTCCCGCCCGCTGCTCCACCCGGCGACGTACCCAAAGGAATAGTCGGAAGTGTCAAGCCCGTAGTGCTGGCATACGGTATAGGCGATACTTTCCGCCTGAACTTCACGGGTGCGGCGGTCGGGTCTGTCCCCCTGTTCCTCCTGCGGGGCGTTAAGGTCAATGTCGTGCAACTTCGCGTGGGCGATCTCATGGATAGCGGTCTTTAGGTTCTGAAGCTCGCTCATGCCCTCGTCAATGGCAATGCGCTTTTCCTCCAAGTGGTAGTAGCCGTGGGCTGTCCCCTCGATCTTCTCAAAGCCCATAGGCACGGGAGAGGTCTTTTCCAGCGCGGCGAAAAAATCCTCGTACTGTTCCACGTCCCCGGTCAGCTCGTTTGCGCCAATGGCGGGAAGCTCCCGCCCCTCGGTCTGCGATACGTCAAAAACGGCGACGACTTTATAGGCGGGGATTTGGATTTCTTTTGTTTCCATGACGGGCTTCCCGTTGCTGTCTGTCACCGTCTTTCCCGTCTGCGGGTCTTTTTTCTCTACCTCCTGCCGGATTTTGTACGGCGACGGGGCAAGGATACGGATACCTTTTTCCCCGCGCATTACGTTCCGTCCAAAGTTATTTTTCCATGCGTTAAATCCAGCGATAAGGGAAGCGTCGGGCTTCTGCATGGCAATCAGCAGCGTATTGTTGAAGCTGTAATTATGGAACTTTGACATGACTTGCAGATATTCCTTGTAGCGTTCACTGTCAAATAAATCCGTGATACCCTGCTCTAAGCGGTCTGTGATCTCCTTGATCTTTTCAGCGGGCTTGTCGGCGGTGAGGATAATCGGGTTGACCGGGCGCGGCTGGGGCGGCGGTTCCTGCTGTGTCCCCGGCTGGGGTTCCTCCTGCTCCGGCGCGGCTTCGTCCTTTTCCAGTTTATCCGGGGTGGGGTGTTCCGGCTCCGGGAAGCTCATTACCTTGTATTCTTTCGGTATGTCATTTTCCCGCCCATTGTACCACTGTGAAAAGGTGTTGCCGTTGTTGTAGATATAGCCTTGATCGGTAAACTGTCCCCGGTCTTTCAGTACCGCGTCCCGCCCGTATTCCTCGTACTTGAAATATTTCTTTGCTTCTTCGGGCAGCTCCAATTCGTCCAGCTCGTCAATAAGGTAATAGCCATAGTCGGCTTCGGTTCGGACGGTGGGATAAATCCAGTAGCAGTCAAGATTTTGTGCAAGGTTGATAAGGTCTTTCACGCTCCCGGCGTGTTCCCCCAGCGTTACCGCCGCCGTGAATTTGTTCCTGTCCTCGTCGCCCTGCATTTCTAAGAGCTTTCCAAGATAATTCAGCTCGTCAATGGTGCTTTCCTGTATCACGGAAAGCGGCACGTCAAAGGGGTATTGCTCGGTGTTGGAAAATCCGTTAATGAAAAAATCCTGCGGGTTCTCCGCTGTAATGCCGACGCTTTTCATGGCGGCGTGAAGCTGCTCCGTGGTGGTCGGCATGGATAGCCATTCGCCGCCCGGTTGCCCGGTTTCAAAGCGGCTGCGGCTGTCGATTAAGATTGAAAATGTTTCGCTCATTTGCATTTGCTCCTTTCTTTTATGGCAGCATTGCGGAAGCTGCTTTTTTTATTGTTGCCCGGTCTGCCTTGCAGCACCCGCGCTTTCTGCCAAGATTTTAATTTTTTCAAGAGGGTTTGGGACACTTCCCAACAAGCAAAATCCCCGTCCGGCGCGTCAGCGTCGAAAGGGGATTTACGGAAAAGGGTACTCTTTTCCTATGCTTGCTACGAAACTTATTTTTTCTTCGGTATCTCTATCTTGTAGTTGACGTACTTCCCGCCCGTATCGGCTAAAACAACGGTTCCGTCGTAGGTTTTGCCTGTTTTCGGGGAATACAAGCCCTTGACATTTATCTTGCCGGATTTTAAGAGGGCGGCGGCAATCTTCGGGGTAAAGGTGACTTTCCTTTCTTCAAAGAAACGGTCATTTTTCCACATGGTAAAAGCACAATCCCGGTTAGAACAGTAGAAATTCTTCCTGCCCTCATGGACGGGAGAACCGCACCGGGGGCATTTCCCGATAGAGGGCTTTTCTTCCCCGCCCGTGAAAGCTACCTTGTCCTTGTCGGCGGTGGCGTTCTCCTTTACCAGCTCCCGCGCCATAGCTTCAATGCGCTGCATGAAGTCCCCGGCGTCGGCGGCTCCCTTTGCGATCTGCGTCAGATTGTTTTCCCATTCGGCGGTAAGCTGCGGGGAAGTGAGCATATCCGGCAGCACCGACACAAGGGCGGCTCCGTTCTGTGTGGGGATAAGCTGCTTTCCCTTGCGCTCTGCAAAGCCAGACTTCACCAGCTTTTCAATAACGGCGGCGCGGGTGGCGGGAGTGCCAAGCCCCCGGCGTTCTGCGTCCGGGTCGGTGTCCTCGTTCCCGGCGCGTTCCATTGCCGACAAAAGGGTTGCTTCGTTGTGGGGCTTTGGCGGCGTTGTGAAATGCTCCGTCACCTTTGCCGTGGGACTTTCAAAGCTCTGTCCCTCGGAAAGCTCCGGCAGGGTGTTTTCCCCGTCACTGTCTGCGTCCTCCGGGTCGGGCTTGCCTTTCAGCGTTGCACGGTAGCGGCGTTCAAGGTCTTTCCAGCCGCCCGCAAGCACCGTCTTTCCCCGCGCCGTAAATTCTGTATCTGCGCATGAGAAAACCGCCGTGACCGCTTCAAAAATATGCGGCTCGGCGGCAGCGAAAATAAGACGCGCCCCGGCAAGGGTGAGGATATTCCTTTCACTTTCCGGCAGCGCGGCAAGGTCGGTCTTTGCAAGCTCCATAGTAGGGATAATGGCGTGGTGATCTGATACTTTGCTGCTGTCAAGTGTCCGGGAAACCTCCGGGGTAAACTCTGCGCCCTCCATAAAGGGGAGCTTGCCGGATAACATGGCAACGGTCTTTGCCGCCGTGTCCCCCATGTCGTCGGTCAGAAATGCGCTGTCTGTCCGGGGGTAGGTAAGCAGCCGCTTTTCATACAAGGTCTGCGCAAGGTCAAGGGTCTGCTTCGCCGTGTAGCCATAGATTTTATTGGCTTCCCGCTGTAAGGAAGTGAGGTCAAAGAGTTTCGGCGGGGCGGCGGTCTTTTTCTCTTTTGTGAGGGAAACACAAACCGCCGTTCCTGCTTCACAAGCTGCTTTCAGTGCGTCGGCTCTCGATTTATCCGAAATCCTTTCGCTGGCGGCTTCCGCGCCGGACAGGTCAAGGCGCACATGGTAGTATTTTTCTTTCTTGAAATGGGAGATCGCTTCGCCCCGGTCAACCAGCATTTTCAGTGTGGGGGTCTGCACCCGCCCCACGTTCAAGGTCTTGTCATACAGGCAGGAGAAAAGGCGCGTCGCATTGATACCAATGATCCAGTCGGCTTTTGCGCGGCATAATGCGGAAGCATAGAGCGCGTCATAGTCCCGCCCGTCTTTGAGGTCGGCAAAGCCCGCCTTGATCGCCTTATCCTCCATTGAGGAAATCCACAAGCGGCGCATGGGCTTGTTGCAGCCCGTCACTTCATAGACAAAGCGGAAGATCAGCTCGCCCTCGCGCCCAGCGTCGCAAGCATTGACTACCTCGGAAACGTCGGCGCGGTGCATAAGCTCCTTTAAGATTGAAAACTGCTTCCCCTTGTCGGCGGCGACGTTGTACTGCCATTCCTCCGGCAGAATGGGTAAGCTCTCATAGCTCCACTTTTTATACTGCTCCCCGTAGGCGGCAGCTTCCGCAAGCTCCACCAAATGACCGACACACCAAGAAATGAGGTAGCCCCCGCCCTCGATATATCCGTCTTTTTTCTCTTTTACCCCAAGCGCGGCGGCGATACTTGCCGCGACGCTGGGCTTTTCTGCAATCACTAACTGCACTTAAAAATCCTCCTTTCATTTTCCCATGTTTTTCTCTGTCAGCTTCTTGATACAGTACCCCACGCAGGGCGGCTCCCGGTTGTAGGGACAGCCCTTGCAGCGCGGGGGAATGGAAGCGGGCGGCGATTTTCCACGCCGCCCGTCACCCGGTTTCTGTATCATCATTCTTTCTAAGGGGTTGTCGGTGAACAGGGTCATGCTTCCTCGTCCTCCGTTCCCCCGCCGTCCCCGGTTTCGTCGGGTTCCGGCTCGTCCTCGTCGTAATCGTCAAAATCGAAATCGTCAAGGTCTGTGCCGCCTTTTACGTCCTGCTTCGGCTTCATAACCTTAAAGTAGTAGGCTGCGCCCCCGCCGCCAAGAAGTGCCACAATGAGGAATACCAAAAGCCCGCCCGTGTTGTTTTTCTTTTCCGGCTGCTCTGCGGGTTCCTCCGTTTCCGGCTCCGCTTCCTTGCCGCTGCAAGCGGTCATGTTGTCCTTGCAGACGGGGCAGCTCACATTCACTTTCCCGGCTTCGCATTTCTCGGTACAACTGCAAACGGCGGGCGGGGCTGCCTCGGTGCTTCCGTCCTCCATGAGTGCCATAAGGTCGGCTTCGTCCACTTGATTAAGGAAATGTACGGTGTTCTCGCCCTCGTCGTCCCGGTCGATAAGGATATAAAAGTAATTGCCGTTTTTGGTCGTCACTGTGATAAGCTGCTTGTTGCCGCCGAAATCGTCTACAAGGGTCGCGTTCCCGTCCGGGGTAAGGGGTTCTTCCTTTTCGGGTTCCTCATAGACAACGCCGCTGTCGTCGGTCGCGTCCTGTCCCTCCGGGGTCTGTGCAAAGGCGGTGACGGAAAAGCCGCCCGTCAGCATGAGGGCGGCGCAGAGTGCGGTCAAGGTTCTAAGGATTTTCTTATTCATTCTCGGTGTCCTCCATTTCTTCGGTGTCGTGGTCTGCGGGTTCTGCGGGGTAGCCCGGCGCGGCTTCCATGCCCGGAATACCGCCGCCGGAAAGCATAGCGGAAAGCTCATGCGGGGAAAGCCGCATGGAGCGCACAAGCTGTACGATTTGCAGGTTTTCCGCTTCGGTTTTCTGCGCTTCAAGCCCCCGCAGCCTGTTCTGGTACTCGGTGATTTTCTCGCGGGTCTTTGCAATCTCCTTGTCGATACGTTCAATTTTGTTCATAGCCATAAATCAATTTCTCCTTTCAGATTTTCAGTTTTTAGTTCCAATTCATTAAGCCGTAGCCCTTGATACAGCCATAGTCAACGGGATAGCTCTTTATCTTGCAGGCGTCGCCGGAATTGCCCTCGACGGTATAGACGCGCTCCCCGTCCGTTCCGATAACAAGCCCTACATGGTCTGCGCTCCCGTCCCCGTCCCAGTCGAAAAAGATAGCGTCGCCGGGGGCGATATTCGCATAGCCCCTCGCGCCCCATTGCCCGCGTGACTGGAACCACGGTACGCCCTGTGACTGGCACCCGGCAAAGCGCGGCTCGGATAGTCCCGCCTGTCCATAGCACCATGAAACGAAACAGGCGCACCATTCCACGCGGCTGTTAAATCCGTACCAGCTCCAATAAGGACGCCCGCCCACGTTGCCGACTTGCCGCTTTGCAAGGTCTACAACGGCGGTGTTGCCGGGGCGTGTGCCGTTTACAAACTGTACGCCGCTTAAATCCTCGGACGCACCCGTATCTGGGGAGCCGCCGCCGAAAATCAGCGGCTTGTTTCCGCTTGTTTCCAGATAGACGCGGTACATTTCAAGCTGCTGTGGCGTTAGGAGTTCCTCCGCAATCTCGGAAATGGGCTTGTTCGTCAGCTTCACGTTAAGGATATGGTACTCGTAGGGTACTTCCTCGGTGGTCGTTTCCCCCGTTTCCGGGTCTGTGCTTGTTTCTGTGCGGTAGCGGATTTCCGTTTCTTCCGTCAGCGTCAAAGTGTACTGCATGGCAAAGACGCGGTTTAGTTCTGCCTGTGCGCTCTGCGGGGTGTAGGTCTGTAAAAGGGCGGTGAGGTAGGACGCTAACTCATGGGGGTTATGCCCGATACTGTCAAGGTCATAGCGGTATTCGTCATAGCCAGGGTGGGTGCTTTCGATATTGTCAATCTGCTGCTGAAGCTCGTTTTCCTTTGCGGCGTAATTATTTTCCGTCGCCACAAGGTCGCTGTCCTCCGACGTGTAGGAAGTCCCAAGTATGCCGTTCATCAAGCCGGAGAACATGGAACCGCAAGAGGAAAGCCCCGCCGATACCATGATGAATAAGAGCAGCGCGGCAACGGCGATACATACGCCCGCCGGGTGCCGCCCTACAAAAGCGATTGCCTTTTTTGTTTCCTCGGCGGTCTTTTTTGCCGCCTTGCGGGTGTTCTCTGCGGCTTTTTGCGCCGTTTTTGCGCCGCCTTTCCTTGCTGCCTTTGCATACTGCCGCTTGATTTGCTGCTTCTGCATGAAGCGGGAAAGGGGATTGCCCGCAATCTGCGGGTTATCATGCAAGGCTTTGTGGTACTGGAAATCCACATTCGCCTTGAACGCCGCTTTCTCTGCCTTTGCCGCCGCCCGGTAGGGTTTGAGCTTGTGGCTGCGGTAGCCCTCCTTGACTTTCCGCGCCCCGTACTTTGCGCCGCGCTCTGCCAGTTCTTCGGATTTATGCGCCCCCTCAACGCCGGAATTGTCCTTTTCAACGGAATGTATCTTGTTGTGGACGAAAATACCCGCTTCCTGTGCGGGGCGGGATAGCGGGTTGTTGTGGGGCTTTTCTTTTCCTATGGGTTTTTCCCGTTCCTCAAAATGTAGGCGGGTCTTGCCTTTCCCGGTGGCTTCGTCAAAGGTGCGCTCCCGCACAAGTTTCTTTTCTTTGGGGATAGCCGCCCTTGCCGCGTCCAGACGGTCGGCTGCTTTGTCCGATTTTCGGATATACCTTTCAAGCTCCGGCGTTGCCCGTTCCTCGTCGGTAAACTGCAAGCGGGAAGTGTGGGCGCGGGCTTCTGCTTCTGCCTGTGCTTTCCTCGCCGCCTTTTTGCTCGCCTTTCTGGTGTGCGCCCCGTCGATATGCTCCAAGACGCGCTCGGCTGCTGCGGTGTCCTGTTCCCGTTCTGCCCCCGGCGCATGGGGAAGCGGCGGCGCGTCGGCTGCGGGCGCGGGAGCTGCGCCGCCCGGTATGGGCTGCGCTGCCTGTTCCGGCTGCTGCGGGGCGGCTTCCTTTCTGGTAAGGTCAGCGTCCCTTATGCGGTTGCTGATACGCTTTTTCTTGCCTGTGGCGGCGTTTACCTCAACGGCTCCCTCGCGGGTCATTTTCTGCGTGACTTTCTCACGCGCTTTATACTGTTTTATTTGTCTGTCCCTCCAATCCGCGCCCTTGCAAGGGCGCAATACTCGGCGTTTATCTCAATGCCTATATAATGCCTGTGAAGCTGCCTTGCGGCTGCCCCCGTCGTGCCGCTGCCGAAAAAGGGGTCAAGCACAATGCCGCCTTTCGGACAGCCCGCCTTGATACAGGTTTCGGCAAGTTTTGGCGGGAACGCGGCGAAATGCCCGCCCTTGTAGGGTACGGTATTGATTAGCCACACGTCCCGCCTGTTCCGCATGGTCGGCATGAGGGCTTCGTCGTAGTAGCTGCCGCTTCTCGCCCGGTTCAATCCCTGTATGTTCCCCTGTCCGGGTACTTCCTCCGCATATTTCTGTCCCGCGCTGCGCCCGGTGCGGTACCGCGCCGCCGTTGTAGGTGCCAACGGCTCGGCTATGGCGGCTGCGTCATAGAAATACTTCTTTGACTTTGTAAGCAGAAAGATATGTTCATAACAGCGGGTAGGGCGGTCTTTCACGCTCTCCGGCATGGGGTTTTCTTTCTGCCAGATAATATCGCTCCTTAAATACCACCCGTCAGCGCGTAGGGCAAAAGCCAAGAGCCAAGGGATACCGATTAAATCCTTTTGCTTGCAGCCCGCCGCCTGTCTTGCGATTGATACGGCTTGCCCGTTCCTCCCTTTGGGGTTCTTCGGGTCTGCATGGTAGCCCTTATTTCCTGTGCCGCAGTAGGTGTCCGCAATGTTCAGCCAGAAAGTACCGTCAGAACGCAGTACCCGGCGCAGCTCGCGGAAAACCTCGGTCAGCCTGTCAATGTACTGCTCCGGCGTGTCCTCCCGCCCAATCTGCGCGTCAAGCCCGTAATCCCTAAGTGCATAGTAGGGCGGGCTTGTGACGCAACAGTGTACGCTTTCCTCTGGAAGCTCCCGCAAGGCATAGAGCGCGTCCCGGTTGATGATTGTGTCAGTTTTCAGCCCGTTCATGCTTTGCCCACTTCCTCCGGCTTCGTCGTCATTACCCGGTAAAGCTCGGTGTCTTTCGGGAAGCGGTCTACAAAGGGCAGCACCACGTTTCCATAGAAGATAAGCCCCTCGCCCGCTTCGGTGTGGGTGACATACTTCATCTGCTGCGGGGAAATGTTGAGCTGCTTCGCAAGGATAGCCCGGTCGCCCGCCGCTTGATTGAGCATGAGGACAAAATCAGAGTTTTCAAAGATATTCTCCACTTCGCGGGAAGCAAGCAAATCTTTGACGTTCTGCGTAATGGCTGTGGGTATGCCGCCCCATTTACGGAAACGCTTCCAAATCTCCACGCTGTACGCGGCGGTCTGTTCCTCTTTCAAGAGAAGATGAAATTCGTCCATGTAGTAGCGGGTGGATTTCCTTTCTGCCCGGTTGACGGTGACGCGGTTCCATACCTGGTCCTGCACAATGAGCATACCTAACTTTTTGAGCTGCTTCCCAAGCTGCTTGATGTCAAAGCAGACAAGGCGGTTGTTCAGCTCCACGTTGGTACGGTGGTTGAACACGTTAAGGCTCCCGGAAACGTAAAGCTCCAACGCCGCCGCGATACGCGCCGCTTCCGGCTCCGGCTGCTTCAAAAGCTCGTCGTAGAGGTCGCCCAGAATAGGCATTTTCTCCGGGTCGGGGTCTGCAAGGAACGGACGGTACACGTTCCGAACGGCGCGGTCAATGACGGTCTTATCGACGGGCTGCAAGCCCTCCTTGCCGCCTATGACAAGCTCGCAGAGGGAAAGGATAAAATCGGATTTCAGCGCAAGCGGGCTGTCGTCCTCGGAATAGTTGAGGTTAATATCCATAGGGTTCACATACTGGGGCTTGCCGTCCATGCCTTTTCCGGCAGGCGACAGGCGTATCACTTGCCCGCCCAAACGCTGCACAAGGGAAAAATACTCGGCTTCGGGGTCGCAGATAATAATATCGTCGTCGGTAATGAGAAAAGCGTTTGTCATTTCCCGCTTTGCCGCAAAGGATTTACCGCTTCCCGGTGTTCCAAGAATAAGCCCGTTGGGGTTTTTCAGTTGCTTGCGGTTGCAGAGTATCATGTTGTTAGAAAGTGCGTTCAGCCCGTAGTAAAGGGCTGCGCCCCGCTGAAACAGCTCCTGCGTGATGAACGGGATAAAAATAGCGGTGCTGCTGGTCGTTAATCCTCTTTGAATGGGGATAAGGTTCTCCCCAAGAGGGATAGAGGACATAAAGCCCGCTTCCTGTAAATAGTCAAGGCGGGTCAGAGCGCAGTTGTTTTTCTGTGCAAAGCCCGCCGTAGCAAAGATGTCATTATCCAGTTTCCGCTTCGTGTCTGCCATGTTTACCACAAGGAACGTCAGCAGGAACATTCTTTCATTTCTGCTCTGTAAATCCTGCAAGAGATTTTTCGCTTCGCTGCCGAACGTGGCAAGGTCGGACGGAATTATATCCATATCGTACCCGCTGCGTACCGCTTTTTTCTGTTCCTCAATCTTCATCTTGTCGAGGTCGGTTATCTTGCGCTTGATAGTCTTGATTGCTTCGCTCTGGTCGATACTGCGGATATGCAGATTGACGATAATCCCGTTTTCAAGGTCGAGAATGTCCGAAAGCATACGGTCATTCAGCTCCGGCGCGAGGATTTCAAGGAAACTAACCGCACCGAGCTTACGCCCCATGCGGAATGTGCGCCCGTCGCCAAAACGGAACGAGGACGGGGCGATAAAGTCCTTTGTAGAAAGCCCCGACGGTACAAGCCAGTCCCAAGAGAAACGGAACGGCTCCCCCCCC
>ERZ836760.2439-NODE-2439-length-14839-cov-66.596320_pt1 | contig 14839 bp, 6 predicted proteins | sample MGYA00519941_ERZ836760 | MGnify/ENA primary metagenome ERZ836760 (study PRJEB31850, sample SAMEA3708807) | human gut metagenome | biome: human gut; feature: human-associated habitat; material: faeces | place: China | collected 2014 ... | reverse complement strand
ATGGCGAAGGTCCCCATCCTATCAAAACCCCCAAAGGATGGTTGCACCTCGCCCACGGTGTACGTGCTTGCGCTGCCGGACTGCGTTATGTGCTCTATCTGTATATGACATCTCTGGAAGATCCGACAAAGATAATCGCTGAGCCGGGTGGATACTTAATAGCTCCGGTAGATGAGGAAAGAATAGGTGATGTCTCCAATGTGCTCTTCTCGAATGGGTGGATTGCAGACGAGGACGGAACAGTGTATATCTATTACGCATCTTCCGATACCCGCATGCACGTAGCAACTTCCACCGTAGACAGGCTGATAGATTATTGTCTTCACACCCCGGCAGACGGTTTACGCTCTGCTGCTTCTGTAGAAAACATTTGCAAGCTCATAGAAGCTAACAAATATGTAATGGCAGAACAGGTTTATTTTTAAGGTAATGTGAGCTCAATACTTGAGCAGTATTAGTTGCCCGTCATTGACAAATTCCACGTCAATGACGGGCTTCTTATAAAGTAGGACACAAACCGACATAGATAAGTGCGTATTGCAGGTGAAATAACGCTTATCAAAAGTGCGCATTGCAGGGTATAAATAGGGAATTATTTCCTCTCTTTTTTATTTCTTATAAGTTATAGAATAAACCAATATAGCTATCTTATTTCTTATACGAAACAGAACAATAGAAGTAATATTCAAACAATTGACAGCAAAATAGTATCATTTATAACAATAAAATAATACCATATTTCTTTCTTATAATACCACAATTCCTTTTCTAAATATAATAAAAAAGACAGAAATATACAATATACTGGTTGCAAAAACATAATAAACAAAGCCTATATAGCTTATAAACAGAATATTTGGGCTTCACTTACAAGGCATGAGTTCTTAATCAACAATTAATTACACAAGAAAACAAGAAGCAAAATTGTATCAGAAGCGGCTAAAATAATATTTGCCATACATGCCATTATCTTCTACTTTTGCATCAGACGATTATCAGTTGAAATTTCCATGGATCGATTGATAATTGAACTAGAGTTATAAATCTAATGCAATAAATTATGAGAAGAAAAATTCATTTCTTACTATTCTTATTTCTCTGCATGGCTAGTATTCCACTAGCAGCCCAAGACATTGAAGTGAAAGGAGTAGTAACAGAAGCTACGACAAATGAACCTTTACCTGGAGTCACGGTAAGAGTTAAAGACAAAGACACCGGCACAATAACAGATGCAGATGGTAAATACTCCATCAAAGCAGGCAAAGGGAATACACTAGTATTCTCAACAATAGGTATGAAACAAATAGAAAGAGCTGTTACATCCGGAGCCCCAATCAATGTCACAATGGAAGAAGACAATATCGCTCTTGAGCAGGTGGTAGTGATCGGTTATGGTACAGTAAAGAAAAGTCATCTTTCGGGTGCTGTAGGCTCGGTCAGCGCAAAAGAACTTAACGGACAGGTGGCTTCCAATGCCGCAACAGCCTTACAAGGGAAGATTCCCGGAGTATCAGTGGCAAGTTCCAGCGGTGACCCCAATGGAAGCATGACGATCAATGTACGTGGTATCAGTTCATTATCTAATAATGACCCGCTTTATGTAATCGACGGATCATTTGGCGACATCAGTATGGTCGATCCTAACGACATCACGTCTATTGAGGTATTGAAAGATGCCGCCTCAGCAGCTATCTACGGTTCACGCGCGGCAGGTGGCGTCATCCTTATCACGACTAAAAGCGGTCGCAAAGGCACTCCTGCCAAACTGGACATCAACCTCTTTACAGGTATCAGCCATAATCCTAAAAAGCTGAATGTTTTCAATGGAGAAGAATATAGCCGCTTTGCCCGTTACTATAAATTGGCTGGTGACGGCTTCGGAGCTGAAACAGGTGCAGTTCCTTTCGTCGGAGAAGGAACAGACTGGCAGGATGTCATGCTGAATACAGCCATGACCTACAAAGCCAACGCAACCATCAGCGGCGGTTCTAAAACCGGAGCCTATAGCGCATCTATAAGCTACCTGAACAAAGAAGGTATCCTGCGCAATACCGACCACGAGTCTTATAACATCCGCCTGAAAAGCGACTATTCTTTCTTGAATAACCGACTAACTATCGGACAGTCTATGATTGTTCGCCTGGCTCAAGGAAAAGGTAATATTGATCAGGATACAATGTTCGGTATCTTGCAATTCCCTTCAGTAGTTCCGGTATATGATCCGACCAATGCAACCGGATGGGGTACTTCTGCCAATATCAACCTGCCGAATCCTCTGGGATACTCTAATGTAATAGACAACACTAACGAAAGCACCAGAATTTTCCTGAATGCTTACCTGCAAGCCGAAATAATTAAGGACTTAAAATATAAGTTTAACGTAGGTATCAGAAAGGACCATACCAAATCACGTACCTATACGGGTATATATGACTTGGGAACTTTTGGGAAGAATGATGCTCCCGACTTAAAAGAAGGTTCATCCACATACGATTCATGGGTAATAGAAAACACCCTGAACTACGATAAAGTCTTCGGCAAACACAATATTTCTTTGTTAGCCGGTTATTCCGCCCAAAAAGACAAACATTACGGCCTGAACGGAAGCAACTCCGACATTCCGCAGTTTATTGAGACGATGACAGGTAACACAACCACCATGAGCGCTTCCAGCAATCTCAAAGAATTGGCACTGGTTTCTCTCTTCGGACGTGTTATGTACTCTTATGATGACCGTTATTTATTCTCCGCATCTATTCGTCGGGACGGTTCTTCACGCTTCGGCAAAGGACATCAGTATGGTAGTTTCCCATCCGTGTCTGTAGGCTGGAACATCAATCGCGAGAAATTCTTCAAGCCATTAGAGAATGTATTCGACCAACTAAAGATTCGTGCCAGCTACGGTAAACTGGGTAATCAGGAAATTGGGGACAATTATTACCCGACTATCAGTGTGGTGGGTAGTGGTATGAACTATCTTCAAGGCAACAATATCTGGTTCGGACAAATGCCCTATGTAAACGCCGTATCTCCGACTAACCTGACTTGGGAAAATACAGAGACTTACAACATCGGTTTAGATCTTAGCCTACTGAACGGACGACTGACAATGACTGCAGATGCTTATGTGAAAAACACGAATGATGTACTACTTCCTATCCCCTACGCCGGTTCTGCCGGTATCAGCGGATTCTCGATACAGAATGCAGGAAAAATACGTAATAAAGGTTTCGAGTTTGCGGTGAACTACCGTGGTTCTATTAAAGATAAGTTCAACTACTATGTAGGGGCTAATATCAGCACGGACAAGAACGAAGTTATCAAAATATCTACAGGTGGTGACAATATGACTATCTCCGGTTATTCGGCACATGGTCAGGGCGGACGTGGTATCAATATGTTCCAGGAAGGTCATGCCATGTCTTATTTTAACTTAATTGAAACAGATGGTATTTTCCGCAGTGCAGAAGAAATTGAGAACTATAGAACAGCCGATGGCAAACTGATTCAGCCGGGCGCCCAAGTAGGCGACGTACGTTACAAAGACTGGAATGGTGATGGCTCAATAACCACCGACGACCAGCATGACGTAGGCAGCCCGTTCCCCGATATGACTTTCGGCCTGAGACTGGGTGGCGACTGGAATAATTTCGACTTTAACCTCTTCTTTGACGGTACAGTAGGAAATAAAATCTATAACTACCCGCGCTATCGCCTGGAATCAGGAAACTTCAACGGTAACTACAGTACGACGCTGGCTAACTCGTGGAGACCCGACAACCAGAATACCGACATGCCCCGCTTCTCCGTTACTGACGGTGCGGACAACAAATGGGCTTATACCGACAGATGGCTCGAAGACGGTTCATACATACGTTTGAAAACGCTCGATATCGGTTATACATTACCCAAACAGTTGCTAAAAAAGATCAAGCTTGAAAATGTGAGAATCTATACTTCCATAGAAAATCTCTTTACGTTAACCAAATACTCCGGCTACACTCCTGACCTCGGTGAAAGTGGTGTGGATTTAGGTACCACTTACAATGTATTCACAAGAGGAATCGACCAGGGACGTTACCCGCTCCCACGTACATTCTCTTTTGGTATCCAAGTGAATTTATAAGAAAGAACTAACACGTATAATTGAATATAGTATGAAAAAAAATTGGTTATCATATATATGCATGGCAGTCCTTCTTTCAGGAGTACTTAGTTCGTGCAATGAATCCAGCTTTCTGGATCTGAAAGATCCCAATCATTTCACGGGGGATAACTTCTGGAAAAACAAGGCAGATGCCGAGAGCGCTCTTGCCGCCGCATATTCTCCTATCAAGTACCAGATGTATGGTTATTTTGGGGCTTTTGACGGTTGGCTAAACCTGAATGGACGTGGAGACGATATCTTCACAATCACTAATGAAGAACCGGGCATGTGGGCTATCGCTAATTTCCAAAACTCACCGACTACGGGAAATGATCCTTATGGCGCACTCTTTACAGGAGTACAGCGCGCAAATGTTGTACTAAGATACATTGACAATGTACCGGCTACAGGAATCACCGAAGAAGACCGTTCCATGATTAAAGGTGAGGCACTTTTTTTGAGAGGTTATCAATATTTCCTGTTAGTTAATAACTACAAAGAAGTGCCCCTGCGTATCATTCCTTCTAATGAGGACGAGCCGAACAAACCGGCAGCCAGCGAAGCGGTACTCTGGAAACAAGCGGAAGATGACTTGACAGAGGCCATCAAATGCAACCTGCCCGTCACCCGTGTAGCAGATGAAAAAGGACGTATTGAGAAAGGAGCTGCTATCGCTATGCTGGCAAAGGTATATCTGACACAGCATAAATATCCGGAAGCTAAAGCTCAATTGGATTTATTATTAAAAGCGCCTTATTATCCGGGACGTTATAACCTAATGGAAAACTTCGCGGAGAATTTCACTACTGCCAAAGAAAACAACGAAGAATCTGTTTTCGAATTGCAATACAGCAGCGACGGCGACTTGACGTGGGGGAATGAAAGCGGCATCAACTTAGGAAGTTCTATTCCGCAATTCATCGGCCCGGTAAACTCCGGTGGCTGGGCAAAAATCATGCCGACTTCATTTATTGTCGGGCAGTTCATTTCTGAAGAACGCCCTGCGGGAGCCGATACCAAATTTGACAAACGTATGTATCCCAGTCTGTTCTTTAACCCCGAAGCACTTGGCGATGTTGTGAAGAACGAGAGCTGGTACGGCGGAAATTATTCCATGGAGAAACTGTGGGAAGGCAATGCCGGTAAAATGGCCGGCGGTGCTCCGACTTTCAGCATGGGTGACGGTAAATTCCTTCTGAAGAAATACACTGCCTATTATGTAAATGACGAAGCGGCAGACAATATGGGAAACAAAGAAGGAAAAGCCAACAATGTACGTGTCATGCGTTTTGCAGAAGTACTGCTTATGTATGCCGAGGCTTGCGCCAAAACAAACGATGTGACAGGTGCCAACTATGCCCTGAAACTTATCCGCGAAAGAGCCGGACTGGCAGACAAAACATTCACCCAGGATCAGCTTATGGATCAGATCGAACATCAATGTTTACTCGAATTTTTCGGAGAAGGGCACCGGTTTGACGACCTGAAACGTTGGTACACAACCAATGAAATCAAAACAATCCTCAAAGCAAATGACAAGCAAGGGGCGGACAATTTTCAGGAAAGGAACAGGTATTATCCGATTCCGACAGGCGAATTGAACAACAACTCTGCAATGCAACAAATAGATTTATGGAAATAATCTTTCCAATAACTTATAACAGAAAAATTATGAAAAAAATATATGCACTATTATTCGTATCCTTACTCTTATTTATAGGATATTCTTGTGAAGACGGTAGCCTGAGCCATGGTGATGTATACATCCCGGATCCCGTGGAAGAGTCGGACGAGGATGATGGTTTTGCGACAGAGCCTACAACAACGTCTGTTGTGAGGATGTCTATCGGCGAAGGACATCAGCATCAGATGATTGACGGATTTGGATGTGGTTTTGCAGAATGGTCTCACCGTATCTGGAACAATAACCACAGAGATGCCGTTATGGCAGACCTATTCGGTGACAATGGCTTGAAGCTAAACATATTCCGTGGAGAAGTATTCCCGCACTATCAGGACGACGTCACGGGTGAAATAGAATTTGGCATGGACCGTAACTTCAATCTGCCTGCCGACGAACCTAAATACATGAACAACTATTGGTTCAAATATCACGGTGCGGAATGTGCCGAACAGGTACAGCTAGGCCAGATGTGGCTGGTGGACTATCTATCCAGAAAGCATAAAAGCATGAAGTATATGTTCTCCGTATGGAGTCCACCTAAAAAATGGAAAGATAAAGACAGCAACTCCGGTGGCTCTCTGAAAGCTATTCATTATGAAGATTACGCCAATTATCTGATAGACTTCGTCAAAGAATACGAAAAGAAATTCGGAATAAACATTTATGGCTTATCACCTACCAATGAACCTGATAATACTTTCACTGCATGGTCTACTTGTAAATGGACTCCTGAACAATTGGCAGATTTCAGCCATAACACTTTCCGGAAATCTCTGGACGCGGCCGGATATAATGATAAAAAGATTATAATGGGAGAATGTTCCTCATGGTGGAAAGCAAGTTACTCGTCTTTCCTCACTGCATCCAATCAGTTCTTCAAGAAATGTCTGGAAAGCGAAGCTTCATTGGCAAATGACAACGTCATAGCGGCCGGACACGGATACAGTATGTCCAATTTAGATAATATCTTACCTTTCGATGAAGCAGTTAATGCCAATATTCCTGTATGGATGACCGAGAACTGTGACAACTTAAAACGTTCGGAGGACTGGAATGATGCCATGAAATGGGCAAGAAACTTCCATTACTATCTGGCACAAGCTAATGTAAATGCTTATATCTGGTGGGCCGGAGCCCGTCCTTGCAGCACGACAGGCGAGAACCTTATCCAGTTGGAAGAAGCCATACCGGGCACTACCTACTACAGAGTCCCCCGCTATTATACATACGGGCAGTTCACCAGATTCATCGAAGCCGGCAGTCATCGTGTAGATGTTGAGGCTATTCCTTCTGAAGAGGATCAATTCCCTGCAGAACTTCTGATGTCAGCTTATGTTAAGGATAATACTTATACCATCGTATTAGTGAACAGTTCGGAGAAGGAGTCATTCTCCACTTTAGTTGAGATTGAAGGAAAAAGTTTTCAGAACATGATTGCATACACATCCAGCGAAGACGTAAAATGGCAGCGCAAGAAAATCAATCCTTCTTTAAGCGGGTTACGTTCCATTACGGTTCCCAAGCTCAGTGTGGTGACAGTTACTGGTAAGATAAAAGATATTGCAGCAGAATAATAGTCAAAATAATACTAGAATATCATGAAAAAGAATCGATTATATATAGCAGGATTCCTGCTTGCAGCCGTCAATTTGTTCTCCGGTTGCAGTGAAGATGATCCGTCCTATGCCAATCTGGTTGCGGACAAGCAGGAATTGACAATCAATCTTGATGAAAAAGCAGAAGGAGTGATTCAGATTATTCAGGGAAACGGCAACTACAAGGTTACCAGTTCGAACGAAGATGTGGTAACCGCTACAATCGACAATGACCAAATACAAGTGACAGGTTTGAAAGCCGGTGACGCAAATGTGACCATTACCGACTGGGCCAGGAGGTCAACCAACGTAAAAGTAATTGTTGACCAATTGGTAGACTTGGTTCTGAAAGTATCTTCTACAGTTATGTATCCAAATGAAGACAAGACTATAGAAGTCTATACAGGCAATGGAGGATACAGTATCACTGTTGATAATCCATCAATAGCAAAGGCTACGATAAATGATAAAGGGCAGATTCAAATTGAATCGCTGGCTCCGGGTACTGCCACTTTCACCGTAAAAGACAGACGGGACAAAACGACAGAACTCATCGTAAAAGTGAAAAAGAGAATGGTAGTCGACAATAGTGAAAATATCCCTTACTTAGTTATCGGCACTCCGGCTACTATCAAAATCCTGGATGGCAATGGTGGATATACCTGCACAGCAGGTGGTTCTGCAACTTACCTGAAATGCTCCATGTCTGAAGACGGTACAGAAGTGATAATTGAAGGACTTAAAAGATACCGTTACAACAATAAAGTCACTATCGCCGACCAGGACGGTGAGAAGATAGAAGTGACCATTACCGCTATTGACGATCCTTACCTGGAGAACCCGTCATATCGCTATATGCTGGCAGGTTCTTATTCTTACCAAAGCCTTTCTACTTCAAAAGTAGGAGAAATAATGCATTCGGCGGATTTCAACTTGTCGCAATTGCTTGTTAAGAGTTCGACAACTTCATCCGCATCCGGTTACGCGGTTCAGTTTACCGGCGATTTGGGAGTAGGCAGCAAGACGAATGCAACACTTTATAAGGTGACAAGAAACGCAGTAGACAAGAATGTAGGATATCCGATAGAAGATTGCCGGATTGATAAAGTAGAGGACGGCTGGTATTGGGTGAGTTTCCTGGAGCCCGGATACACTGTACGTTCCTATTTTATAACCAAAGAATAATTTATAAACTTGACACACATGTATTTCGGAAGTACCCCCATACTTTTGAAGTGACCAACATAAAAAGAGACTGTCCTTACAACACAGTATATTCCTTATTACTATCTGTATTGTAATCAGTCTCTTTTTATAAATTTTGAACAGATATGAATAGATATGATAACAGATTACGTATTCTTACAGAAGAATATGAAACGCTCATCTCACGTGAAAATAAAAGAATACGATCCAATAATGGCATATTTGAACGCTATAAATATCCTATTCTGACGGCGGCCCATACTCCACTCGAATGGAGATATGACTTTAATCCGGAAACGAATCCTTTTTTTATGGAACGTTTCGGTATTAACGCTGTATTCAATGCAGGAGCTATCAAATACAACGGAAAATATCTCGTTATGGCACGAGTAGAAGGTTACGATCGTAAGTCGTTTTTCGCCATAGCCGAAAGTCCGAATGGGATAGATAATTTTCGTTTTTGGGAATATCCAATCCAGCTTCCCGACTTATACCCGGAAGAAACGAATGTCTACGATATGCGCCTTACCCAGCATGAGGACGGATGGATATACGGCATTTTCTGTTCGGAAAGCAAAGATCCGGACGCAGCCGCCGGAGATCTGACTTCTGCCGTTGCGGTAGCAGGCATCATACGCACCAAGGACTTAAGAAATTGGGAGCGTCTACCTAATCTTATTTCTAAAAGCCAGCAACGCAATGTAGTACTTCATCCGGAGTTTGTCAAAGGGAAATATGCGCTTTACACCCGCCCTCAAGACGGATTTATTGAAGCAGGCACTGGTGGAGGAATTTGCTGGGCACTGGTAGATGATATCACTCATGCAATAGTCAAAGAAGAGACGGTGGTAGAACAACGTTATTATCACACCATCAAAGAAGTGAAGAACGGTGAAGGGCCTCATCCTATCAAAACGCCACAAGGATGGTTGCACCTCGCACACGGAGTTCGCGCTTGCGCAGCAGGGCTCAGGTATGTCTTATATTTGTACATGACCTCTTTAGATGCCCCCAATAAAGTGATTGCCCAACCAGGAGGTTACTTCATGGCACCCGTAGAAGAAGAAAGAATCGGAGACGTTTCCAACGTACTATTTTCGAACGGGTGGATTACAGATGAAGACGGAACAGTCTATATTTACTACGCCTCTTCAGATACACGAATGCATGTAGCTACCTCTACAATCGAACGACTTGTAGATTATTGCCTGCATACTCCGGAAGATAAACTTCGATCCGCTACGTCTGTGGAAAATATTTGCCAATTGATAGAAGCTAATAAGGTGAAAGTATAGTAACTGCATTTTCAATATGGAAAGCACACCATCGCCATTCCTTCCGGAATTTGACAATGGCGTGCTTTTTCTGGTTCTTTCATTTTATTCATAAGATTGAGGCCTCAACAATATTCCTTTTTATAAACGATAAAATCGCATATCTTATCGTTTATACAGGGGAAAACCGACTTTTCAAAGGAAAACCAAAGTTGAAGTAAACACAGATATATTAATATAGTATCAGAATGAGTTAAAATAATATTTGTTTCCCCACTACTTTCGCCCTACTTTTGCATCAAATAAAATAATGATATATAAAAACCTAATCGAAATAACGATATGAAACTACACGAAATCGATATTCTCATCATTTGTGCCTATCTCATTGCCATGATTGTCATCGGACTTATCCTGAAGAAACGGGCTGCCCAAAATATGGATTCTTATTTCCTGGGAGGGAAATCATTGCCATTTTATATGCTCGGACTCTCCAATGCTTCCGGAATGTTTGACATCACAGGAACCATGTTGATGGTATATTGGGCATTTGCCTACGGATTCAAAAGCCTTTGGATTCCCTGGTTGTGGCCAGTATTCAACCAAATCTTTCTAATGGTTTATCTGTCCGTGTGGTTACGTCGTTCCAATGTACTCACCGGAGCGGAATGGATTAAGACACGTTTCGGTAAAGGTAAAGGATCGACTCTTTCACATACGATTGTTATCATCTTTGCATTACTTAGCGTACTCGGTTTTTTAAGTTATGGATTCATAGGTATTGGTAAATTTATGGAGATATTCATCCCCTGGGAAGTAGTATCTCCATTCATTCCTTTCAATGTGCCTGCAGAATATGTTCCCCATGTATATGGTATTTTCTTTACCACAATCGCCACTTTCTATGTAATGCTCGGAGGAATGTTGAGTATTGTATGGACAGACGTTGTGCAGTTCCTGATTATGACAGTGGCAGGTATCGTAATTGTTGTTATCGGAATGCAAATGGTAGCGCCGGACATGATTCATTCTTTCGTTCCGGCCGGCTGGGACTCTCCTTTCTTCGGATGGACGCTGGATATCGACTGGAGCAGCCGGATGAGCCTCTTGACGGAACGGATGGCGAATGAACCATATAGCCTGATTAGCATCTTCATCATGATGGCTTTGCTCAAAGGAATATTTATGAGTATGGCAGGACCGGCGCCCAACTATGATATGCAGAAAATTCTATCTTGCAAATCCCCCAAAGAAGCGGCTATGATGAGCGGCTCCGTATCAGTCGTACTATTAATCCCCCGCTACCTGATGATTATGGGATTTGCTCTGTTGGCTATCTACTTCTTTAAAGAAGATGGCGGTCTGACACAAATGGAAGTGACACGAACAGATTTTGAAACTATCCTCCCCCATCTAATCACACGTTATGTGCCAGCAGGATTAGCCGGAATCCTACTAGCCGGACTACTGGCAGCTTTCATGTCGACTTTTGCGTCCACTGTTAATGCCGCACCGGCTTATATCGTGAATGATATTTATCTGAAATATATCAATCCGAAAGCGAGTGTGAAAACACAAATACGCAGTAGCTATATTATTTCTGTCGCAGTAGTAGTTATCAGCACTGTCATCGGATTCTTCCTGAAAGACATCAATGAAATATTCCAATGGATTGTAGGAGCACTCTTCGGAGGATACATCGCGGCCAACGTTCTGAAATGGCATTGGTGGCGCTTCAATGGTGAAGGCTATTTCTGGGGAATGACCGCCGGAGTAATAGCAGCCATCGTCATGAAGTTCACTGTTCCCGACGCATGGGTACTCTATTTCTTCCCCGTACTGTTCGGAGTTTCCCTGATAGGATGCATCGCAGGAACCTATAGCGCACCTCCAACAGACGAAGAGACGCTCATCAACTTCTACACCCGTGTACGCCCATGGGGATGGTGGAAGCCGATTGAAGAAAAAGCATTGGCCCGTTACCCTCATATCCAGCCAAACCGCAACTTCAAAAGAGACGCATTCAACGTGGCAATCGGCATTGTGTGGCAATGCAGCCTTACCATTATCCCAATGTATCTCGTGGTCCGCCAGCAACTGGGGCTCTGGAGCTCTATCGCATTGCTTCTGGTTACGACCTTGATACTAAGAAAGACTTGGTATAAGCCTCTGTGTAAAGAAGAAACCAGGTACAACGAAGAAATAAAAGAAATAAAAGAAATAAAACAACTAAAACAAGATAAGGAATAATTAGCTTAACACACTAAAATTTGAGAACCGACCATGAAAAGACTATCTGTAATTCTGGTATCATTTTTACTATATCTGCCTCTATGCGCTCAATTTAAGGGAACAGTTTCTGTCGACACTAATCAATCGGGCATAGTTGATAAAGGCGATAAGCCGCTAGCGGAAGTTATGGTAACAGATGGATTGAACGTAGTAAAAACAGATAAGAAAGGTCGGTTCTCTTTGCCGGGATTCGAGAAAACAAGATTCATAAGTATTACAACTCCCGCGGGATTTGAAACACAACAATTCTACCTTTCTACCAAAGAGAACAGAAAAAGCTACGATTTTATCTTAACTGAAAGCGAGCGGACAAAACTCAGAAAACATTCTTTCGTGCAAATCACCGACACCGAAGTGACGGGTGGAATGGGGCGTTGGGTAACCGATCTCCAGCAATACATTCACAATGAGAAGCCTGCCTTCCTCATTCACACCGGAGATATCTGCTACGAACCGGGACTCACCATCCACAATCAAGTGGTAAACGCACAAACAATGGATTGTCCTGTTTATTATTGCATCGGTAATCATGACTTAGTGAAAGGCAACTATGGCGAAGAGCTTTACGAATCTCTCTATGGTCCGACATGGTATTCATTTGATATAGGTAACGTTCATTATGTAGTCACCCCAATCGACCACGGAGATAACCCGACCAACTATACCCAAAAAGATGTATACAACTGGCTAAAAAACGATCTTGCTCTCATAAAAAAAGACCAGGCACTTATCCTTTTCAATCACGACTTATTTACTCCAAATGACTCTTTCGTCTTTAAAGCAGATGACGATCATCTGCTTGATTTTCGTTCTTTCAATACCAAAGCCCAAATCTACGGACACATGCATTACAACTATGTCCGCAACCAAAATGGGATTTATACAATCTGTACCGGCACATTGGATAAAGGAGGCATTGACCACTCCCCTTCTTCTTTTAGAGAAATAAAAGTAGACGCAAACGACAATATCACCACCCAACTGCGATATGCTTTCATCGAGCCACAAATCGCAATAGTCTCTCCGATGAATAATCAGACGGCCGCAGCCTGCACCATCACTGAAGATCAGCTTCCTGTTTCCGTCAATACATATTATTCGCAGGCAAAAACGTCTCACGTTTCTTATATCCTAAGCGATTCGGAAAATAATCAAGAAATAGCAAAAGGCGATCTAGCCTCCCGTACTGAATGGAATTGGGGTGGAAACATTCAAATGCCGGCCAATGAAATGGGGAAAAAACTAAATCTTACAGTGACTTCATTCTTCAGCAACGGAAAGAAAGCGACTGCTACCAGCCAGTTTATCTATCAAAAGGACTTCAACTTATCCACTATTGCAGGTGAAGACTGGAATACATTACTTCAAAACGCAGCACACTCCGGCGGAGTCAACAACTCTCAAATCAAGCTCCCCCTGCAATTACAATGGACAGCTAATACAGGCAGTAACATTTTTATGTGTTCTCCCATTATCGCCGGACAGAAAGTATTTATCGCTACCACCGACGATAATGTATCACTGAACACATTTATCTGCGCATTTAATTTTAATTCAGGCAAACTGTTGTGGAAATTCCGTACTGCAAATTCTGTTAAGAACACAATAGCCTATGAAAATGGAATTGTAGTGGCTCAAGACGCCTCCTGCAACCTCTATGCCTTAGACAGTGAATCAGGGAAATTACTCTGGAAACAATCTATTAATTTGGACAGCTATCCCTATCTGACTGAAGGCTTGACAGTAGGCAAAGGAGTGGTCTATGCCGGAATCGGCGCCGGACTATCTGCCTACAACCTAAAAACAGGACAAACGATATGGATTAACAAGGACTGGAAACAGCGGGAAGGTTCTACTACAACACTCACTATTGCCGGAGATGTATTAGTCAGCGGAACCCAATGGGGAGGTTTATACGGCAATGATATCCACACAGGAAAGCAACTCTGGAAACTATCTGATAACGGACTTGGCAACCGGGGAGCCTCTCCTGTCTATAAAAACGGGAAATTATGGATTATCTCTTCCAAGAGCTTCTTCACAATAGAGCCACAAACCGGAAAAGTATTGCAACAAAAAGAGTTATCAGCCAATCTGGATGTAACATCCACCCCACTCATCACCGAACAGGAAATCATTTTCGGTACTGCCGACCGGGGAGTTTTCGCATTGGACAAATCTACACTTTTCAATAAATGGAAAGCAGAAACGTCACCTTCACTTGTATATACTGCTCCTTATTCCACCACTCCGCAAGCCGGAGTTGAAACAAGTCCTGTTGCATCACAAGGAATTGTCTACATCGGAGCTTCCGACGGTTATCTATATGCCATCGACCAAACTACAGGAATTATAAAAGATAAACGACACATTGGAGCGCCTATATTTTCAACCGTAGCCGTATCCGGGAATAAGATGATTGTTTGTGATTTTGCGGGTAATGTTTATTGCTTTTCATCGAAGTAAACTCCCTCTTCACTATCATAATGCATAAACTCAAATGGTACATAAGCACTAAAATTATATAGATACAGTTTTTGCCACCCCACACGTTGTAATTTAAAGATTATCACGTATCTTTGCCTGCTCAAATCATAAATACGAGATATGGCTATTACAATCAAGAAAGTCTCCACAAAGA